>Ga0181467_100497_pt1 | contig 20093 bp, 17 predicted proteins | sample InSIn5gowninarea_2_FD_119079 | JGI IMG/M metagenome (GOLD analysis project Ga0181467, IMG submission 119079) | Clean room microbial communities from NASA Spacecraft Assembly Facility at Jet Propulsion Laboratory, Pasadena, California, USA -... ... | reverse complement strand
TGTCTCCGAGGTTGCGTTTCTTGATGTTCCTTAGGAAGAACCAGGCACGAATCTCGATTTATCGTCCTATCCTACATTCCGCCACCAGCATCATAGAGAGCCGACAGCAGGCAGAGACGGTCATCGCCATCGCAAAGGAGACCATCAATGTTATAATCGGCGTTGACAGAATATCTGACATCTACCAGACCCAGCAAGTATGTTACAATTACTTCTTGGTCCAGGCACTGGCAGTTATCTTCCTGGCCGTCGCACATGCACCGGCCATCTTCAGTAACGGCACTCGACAAGAATTCTATGGTGCGATTGACTTGATCAAAGGCTTCAGCGTCAAGTCCCACACGACTAGAAGGTTGTGGAAAACCGTTCGAGGACTGAAGGAGCTGGGTTACAAGATCGGTCAATTTGCTCAATCTGGGTTAGCTCAAGGCACCTCCAACGACGCACACTCCGATGCGGCTCTTGCCATGGCTGGTCTGGCTGGCCATAAATTGGACAGCTATGATGCATTATTGAGGAGGCCTACGAGTGCAGAATTGGGTTATAGTCCTGAAGATACTTCGCAGATGGGCAATGAGCTTACTGCACTTTTCGAGATGGCAGGGGCATTTGGAAATGGCAACAGCATCTCACAATCAGGTATGGACGGATTTTCTGGGTATACTCCTCAACCTGGGCAAGATGGTGATAATGGCGACGCTTTCATTGCTATGTTCGGGAATGAGCCAGAGTTCTCTAAGATTATGAATGAACTGCTGTGATAGCTCTGGTGTGAGCTATGGTGTTGGTGGCTAGTTGATATATTTGAAGACATATGACCAAATTCAAACGGCTGCCGAACCCCGTATATCCTTCACGTAGTCTCGCGGTTTCTTCTTCCATGTGTTCGCTAGGCTGCACCTTCCACGTGCCAATCGATCTTGCCAAGCATTAAGGTAAAGTGACTTCAGATGGGCAGATACTGAACTGCGCCCGCTGTTTTTGAATGTACTTGGATACGAGCGTTGAACCTGCAATCATAACAATTACCTGGATTACACTCACATCATTGTGTGCTATTAAGGCACAAACGGCAAATTCGAGTTCAACTTGGCTTGACACGTAGCAATCTGTTTTCCTTACAAGCATCGACCGCCCATATATGATCCTTTTGAATGCCTCCCGACCACGAACGAAACTAAGTTGGAGCACACAAGCACGGCATCTACAGCATGGATCGATAATTCACAACTGCACCCGCTACTCGATCAAGCTGCCTTACCTGAAACTCCGTATCCATTCACGACGCAGACCTCTAAGTCAACCTAACAGTATAAACTCAGAAAGCACACCTTGCACGCCCGTTCATGCCCCTCGAAGACTCTCCCACCATGTCGCAATCGTCGTCGCAAGGGGTAGACAGTTGGATCGCTACCTTCTGTAGCCTCATGGGACACGAATATTTTGCTGAAGTCAGCGAGGACTTTATAGAAGATGACTTTAACCTGACTGGGTTACAAGCACAGGTACCGATGTACAAGGAGGCACTCGAGATGATACTGGATGTCGAGCCTTCGGAAACGGGCTCATCTAATTTGTCCGAAGAGGAAGAAGAGGAGGAAGAGGAAGACGAAGGCTTGTTGGGCGATGAGCTGGACGAGCCTGCGCAGAATGGACGACGAGATGCACAACCTCGGAGACATGGACGAAGCTCAAGTGATACGAGCGTGATTGAATCGAGCGCTGAGCTACTATATGGTCTAATACATGCGAGATACATCACGTCGCGACCAGGCATACAACAGATGATGGAGAAGTACGAGCTGGCTCATTTTGGCTACTGCCCACGGGTATACTGCCACGGAACTAAAGTACTACCGGTGGGAAGGACCGATACACCAGGCCAAGAGACAGTCAAGCTGTTCTGCCCGAGTTGTCTTGATATCTACACTCCGCCAAATTCAAGGTTTCAGGCTGTGGATGGAGCGTTCTTTGGTACGACATTTCCCAACTTGTTCTTAATGACATTCCCGGACCTGGACATTGCGCCAGCGAAGAAACGGTCGAGAGATAACGGTGTCAATGAGGAGACAGAAAGTGTGATGAGCCCGAACGAGGCACCAGTCATGACGGCCAGTCGAAGCTCAAGTTTAACATTGCCAAGCGCGCCAGTGATACCAGGTGTAAACACGCAGAAGGATGAGAGAGCGGCACAGCAAGCAGCAGCTCTGGCCGCCCTGCCACCGCAACCTGCTTCTATCAACGGTGTTACAACGCAAAATCTAGCACCAGGTCTAGGGAAAGGAAAGATATACGAACCCAAAATCTATGGCTTCAGAGTATCAGAAAGAGCGAAAGGAGGTCCAAGAATGAAATGGTTACGATCCAAGCCGTTAAATATTGAGGAACTTGACGAGGCGCGACTGTATCATGAAAAATACGGTGGAAATGTGGATGGTGACCCAGATGAAGAGGCTGATGAGGAAGACGGCGATGAGGAGGATGACGAAGAGGAAGACCCGGAAGGGGATCGCGTTATGACAAGCCAGCCGAATACTTCTTCAAAAAGGAAGAATAAAGGAGTGGGAAAGACACGAAACGGAGGGGCCACCGTGCCTGTTGGTGGCTGATGAAGTGAAACAACGATAAGACGAGATAGATGAAACGAATGGACGAATACATGGTTCAATACACATGAAGGGTGAAGTCATGTTTATTCTGACAGTATCGCTCCGGTGACAGCCACTGAGCAACCCAGCTATGCTTCTGATATGGCTATGCAGTCGTACCATTAACGAGCATAATCCGATGAACGATCAAAAATCAAATGGACACGAGCCAAAGTGTCATTCTATGGAAGCAGAACATTCTTACATCTTTGCTGCATCATGTCCTCGCTTGCTGATCAGATGCCTTGCTTCTTGCAAACTACCGCTCCTATAGGCACTATTGTCAATCACAGCATACAAGACTTATATGAGAAGTTCTTCGCAATGCTCTATCGCTTAGACAGCCGACCTCAATCAAGGGGTGCATCAAGCATAAGTTAACACTCGCTCTTTGAATCATCCTTATATGTCCGGTCTGATTTTTCAAGTCTGCGACTCTCGAGGCTGTAAGCTCCTTAGTTGGGAAGTTGAGCACGAGCCATACACACGAATGAAGCCACAATGGAATGCCATGTCTTGCCGAAAAATGCACCCTTGTTGGCAGCACTACAGGTATGTGCAATCAAATTCTAACATTCACGTCGTCTTATTCTCATCGTCTACCATGTCTTCCATTGTGATACTACTGCTTGGTTGGTACTATTGTGTGTTTGCTGCGCGTCGAATTGGTCAAGATGAGGTCGATAAGGGTGACGCTGCTGCTGGTCGCGGTTGCTCAAGCTCAAAGCGCCGTCACAGTATCGATATGTGATAGCTACTCATACACAAATACGATCACATTCATTGAATACAGTACTATCTACGCAGGGCTCGGTGCTACGGGGCCAAGCACGACGATAACGACGCCAAGCACATCTCCCTCAACACCGACATCGAGTCATACTACGACAGTCTCAAGGGTTACCACGGATGATGTACCAGGGAATGGTACAGTAGTTGTGGTTCCCGGGCAAGATACGATTGCTCCTACGACTCCAATACCGACCAGTTCGATCAGCTCGAGTGAGTCCACAAGTTCTAAGGTCGGTAGCACAACGACAACTGAGTCAGCCTCAGTCGTTACTTCTACTGCTCCCACGGCAACAGATGGTCAATTCTACATATCTTTCGACGTTTTTAATCAGCGACGGATAGTAAAACGAGCTATCGAATACCTTGCATTCGATGCGACGGACGAAAGTGTTGTTGTCGCATCTGAAGCTGAAGCACAACTATTCCAGCTCGATGACGACGGTTCGTTGGTTACAGCTGACTTTCCATCACTCTATGTTGCAGTCGATAATACAGAATCACCTCGTCTCGTGTTACAAGATAGTGAGCCTGATGTAGCCACCACTGTGACAATCAACAATAATGGCACTGTGACCATAGCCGGCGTTACAGCTTACTGTGTGCTGCAAGATAGCGAACTGGAAGTTTCAACGGACGGTCAATCACTGACGGACTGCCAATCGGTCCTGCCAACCCTTATTGCTGTGTCGCAAACCTTGACTACAACAATGTCCATCACAAGCACGATCACCACAACCTCGAGCCTCGCAGCACCGGCCAGTGTCACAGCAAGCTCTTCTACTACGGGTAGTTCCAACCCGGTGACAGGAGTCAGCTCTACCACATCTGATTCATCAACAATAGAGTCAAGCACCACCGGATCAGAGACTTCCTTGACATCATCAACAACCACAACATCTACTACAAGTACCACAAGTACCACAACATCTACTTCAACCACGACAACCTCTTCCAGAGAACCAATAGTGACAGACCAAGCGTATATCGACACAGTCCTCCGTCACCACAACAACCACCGCTTAAACCACTCCGCCGTGTCCCTTACCTGGAGCGACTCATTGGCTGCAACTGCCAAGAAAATCGGCGACAGCTGCGTCTACGCTCACGACACGTAAGTCCTTCCCCTCCAACCCACGATCTCCTTCTAACTTTAGAATCCAGCACCACCGACGGCGGCGGGTACGGCCAAAACATCGGCGCCGGTTACCTCCCCATGCAAATGGGCTTCCTAATCACCGACGGCTTTTACAACGGCGAAGTAAACAGTTACACCTATTACGGTAGTGAGCCGAATATCACGACCCTACATGAATGGGGGCATTTCACACAGGTTGTGTGGGTGAACACGCAGAAGGTGGGATGTTATACGAGTAATTGCACAGCGAGTGGATTGGGAAATGTCCCTGCGAGTACGGGGATTCAACCGTATTTCACGGTTTGTAATTACGGATTGCCTGGTGAGTTGTTGCCTTTTCCTTTTGTTCTGGTGTGATAAATATAGAGCTGGGACATGAGCTGATGTGGTGCAGGGAACTATATCGGCGAGTTTGCTGCGAACGTCATGGAAAGTATTGGATTGAATACCATTCATGCTGGGTATGGATGTCCGACGGATGAAAACTGTGTTAATGGTTCGGTGTGAGTGGAGGGGATGGGGATGGTGGTAGGGTAGAGCTTTAGTGTTGGCTTGGGAAGTGTTTTGGTCTTAATGTAGATATCAGGAGGCACTTCTGCTTGGCGGTGATTTTCCTAATAATTCTGGGTTTGAGAGGTGTTTAACTAGCGATATATTCTAATATCTAGTATACTTGAGAAAGTAATGCATATTGTTAATGCCTGAATTGTTAATGGGAGAGTGATATAGCGATGATGTAGTCCTTGCGCTCTCGATGCTAGAACTATCTAGTCTTTCGTACTTTCGATTGGAACCTGAGCACCTTGATCCTAATGAGACCGCTCCATGCGACACACGGTTTATGGAAGATTTGCTATTGTTGTTGTCGTTGCTGGCCCACGGCGATGATCGGAAGATCGCCGACTGAGCCGCCATCCACGCTCCTACGGAGGTACCTTATCCGCACGGTCTCGGTCGGCACTTTCACCACGGTTGTCCTTCCGTACCTACATTTGTACTATTTTTCCTAACAGCACTAAAAACACTGTCTAGACAACTTGAAATACATTCTATTGATGTGTAGTAGCATGGTTTTCATACATATATGACTACGTAACCTCTTCCATTGATTACATTACCAGATCCTCATACTCCTAAATTCACTCACTCACACAACTAACAAAACCCAACCATCAACATACATAGGTGTAGTAACCTTGCACAACAACCCCATCCACTCACTCACATACATCAACACGCCATGGCACCCAGCGACCCCCAACCAATCCCTTTAAAACAAACCCTCTCCTCCCTCCCCCCAATCTACAAAGACAAAGACGGTCTCAATCTACGCACCGAAATAAAATCCCGCCTCACCTCCTCCACCAGCACCACAAAAAAGATCCCACTGCTAGTGATCCTAGACGACGACCCAACCGGCACCCAAACATGCCACGACATCTCCGTCCTCACGGTCTGGGACATCGCCACGCTATCCAGCACATTCACATCTGATACCACGCGCAAGGCAGGCGGGTTCTTTATCCTGACTAATTCGCGCGCTCTGCATCCTGATGAATGTCGGACTCTTGTGGAGGAAGTTTGTCAGAATTTACTGCAAGCAGCGAAGAAGCAAGGGGATTTGCAGTTCGAAGTCGTGCTCCGCTCTGACAGTACTTTACGTGGTCATTTCCCATTGGAGCCGGAGGCGGCGGAGGATGTGTTAGGCAAGGCCAATGCGTGGATCCTCGCGCCCTTTTTTCTACAGGGCGGACGGTATACGGTTGGGGATGTGCATTATGTTGAAGATGGCAAGGGGACGTTAGTTCCCGCGGGATTGACGCCGTTCGCGAAGGATGCGACGTTTGGGTATACGAGTTCGAATTTGAGGGAGTGGGTTGTTGAGAAGAGTGGGGGTCGCATTGGGCTGGATAGGGTGGTGAGTTTGAGTTTGGAGGATATTCGCGTTGGTGGACCGACTAAGGTGGCGGAGTTGTTGATGGGGTTTGAAAAGGGAGTTGTTGTCGTTGTTAATGCGGCGGCGGAGGAGGATATGGATGTTGTTGTGTTGGGGATACTTGAGGCCGCGAGTAAGGGGAGGAGGTTTTTGTATAGGAGTGGTGCGGCGCTTGTTAGTTCGAGGTTGGGGATTAAGCCTATTGCACCGAAGAGTGCGGATGCGTTGAGTTTGGATAAGAGTGTTGGGGGGCTGGTTGTGGCGGGGAGTTATGTCCCGAAAACGACTGCTCAGTTGAAGGTTTTGAGGGAGAAGAGTGGTGGGAGATTGACGACTATTGTGGTGCAGGTTGGGGAGTTGTTGAGGTCTGAGGATGCGGCGAAGAAGGTTATTGATGAGGCTGTGAGGGAGGCAGAGAAGGAGATTCAGCGTGGTCAGGACGTTTTGATCATGACGAGCCGTGACTTGATTACGGGTAAGGATGAAAGGGAGAGTTTGGATATTGGAAGTGTGGTTGCGAGAAGTTTGGTCAGGTTCTTGCAGGATTTGAAGACTAGACCGAGATATGTTATTGCTAAGGGTGGTATTACGTCTAGTGATATGGCTACGAAGGGTTTGAAGATGAAATGTGCTACTGTAGTCGGTCAAGCTGCGCCTGGTGTACCGCTTTGGGAATGTTTTGAGGAGACGAGCAAATGGGCTGGTATTCCTTATATTGTATTTCCTGGGAATGTTGGGTCTGACGATACGCTTTTTCAGGTTGTGGATGGTTGGCGAGCATGATGTGCCTATTCACGTGTCGGGCTTTGCATGATCACGAGGACGAGCATTCCGTTCAGCAAGCAAATTACAAATACTTAGGGGTATAGGTTGGAGATGGAAAATGGTCGTGCGACGATGCCTGACCAGCAAATAGGGGAGAGGGCGGCAGTGGTGGTCTAAGAGTGTGCAGTTTGAAAGAAGGCAAAAAGCAGGTACAAGCTGAAGACGGAGCGTACTTCAGTGATGGATTACATGAACGGCAAGAAAGCAGGAGTCTCTAGAAATACGAAGCGTTTTCGAACGCCACCTCTTAATTCATGGGAGCCTGGTGACGACGAGTATCGTCTCGACAATAACAATCAGTGGCATGCGAGGAGGCCGGTCATGGTCGGCTATTGACCGATATGCTTCATACAGAACTCAACATGTGGGCAATGTGTGGGGAAGTTCGGTCTCCGCATGCAAAGTACAGCATGATCTGGAATGAAACATAGTTCAATTCTCAGATTGTCTGACCTCACGAACGATAGAGTTGCTGGGAAGGGTCCTATCTATTTATGCATCCATTGCTGTCGTCGAAATGACCAATCTCTCAACCAAGCTTGCTGCCTTGGAGGCATCTGGCAAACCGATTCAGATCGGCCTTATCGGAGCTGGCAAGTTCGGGTCAATGTTCATTTCACAATGTCATCGGACATCAGGAATGAGGCTTGCTGCGATTGCAGATCTGGACACACAGCGAGCTCTAGCTGCTTTGAAGCGGACAGGATTCCCAGCAGACAAGTATGACGAGACAGCATCCATATCGGTTGAAGAAGGCATCAGAGTGGGGAAGACGGCCATAACCAGTGACTCGACGACTATGATTGCGACACCAGGAATTGACGTCGTGCTAGAGGTGACTGGGAGCCCCGCGGCTGGCGTAAAGCATGTTCTCCTGGTGAGTCTTGCGGAGGTGACAGTGCTGGTCGACTAAAGGATATCAGTGCTGTGAACATAAAAAGCACATCGTCATGGTCAATGTTGAAGCAGATGTGTTGGCAGGACCATACCTGGTACAGAAAGCGAACGAGGCTGGCATCATTTATAGTATGGCATATGGAGATCAACCTGCTCTGATAGCTGAACTGGTGGATTGGGCTCGGACGGCAGGCTTGTATGTCATTTCGGTGCTTGAGGGCGCTGCTGACGATCTGCAGCTCTGTTGTCTGTGCTGGCAAAGGCACCAAGCACCTTCCTGCTTATCACTATTCAACACCCGACACCGTGTGGGACTATTATGGCTTCACGAAAGAGCAACTGGCTAGTGGTGATTTCAACAAGCAGATGTTCAATTCGTTCTTGGACGGTACAAAGTCGGCACTCGAAATGGCAGCTGTGGCGAATGGATGTGATCTTAGTCCACCGAGTAACGGACTTCAATTTCCGCCTTGTGGTACGCATGACATTCCGACAATATTGAAACCGAAGGACAAGGGTGGGCAGCTTGAAAAGCACGGCACAGTGGAGGTCGTGTCTTGTCTTGAAGTCGATGGCCGGGCCGTCTTCAACGATTTGAGGTGGGGAGTTTACGTGGTGGTGGAAGGTGCGTTGTGGTGATCCGTGACGTTTTCAATACTAACGGTGACAGCACCTGGGGAGTATCAACGAGAATGTTTTGCTCAATACGGCTTGCGAACGGATCCATCTGGGTGGTATGCAGTGCAATATAAACCGTTCCACCTCATCGGACTCGAGCTTGGGGTATCGGTGGCAAATATCATGTGTCGTGGTGAGCCGACAGGACAATGTAAGACGTGGGCGGCAGATGTAGTGGCAACAGCCAAACAAGATCTGGAAGCTGGAGAGAAGCTGGATGGTGAAGGTGGCTTCATGGTGTATGGCAAGCTCATGCCAGCAGAAACATCGTTAGCCATCGAAGGCTTGCCTGTTGGTCTTGCTCATGGTTTGGTGTTGAAGAGGGAAGTCAAGAAAGATCAAGGGCTCAGTTGGCAGGATGTTGAGTTCAGTGAACAGGTACAGGCTGTCGCAGTCCGAAGGGAGATGGAAGCAGTCTTCAGAAGCGAGTTTGAAATTGAAGATAAGAGGAGACCGACTCGTTAAACATGCTAGAAAGTGATTGCTCCACCTGCCTATGAAGCCGGTGTGCAGTGGCAATTGCGGATCTCCTGTATTCCTGTTCCTTGATCGTTTAGCTCGCATTTACCGCTAACCACGGAGAGGCGTTGCGTAGAAAGCTCAATCCCTCACTCACAATGTTTCAGCAACTTGTCTACAATTTTATTTCCTTTTTGTTCAGCATCATCGGAACTGAATGTGTTGCAGCTGCAATCTGCAATAGTGATAGTTGAACTTTTGTCTGGTGTAAACGCGGTCGCAACACCTACACGCCCCCCACGCATGCATTGTTCCCCGCTAAAACGCGCCTTGCCTTGCGTGTAGGCTACCACTTGGCTGGCAAGGCAGAATGTTGATATGCCTCACTTTAGTCACCCATCAAACTTATCAACTTGACATACCAAATATTCTGTCTCACCTATGGTTTTCGATATCTGGTCTTTGCCAGTTCACGCTCGCCGTCAATATTGTGTAGTAGTCTGTCGACAGCATGATGGTCCCTGAGCTACCTGAACTTGTTCTCACCGAGATCATAGAACAATATCTTCTCGATTCAACCTTAGCAGAAGGCCTTAATCTCAGACTCGTCAGCTGTAAGTACTCCTACATAAGCGGAGACCGTGAGCTCGGACTGACCAGCACCTGCCAGCCTGGTTCAATGAAGAGGTATTGCGGCTACTTTTTGTGGTGCAAATCAAGAGTCTACGTGATACTGTGAGATACAAAAGAGTTCCAAACAACATAGCCTTGCTGCAGCTCCAAGGTTTCTTCGCCCAACGATCAGTCCCCGTGAAAGAACATAAAATTGCTCGCAAGGCTATTCTCCGTGTAGCTGGCCACGACCCTCACGCTCTGATCAATGACACTTGCTTTGCTTATCGACCTGGTCAACAATGCATCAGTACTGTTGTGGGTTCGTCCCATGCTCGGTGCAAGGCCCATGATATCATGAACGCTATTATCTGTGCCATCGGTGGCTACGAGGTCTTCAACTATGGCTATCCTGAGGACGTCGGCTACACTGGTGCTGCTCCCAGGGATACTCGATACTGGTCTCTGCTTATGTCCTGCTACTGGAACGATGAAAGCCAAGTTCGAGAACAGCTGCACGAGCTTATGACTGATGAGTCTTTCGAATCAAAAATTGCCTCCACTTTCTGCGATTGTTTCATGGTCGCCACTCGCCGCAACTATCCCTCTTTGATCAACCTACTACACAACGAAGCAAAAGATCGCGAAGATGTACATGAGAAGCTCAGTAAGCGGCCAAGCGAGTTTAATGTGCTGATTGAATCCATCAGACTGGGCCTGACTGACGTCTTCGAAAATCTGTTGAAATGGAAATGGAAATTCATACACGACTCTTGGCCATACCTACGCTACGTAAAGCACATTCTCGACTATGATAAGCTGAGCAGGACCACGCGAAAAACACTGCTTCGTACCATGCTCACGTGGACCGAGCAGTGGCGGAATATATCAGAGATGAAATCTCTACTCCAACACATGGGCAAGAGAAATCTAAGATACCTGTTGGAGGTGACGGTCGAGTCCTTGAAAGCACAACATTTCTTCCGGCATGAGCGAGGCGCCGAAGGTGACTTCAGTCCAGCTGAGCCCTTGATCGACTTCTGCCACTCCTTAGCCGATGTCAACATGCTACGATTGTTTCTTGACAACCGCAAGCTCTTGTTACCTCATACCACAGAACAGCAGGACATGGAGATGAGAAGACTTTGTATCGAACGTGAACTTGATTACAACCCCGACTTTTCCAAGCCATGTGTACGTCTAGGTGTCTTGAAGCTCCTAGTGGATTATTCGCAGGACTTGGTTGACGAGAAGTCGAGTCTGCAAGTAATTCTCTGCAAGATTTCAATGGGTACAGAATACAAGCTCGAGGATTGGGGGTGGCTGGCAAAGAAGGTCGGATTGAATACGAAATGTGGTGATGGCAGTGAATACAATGGCATTCAGCTCGGTTCTGTACTGCTAACAAGAGCGGCTGAAAAGCTTAATGTTGAAGTTGTAAGATTTCTAACCGACAACAACTGCAAACTGGCAAGAGAAGCAAAAACATTTCAAGTCTATGAGGATGACGAAGCAACTATGGGCCGATTAGAGACCGTTCGAGAATTACTTGCAAGAGGTTGTCAGGGCGAATACAAAGAGAGAAGAGTTCTTGAGACGACATTCATGCCAACCCGGACCAGCAAAGCGAGGAAGTCATTCAGCCCTTCACAAGCAAAAGCAGAAAAGGTCGCAACGGCAACCGACGCTACAAGTGTTGCAAAGACCCCGAAGTTCTTACGACGCATGTCTGCTGCGGTACAGAAGAAGAAGAACGCCATGAAACAAAATCCGAGGCCGATGGATGATATATACGGTCTTTGGATAGGTGGATAGCTAGCTGGACCATGCGTTCCATCTTCTACCTTGAACGTTGTGATTGTCATCAAAGGCCAAGGAAATGTCAAAGGACTCCCTTCCTTGAAACGAGAAGACAAGACACCGAACTCAACAACATGCCAACAATTTCCTTCAACACCAAAACCCTCAATACGACACACAACAAGTTTTCACGAAATCACCATCATAACAGTCTCAATACATAGCATCACCGACATGAACGAGCAGTCCGAGAGAAATTACTCCAGGCCAAACGTCCTTATCCAGCTCCTTAGATAATCCCATCTCAATACCTTTAGCAAGATCATGATGAAGAGACTTAAAGCTGTACTGTCTAGTACGTAGGTCGATTTGAACTCATAAACCGCAGGAGCTGTTGAGCTACACACGCAGTGAGGGCAGTATATTCATGCAGGTATCGATACGTGGTCTTCCAGTATGCGTGGTGGTGGGTAGTGGGAGGGATGCTCGGGCCGAACGGGCTGAGTATGAGTACGTCGGACAGTCATTGAGGATTTTTATGTTGCTGGGCAATAATGGCTTTGATTCATTATGCATTCATTGCTGCGTACATTCTTCCTGTCCATACAAACGTACCTAGCTTGTCAGCAAATGAAGTTACGTAAATGCCTTAACAATACCATACCATTCACAATCACACTACGTAAGTACCTACATACCTACATAGCAGTCCCCCCTCCCTCCCTCCGTCCACCATTCATTCCTACGCTTCAAATCTTCGCCACCTTCTTTCCAGGCTTCTTAACCTCAGCAACCCACTGATGCCTCCTCTCCCCAAACAACTCACTCTGCGGCACAAAATCCAAATAACTCCCCTCCACCACACCCGCCGGAATCACAATGTTCCCACTCATCTTCGGGTTACTCACGTTGCGAATACTCATCGGCGAACCACATTCGCTACAAAACGCGCGCTCGAGTTTTCCGCCGCTTGTTGTCGCGGTGTCGTTGTAGATCTTGAGGTTGGATTGGCCGGATGTTATGGTGTATTGCTACATACGGACGGGTTAGGAGAGAAAAGGAGAGGAGGATATGTGGAGGAAATTGGGAAGGGTGGTGTTACATCTTTTTTGTACAGGATGTTTGTTAGGAAGGCGGAGCCGCTGGATTTTTGGCAGTTGAGGCAGTTGCATTGGATGTTGCGCTGGGGGGGACCGGTTAGGGTGAATGTTATGGCGCCGCAGAGGCAGGAGCCTTGGCGGGTTTGGGTGGTTGAAGCCATTTCGATGGATTGATAGATCGATAGATTATGTCGTGGTGTGTGGATGATAGGACTTGGAGATGTTGAAGTTCTTTGACTTTTGTTCGTGTCGTATTGTGAGATGGTTGAACTAAGTACGTACGTACGGAGTACGTGTGTTTGTGAAGGATGTCAGCTTTGTGATGGATCTTATGTTGATACTCCGTACGGAGTATGTAGGTACGTGACCACTGTAGGTCTTCAAGACCTCGGCTGAGCCGCTGGAAATGATTGACCAATCAGAGGTCGCTAATGACAGTCTAGCTCGAGGATCACGAAAGTTATCTGTGAGGAAAGGCTACCACTTACCTGAAGTTTCACAATACGTACACTTACATAGTTCCTTGACGCCTCCAAACACGAGAGAACAAGAATGATAGTCATGGATGAGATCTACGTACGTAGCTAGTGTGACCTTAAGCATCCAAGCTAGAATATTACCTCCTTACGTAGCATCCGGAAGGCAACACGCCATGGAAATTCTTACCAGCGTCGAGATACGTACAGTGTCGTACGCGCCTTTACGCCTGTGTCCTGCTGACTTGGAGTGGGTGCATGTTAGAATATGCCTAAGTACCCTGTTCTCCATGTCATTATGCCAACGGAGCCAATGCATCGTTACGTAGTAAGATGACAAGACCTCTTGGTGGTGCAATATTAGGCTGGTTCGTGATCTCACTTCATGTGTTGTTGTTATTGAGTGCACGGCTTGTCACAGTGTTAGAACCACAACAATACGTAGTATCTCGCTATAGCATGCTTAACGTGGCTGGAGGACTTCATATAGAGATGGTGTACGTACGTAGATATCGGTCATGCTAACGAAGTCGAAGGAATAGAATCGACAACCCCAGTTGACATTCCAAGTCCAGCCATTCGGTGCGGCGAGAGTTCGTTCAGCTGCATTCCGTTGGATACGAAACTCTTGATCACCTTCTGTCCACCGTCTTCGAACAATGCCCAACCCAAGAACAGTGCTGCTAACCGCTTGTCTTGTGCGTATGGGCTCAGAAGCGCATGCATAGGATTGCCCAGGTTGTCCTTGTTTAGAACATGGCCTTTTGTAAGATGCTCTTCTGGCTCAGTGCAGTGGATAGCACCCTCCTTGAAGCAGATCAGTCTGTCCTTCATCGCAGGTTGATCACGTAGATTGCACCAGGTACCTCTGTCCATGAGAGTGTACTCACCTAGCTTTGCAGCTGCTTCTAGCGCTTGCTGTGGGAGGGCTACGTGTGTGTTTGTGACACCAGGATGAACTGCAACGAATCAGTGGATATTCGTTGGCCTTGGAGTCCCCGGTGCTACTATGGTTCAGACCACGGTGCTTATCCCATACTGCTCCATATCCTCGATTCAAGGATGCTGTTTGCCGACTTGTCGTATCTCGATACATAGAAATCGGACAGGTGTATCTGAGCTGACTGTGCGGAAAGCAGCTTGGAACACAGTCGCAAACAATTCGACTATATTTGCGGTGCCATTCAAGGGCAAATTCGCAGGGTCGTCACGGGTCCTACAAGATTGAAAGCATCCCGCCAAAGATACACTCTTCTTTTGACGATTCCTTGCTGCAATGCAATATTCTTGGCATAAAGATGGTAAGTAATTGCGATGTCAGCCGCTCTCGCATCGTGAGCGTTGAAAGAATGTAAAGGTAACTGTTCCCAATCATACGATCCAAAATGGTTCAGGTTTGTCCGTAGCTGTTGTGTCCTTGACACTGCTGGGTATCTGGTTCAACAAATAATGAGAAAACACATAAGTTATCTCGCGGTTCAATAAATGCTTCTGCAAAAGCCTTGAGTACCCCAGTCTGTCCTGCACCACTTGTGGCTATCCTTAGTCTATTGGCCCTGCACTACGTACCATACACTTCAGTAGGCTCAATGATCTGTGCTGGAGTAGTTGGACTTGGAATAAAAGTAGTTGCGCCATGCCAGTAAATACCCATGGATTACGTGAGCTAGCGGGCTCTTCCGTGTTTGGCAGACGGCACCATTTTCCTAGCGAGTCGTACAGGCACGACGTGGCTAGGAGATCACCGTTCACAACTCCTCGGATTACTTTGCGTAACTCCACATTTCGGCATCGTTGGAAAGAAAAGATTGTCAAGAATTGTTGTGTTCTTCTGAGTCATGCACGAACAGCCTGTTCTTCATCGTTACAGTAGCTACGGGCTGCCACTATGGACCCTGTTTCGAATCCCCTTGTCAAGGAAGTGACCAACGACCATGTTGCAGTCCAGGAAGATGAAGCCGAACACGATGACCGCATGATCGCAACAGAGACACCAGATGTGAGCACGAAGGAAGCTGCGACACAAGTACATGTGGAAGGCCAGGTCGCCGCGATAGATCCCGAAGATGACTTTCCTGAGGGCGGTCTTGCAGCCTGGCTCGTCGTTGCTGGCGCTTTCCTGTGCTTGTTTCCCTCGTTCGGTACGTAGATACTAGTTCCGCCAATGATCTTCAACCAACCAGGCACAACACTAACTAGTTAATCAGGATTCATGGTCAGCATCGGGCCAGTGCAGGACTACCTATATCAAAATCAACTGTCCAACTACACACCACGTGATGTTGGCTGGATTCCATCAGTGTTTGTTTATCTGGCGCTGGCATTGGGTCTCTGGGTAGGCCCTCTTTTTGACAGGTTCGGTCCGAAATGGATTGCCGTTGGAGGTAGCATAGCATACATCGTTATGATGTTCTTGCTTGCAGAATGCGAGAAGTACTGGCATTTCATGTTGTGCCTCGGGGTGCTTGGCGGTGTATCGGGCGCGACGCTGACAACTACGAGCTTGGCATGCGTAGCCCACTGGTTCAAGGCAAGAAGAGGGCTGACGCAAGGCATTGCAATGATCGGGAGCAGTGCTGGAGGCCTCTTACAACCCTTGATCTTGCGCGCGACATTCCCGAAATATGGATACAAATGGTCTATAAGGATTCTGGCATTTCTCTTCCTTGGGTGTCTCGTCGTTGGCAATATGATCATGCGGGGTCGTATTCCACCCAGCAAGACGGCAACGAAGCGGAAAATCGTCGAGATCAAGATCTTTGCTGACATGAGGTTTGCCCTTCTTACAGTGTTCATCTTCTGCTGCGAATTGGTTTTGTTTGGTGCCTTGGGTATTATACCTACCTACGCTACAATAAGCACTTCGTACCCTCCTGAAACTGGCTTTTATCTCATCTCAGTCCTGAATGGCGTCTCCTCGATCGGACGACTTCTGTGCGGGTATTTCGGTGACAAAATCGGACGCTTCAATACAGTACTTGCCTCGGCGGTAATAGTCTTGGTGGTGATGCTTGTTATCTGGCTTCCGTTTGGACAAACGAACATTGGCGCGCTTTACACGTTTGCTTTCACTTTTGGGGCTTGCACTGGCGCCTGGATGTCACTCGTTCCGGGCTGTATAGGGCAACTTTGCCGAGCGGACGAGTTTGGCAGGTACTATGGTACTTCTTATTTCATTGCAAGCCTGGCCACTCTGATCTGCATCCCAATCAGTGGTGAGCTGGTAGAGGCAGTCGGAGCTCAAGCTATGATAGGATTCTATTGTGCTGTCCTAGCATTGGGAATACTGGCGTTGACTTGCAGTCGATGGGCGTGTTTGCAGTGGAAGTGGGATTGGACGACGAAGGTATAGAAGTTGGAGCCGTGAGAAACCACTCTCGGAGCAAACGCTTATTCTATCGTCACCAGGTCAGAACTCGTCAGCATTGTGGAATCAGACAACAGGACTAATGCTTACGTATGATCAGGAATTGAAACTTCTGGAGTAAGAGTGTTGAATTGAATGCTGTGAAAACTGTGAACAGGAAGAAGAAGTTTTAGAGCAACTTCCGTGCACTGCGAACGGGCAAGTGCACCCAACAGTGGAACGACCAGTCGCTGTCACAGAGTGAGTGATGACCGTCACCATGGTGAGGCGTCCAACTTCAGCTTCCGTTCCATGTCAACACTTGCGTCAAGTATGTACTATTGCCTGCTTGAGGTATGACTGCGCACTATATCTTATTACAACACAATGGTCGGTCGATAAACCAATGTCAAGGTGCAGCGGGCAGTTGCTGACTTCTAGTGGTTGTGAATATGGAAGTTGTTAAATGCCTGTGCTCGAAACGTTTGCCATGCGGCATCGACACCACTCCTCTTTATGTTGACACGAACCTGTTGCTCGACCGCTGATCACTTATGTTTCAAGGGTGTTTAGCATTAGCAAGTGTCCCTGACATTGAGACATCTATGTCAGATCTGCACAGTCAACCGTGTACTTGAACGACACTATTCGTTTGACTCTACCTCCTGCTATTACCACCGTCACTTCAGCTTACGGTGCCTGAGTCTGCACCGAGCTTTTCAGAATCTACAGCTTCCTCGTCTGCAATTGTAGGTCTTCTGCTGATTGTGTTTGTGCCTGCCAGATTCGTTCCTGATGTCATAGCTCTACCGGAGAAATTCGGTTTCTTGGACTTCCACTTTCGCATTGCAGCGTCCTCCTCTTCAGCCCATGCTAGGCTCTCATCCGGCAGCAGAACCGCACGATCAATAGCTACCGGCAAACCTCGATGTCGCCCCCTCAACATCACAACACATAATATCAATTTGCTCACTGTGTGCCACGCACCACAAAATGAATAAGCATTCCATGGAACACCCACACTGATACCAACCGTGCCGTATGCAGAAACAACCTCGAAGATGATATTAAATATGCTAAAGACCATGGGGTCGGTATTGACTGAATGAGTTTCGACAATGGTGATGAAGAGGACAGCGAGTGAAAGAAGCCAAACATCGTGGCCAAGTTGAGACTGCAGTTGCTGACGGATGAAGTCTTCTCTGGACCAACCCTTCTTAGCAGGCTGTTGACTTTTCGCAGTGAAAGAGCGAGCAAGTCCGAATGGTGTTCGGCCATTTAGATGGATTTGTTTGGACTCCTCCGGCTCCGGTGGATCCTCGGCAAAGATAGCGAGAGATCGCTCTTCGTAGACATTCGTGTTGCGAATGGTCATGGTAATAGGAAAAGCTGACAGGTACATCATCAGAACGTAAAGGATTTGGTTACCAGGGTACAGATTGGATATAGCGACGACATAGAAGCCCCCGGCTCGGACCGCAAAAGCTTGGAACAGTCCGTCCAACCATCGAAATCTGCCTGGAATGCTTTGCACAAGGGGATTGCCAATATTTAGGATTTCGAATGCTACCCAGTCAATGCCGTTGAGAACAACCAGGGACGTAACTAGCCACCATGTTGGTCCAGAAGGAAATAAATTCGTGTACACTCTCCGTGGATGTTCGAGTATGAAGGCAAGCACTTGTCTTCTCTCTGCCCAAACTTCAGACTCGACACTTCTTGGAATACACATTTTCATAGTCCACAAGATTAATCGCAGAAAGACAGGGAAGCAAGTATTACCAGCCAGGATGAGCAAGCTCAAGGTAAGGAGCATATAATAGCTGGTTTGAAGAGCTGTAGCGTTAGCATCCAGAAGTGCCATGCCCGAATTATTGAAGGCGGAGACTGCGAAGAATGCCCCCGTCCAGAAAGGGTTCAGACCTAGCTAGTCAGTGCTGAAAGCAACAGTTGATGACAATCTTACCATTAGAATAAGCAAGACCCGGGCGGTTGATCTGCATCCATGCTCCGCAACCAAGGGCACCGAAGAGCTGGAAGAGAACAAAGTAGGCAGGGACGAGCCATGAAAGTAGACAGAGAGCATCGTATTCAAGGCCACCCAGCTTTCGTCGCTCCTCTTCGGTCAGATTATGAAATTGACTATTGCGGCCAATGTATCCATTAATAGTGTCGACATACTTGTTAAGTCGGGACTTGGGTATTCGATTTGTGACACTTGCATCATCAGGGGAGATATTTAATGGAAGCGCTTTTCGAGGGTGATAGTATGCACCATGAGCCCCAACACCACTATTCGAGAAAACCTTGCTGAGACTCTGTCGTCGTGAATGGGTTCCAGCTCCATAATCTCTCGCCATTGGAGAATTCACATCGTCGGCAAATTGAATTCTCATTTTTGAGCTCGGCACACCCGGTTCATCAACATCACTACCCTTCATGGACTCATCGGCCGTCGTATCAGTTTCAACAGCCGGGTTGACCTTGTCTCCCTGTCCCTCTTTTGGTTTCTCCACCATGGCTGGTTCCCGATTTGCAGCTGACGTCGTGTTGGCCGTGATGTTGCTGGAGGTACTAGGACGTCGTTTTGATGACGAAAAGGTGAATCCCAACCGCCTTTCTCGATTTGCTGCTAGTTCTTGTAACTTTCTTTCAAAGGCTTGCTTCCGGACATGAATGACTGCACTAGACACAAAGATAGCAGAACCCATCATGATTAAGATTAAAAGAATAATTTGCTGCCATGTATTCCTGACTAATTAGTTGTGGTCTGACCGGTTTGGAAGCTGCTTACATTGTGGAAAGGTTGACAGTATTCAAACCTGAGTTGTCAGCTTTTTCTCGTCGTCCAAGGATAATCGTACTTACCTGCTTCAGTCATTGCGGATACTGTTAGGAAAATTGAATCAATGTAACGAATGCTTAAAGACGGTGTAGAAGATCCCCAGAAAATGAGTGATGATACAAGACAGGTAACGATAAAATAAGCATAGTGCAGTGTGATGAAAGACAGGTGCGGTATGCGAGGTCTAACATGATCACCGTATAATGTCAGAAGGCTGACCATACTCGCAACTAGAGGCAAGGAACAATGCAAGTTCAGTTGGTGTTAATAACAAGAGAAACGAAGGATGTATTGAGCGTGGAGTAGTGGCCTTGGTGATCTAAAACATGGTATTGAGGCAATAAGAAGAACACTGGCGAATGAATGACATGATACGCGAGTATACAATAACAAGTTCAGGAGTCAAATGGTGAAACCAAGTTCAAGTTGTTGTTGCATCATGTACTGTATGCCGAGCTGTCCGGATTAAGTATTACCCGAATGAGCTGACCTGCGGTCGGTCAGCTTCCAAAAGAGCGACTTCAACAACAACCATCACACCATT
>Ga0181467_100496_pt1 | contig 20102 bp, 18 predicted proteins | sample InSIn5gowninarea_2_FD_119079 | JGI IMG/M metagenome (GOLD analysis project Ga0181467, IMG submission 119079) | Clean room microbial communities from NASA Spacecraft Assembly Facility at Jet Propulsion Laboratory, Pasadena, California, USA -... ... | reverse complement strand
AAAGTCACCTCCTCTATCGCAGCATGGACGTGCATGACACAATTGAACCCAGCAGACCTTGGGTATCAAGGATCGAATCCCTAAAGGTGTTGCAGATTGGTATACCGGGCCCTCTTTACTGGAGTACCTGGACAACATGAAGACGCTCGAACGCAAAGTTAACGCACCATTCATGATGTCTGTGAATGGCAAATACCGCGATATGGGGACCATAATCGAAGGTAAGATAGAAGCCGGTGTGGTCAAGAAAGGCATGTCACTCGTGATGATGCCAAATCGGGACAAAACCGAGATATCAGCTGTTTACGGTGAAACTGAGGAGGAGGTGCCGGCAGCACAGTGTGGAGATCAAGTCCGGCTTCGGTTGCGTGGTATCGAGGAAGAAGATATCTTGCCGGGCTTTGTGCTCTGCTCACCGAAGCGTTTGGTTCACTGCGTATCAGCGTTTGAGGCTCAGATTCGGGTGCTTGAGCTCAAGAGCATTCTGACTGCTGGGTTCAATTGTGTCATGCACGTCCATGCTGCGATAGAGGAGGTGACTTTCTCGGCGTTGCTACACAAATTACAGAAGGGTACGGGCAGGAAAAGCAAGGTACCGCCATCGCATGCCAAAAGGGGAGACAGCATTGTGGCGAGGATGGAACTCACTGGCGGAGCAGGGAACGTATGTGTAGAGAAGTTTGAGGATTACCCGCAACTGGGGCGATTTACGCTTAGAGATCAGGTTAGTCTTCTACAGATGACGTCTGAAAATACAACTCTGACTGATAGAAAAAGGGCCAAACTATTGCCATTGGCAAGATCACCAAGCTAATTACGGATGATCAAGCCGGTTAGAGGATCTCCTTCTATTCGAGTATCTACTTTATGAGGGCATTCAGGAGTCAAAGAGTTTGGGATTAGCACGACTTTCATCTAAAATAGAGGAGAGAATTACCGAGCATTTTCAATGCTGCCTTCTGGTGATATCAAGAGCAATCATGCCTGTTGCGCGACTACGCGTCAAGATATATACGGCGAGGGTTCGAGATAATAGGACTTTGGCGCCTCTGTCAGACCAGTGAAGGCCAAAGTAATCGAGACCATTGGATAACCGACCGTCTGCCCCGAGATGAGAGGAGTTCAAGTATTCATATACGAAGCTAGCTGTAAAGCCCCCATCATTGCGTAACGTGGTTGATCTGGTGACCACTAGCTTCATCACATGACTCCGTACCCCGTTCGCGTTTTGCCTCTGCTTCCAGACGCGTCTTCCCACCTCACCTCACCTCCCAATCTAATTAGAGCATTTGCTCTCCTCACCGCAACCATGCCCCAAGTCCAACAAACATTCGACCTGGTGCCCACAACCCTTGCTCGACCCACCGTGCATCAACGTCCTATGACTTCCACACAAGTAAAGAAAGCCTACCGCAAATCGAACAAGGGTCCTAAGGTCTCACGCGCAGAACAGCGACGCCGCGATGCAGAGGAGTTACAAAGACAGAAGAAGGAGTGGGAACGGGAACAAGCTGCTGTGAAGGCCAAAGCGGCAAGAGACAAGAAGGCAACGAAGGCTAGAGATGAGAAGGAGAAGAGGAAAAGGGAGGGAGTCCCCGAACCTAGGAAGGGAGTGAGGCCGAGTCAGGCCAGGATAAGCTGTTTCGTGAAGAGGGAGGGAGAAGGGGACATGAAGAGGAAGTGGGATGAGACTAGAGATAGTGCTGCGGAGGAAAGTGATGATACAATGGCGGAGGATAGCGGACCACGGCCGGGAAAGAGGGTCAATGTCCAGCAGGAGGATGAGTTTGGAGGGGATGATATATCGGATTTGGATTTGCCGGATCTTTTTAGGCAGCTTGATCAGTCGTTCTCGTCGCATGAGTCGGCTGTTAACAAGGAGAATGCGGGGGTGACATCTTGGTCATCGCCGAGGAAGCTTATTCGTCAAAATAAGTGTGTGGTTGACAATAAGGATGAGGAACGGGATTTGGACGACTCGCAGGTTCTGGCCGAGATGGCTACTACGCAGTTGCTTACAGAGGCTGCTAAGAGCTTTAGCGAGGAGCAGGAATCTGAGTTTGGGACAACAACAAACAATACGACTTTTTCAGATATAGTCCTGAATATTCCCACCCAAAGCATGTTGCCAATACCAAAATTGGGGGAATCAAACAAAGAACGCCAGTCACCGAACATGCCGGTCAGGAAGCCATTGCAAGAAAGGGCTACCAACATGCCCCCTCCACCAAGGCCTGTTGCTGCAATCAAAGCTGCCAGTTCCAACCCTTCCATGCCTGATCACTTACTGAGAACTAAGCCCCCGTCTCGAGTACCTGCAACGTCTGCGCATTATGGCAGGGAAGCATCAAAAGACCGACACAACATGCCACCACCGCCAATCAAATCAGCATCACTACTCCCCGCTCCCTCAGCAACGCAGGCCTTCCTTGAACTCCACATGGACGACTTCTTCCCCTCCCCTACCCAAGAGGCTCGCGAGCTCCTTGGTAATACCACCGACTTCGACCTTCCCTCTAACAAACAAGTCATGCCGGAGCTCAGCCCGGACACCCTGAGAGGGCGAGGACTTAGTCCCAGCCTTCTGAAAGAAGAGATGCCATATACAGAACTAATCTGTACACAAGACCTCATGTCCTCACAGGAGATACAGGAGATGGAGACGCCTTGTCCACCCGCTGAGAAGGTAAAGCAGCAAATAGTGATACCACTTGTGGAGCAGCCGCTTGAAGAGATGTTTCTGACACAGGATTTTGATCTTTCATCGCAAGATCTGGAAGAAATCGGATCACCTTGTAGGCTGCCGCCGCTGATACCTTCTACTCCAAAGCTAGAAACGGTGGTCGTGCCTCCGTTTTCAAAGCCTAACAAAAAATCCCAAAGTACTAAGCAACCCCTAACCACCAAAACAAAATCCATATCATCACCCAAATCCTCACCTAGGCTCTCACCCAGGCCCTTACCTCGACCAGCCCCAAGATATATCGCTCCACACACTTGCTCCACCAAATCAATCGAGTCCAGCAAATTTACATCAAAACCGCCCAAAAAGCGCTTCTTCGTTGAAAAAGAAGACCTTCCTCGTCCAAATCCTCCAATACCCGTCCCAGATCCACTTCCTATACCCACAGGCCGCGGCCGCTTCTTCCAAGAAAAGGAAGATGATCTCCTTCAAGCAGCTATACGCCAGAGTCTAGCGCCTTCGCAGCAGGTTGTTCCCATCATTGCCAAGAAATCCGAGAAACCCTTTAAGGGAGGATTGGCCAAAGGTGGAAGTACAGAAGCGAGGAATGGAGGAAAGGGTAATGAAGGCATGGGCGATTCTGGAGTAGAAGTAGGGAGAATGCTGCAGAGGACGTTGTCAGAGGTAACAGATTATGGGGATCTGGATTTCGATCTAGGCGATCTTGGGGGAGAACTTTGGAGCTAACCATGACGAAGGATGAACGATCATGAGAGTGAAAGGGGAGATGTCTGTTGAAGGAGTGCATTAAAGCAGTGTCCTGGACTCGCAAAGGTGTCAGCATTGGTTGCTGGGAAGTAGGTTTTCTGTATTAAATTTGAGCATTGTGTGGGTGAGAAGGAGGGTGGGCCGGTTACTATAGATGAATTATTGGGTTGGGGATAGCATCACTGCATAAGAGTCCGGAATATAAGGATCTATAGGTAGTATCACAGCATAATCTATCTATTTAAACATTCATTCCAATGCAAACATTATCGTTTTATACGACCGCATATGCTAGGGGCTATGCACCATCTCATACGAAGAACCACCAGCCATGCAATAATCAAGTCCCTCGTATCATCATGACCACCATCACCATCAGCACTCAAATCAGATCATACACCTTGCCCACCCTCTCGCAGAATCCGCATCAGCTGTTCATTTCGCTGCACAACGCCCGGATTCGCCTGCCCAATACCATGGACCGTCTTCAGAACTAGGCTGCGAGTCTCTTCATCTAGCTGGTCTTTCGGTTCGTCTAACACTTTGGCGAAGACAGGTATGAGCTGCGGTGTGAGCTCGTGAACGGCGGGGTTGTTGTTGTGGTCTGGGTTATGTCAGTTGGGAATAAGAAGAGAGATGGGAGTGGACGTACAAAGCTGGAAAATACACCTATAAACGGGTGCATTCTCCTCGAAATCCTCCTTCAGTGGCAGCAAATCCACCAGTACAGGTAGGATATCGTTCAGCGGAACGCGATCCTCGTGCGCCATGATCATTCGACATACACAACCCGACGCATTATCCTGGATTCTCGCGCCTTGGGTGTGCAGCAGGTTCTCCAGCTTTCCAAGAATATTATTGTAGCTTGAAAGATACGTCGCTGAGTCATTGGAATGATAGATCAGCATCCCCACACCGAACGCGGCGTTTGACTTTGTCTCTGGATCTTCGTCTGATAGTCTGTGAACTAAGATCTTGAGCAGAGAATCGGTGTATGGCGTCACAGCCGCGCCCATGTTCTGAGCACATTCTGCGATCACACCCATTACAGTCGAACGCTCATGAGCTGTTTGAGAGGAGGCAAACTTTAAGATGGGTTTCTGAACCACTTTCCAAGGTTCAACGAATTGGGTTCCAAGGGCTGCGGAGAGGCCAAGTATCACATCAAGGGCGGTGTCGATGACTAGCCAGTCATACTCTGAGGACTCCTCTTCTTGGGTCGCTTCGTGGTCGTCTTCATCGCCGAGATCTTGTTGGCAGGGATGGGTTCGGGTTATGAGGCAGCCGAGTATGCCAAGGGTTTGTTCTGCGAAATTGGGTTGAGCTAGGATGGCAGGTCCGCAGGTTTTGAGTGTCGCGGCGACGTTGCGGTTAATGTCGGTGACGACGGAGCTATGGAGCATATATCAGCAAATCGCAAGACGGAAATACAAATGTATGTAAGTCAGAGTCAGTTCAGAATGTAGATACGCGTTCGCAGCATTCGCAACTGGTGCGTCTGAGTGAGCTGGGTATAACGTCATGTTGTTCATCATGTAATAGCAGAGTGACAATGAAAGGGGGTTGCTTACCGGTCAGTCTCATCCTCCCATACAGTCAAAGTAGCTGTGGTGACCATCTCACCCAGCTTGACCAACTCCGCAGTCGGAGTGATGTTCGAAGGCATGCCTGGAGTCCATTTTTGGCCTGTGTGATCTTCCATCATACCCCAAAGACAAGCATAGGCTCGCCATAGAGTCGAGAGCGCCATTTTTCGGATGCCTTCATAGTTGTGTTGTATTAGACCCATTACTGACTCAACCGTCTTCTCGAAGTATGGTGCGAAATTCTCCCGAGTGTGCGAAAAGACATCGGCGATCACTTCGACTGCAATCTCTTTCTCCATCGCAATAGCAGTGATAGCAACGAGATCATCCCAGTCTTCGTCATCACCCTCGCCCACGTCGTCACCATCCATACCATTGACCTCTACGAATTGATCTGTTGCCCCGGTGACTTTTATCTTTTTTCCAGCAATGACCACCTCTTTACCTACCAAATCCTCAGCATGCTGTCCAAGTTCGACTTCCGTCTCGGCCTCCTCCTGCTGCAAACACTCCAGTAAACCCTTAACCACTCCTTCCAGATACGGCGTAAATTCCTTTTCGTAGACCTTCGATAGAGTACTCCACAGTATGTAGCTCGTTTCCTTCACCCTCGGATGACCTAGATGCAGCCCTCCTTCGCTAGCTTCCATCAGAGGTTGGACATATTGTTGAAATGCGGTCGGACCGACAGCTGTCGCCATACGACCCATGGCGTCGCATACAGTAGCTCGCAAGTCGAGCTGTTCCTCGCCGTCCTTGAGCGAAATATATTCCCAGAAGGCCTTCATCGTCGGTTCGAAAAAGGGCTGGAATGCTTCCTCAGCGGAACTTGCAGAAGAGCCAATAGCGCCTGCAGCACACGCCTTGACATGATAATCTGGATGACTAAGTAATCGACCGAGACGTGGAATCAGCTCCGACACGTATTTGCTGACAGTCTCCTTATCCATACCCTCCACGAATGAATCCAATGCACTGCAAGATCCTTTTAGGATACTAGCATTCTTGCGCTGCTCCAGCTGATTCGAACTATGAGCCATAGCTGAGTCAAGATTTTGAAGCAACGCAGGGACCAGCTGTTGATGGTATTTGCAGAGATCCTCGGCAAGATCGTCAGCCACTCTCGCAACACCTTGTAGCGCAGCCTGTCGAACACCAATGACTGGGTCATTTAAGAGCTTCATGACTATCGGCATCAAGTTGTCTAATTGGGTTGAAATAAAGTCGGGAGCTCCTTCGACGCACATTCCTAGCGCTAGGATACCAGCCTGTCGATACGAGGGATTGTCATTATGGACGTATTGTGGCAGAGCATTGAGGAGAGGTACGATGACTTGGCGAGGTGGTAGACTACTAGCAAGTAGATCTAGTAGACCCAAAGCAGCTCTGTGCGGAGAAACAACATCATCCTCATCATCGTCTTCATCGTCATCAATCTCTGTAGCAATCTGCATACTCATCAATGTAAGCTTCTCTCCCATATCTTTTGTGGCTTGAATCTTCATCTTCCTATATCTAACACATTGCATCAAAAAGGAGAGTGCCTGCGAACGTGTGTCTTCTTCGTGTAAAGTGCTACCGGCAATTTCGATCATGAAAACCAGAAGCTCCTGGAAATGAGTAGCTAGAAGGGCTGACTCGCAACCAAGCAGAGTCTGAAAGACTTCGAACGCCTGTGTGATCCGATCCTCGTCTTTATCCTCAATCGTCGACTTGAGCACAGCGACCATCCCTGGGAACATCTGAACGAACGAGTTCAGATTCTGAGGCTGCTCATCTGGTAGGATAATCATTGCGACCTTGCCCAGAGCAAGCATAGTATTGAGTCGAACGTTCGCACTTTCCGGATCCTTAATAGTCTTACCGAAGAGCTCAAACAGAGCCGGTAGCTTGTCCTCCAGGTCATCACCCATGACCTCCAATAGTGTATAAATTACATATGTCCCGACATCACGGTGGGAAACCTCCTGTGAGTTGGATGCTTGGAAAAGTAAGTTGGGCAGATCCGTCCATTCCCCCTTCGAGAGATCAATAGCTGCCATGGCAGCCACCACCCGTGCTGATGCATGTCGAACCAACTGTGTTTGCTCCCCTATCGTTGACTGCAGTATACCATCCCTGATGGCCTGTTTCTGATCTGCAGGCAGAGAAGGCCAGTGTTTGGGGATCAGACGGTGAGCTTCGACGGCAGCCTGCTGACGAATCTCGGGCGCGTCGTTCATTGCGGAGATCTGCAGAAGCCATCTCAAAGACTCAGGATGCGGGTAGTAGGACGTTCGTAGTTCGTCGGTGGCCGATTTCACCACGTCCGTGTTTGCTTGTTGCTTTTAGCGTACATCCAGCAAGCTGTGGGCTTCAGATCATCTACTCACGTATCTGGCAGTTTTTGAGCAATTGAAGAAGCTTTGCCTGATCCATCTTGACTGCTCACCGTTGTTTGGCGCAGACTGATGAAATTGTTGTTGACGGACGAGGGATGAGGGACGAGATCAAGGGCCAAACAAAAAAATTGGTACACCGCTTTCTTTTTCTTGATTATTCTTTCTGCCTCTCGCTCTCCCTCTCCCTTCTGCCCCTCTAGCCCTCTAGCCCTCTAGCCCCTGCTGTACTTGACTTGTCTCTTGTTTCTCCTTCAAACTTCAAAGACGCTTCCGGAGGTACGGCATTTCACTCTCACTCTCCGACTACCGATTCTGGGGTCAGATCGTGGCTCAACATATCAGTGCCTCTCCTTCACTTGGCTCGCTTCTCTACCTGGTGATCCGTCAGATCTATACTGTATGACGATAGGGCAGGTCCGCCGAAGTATACAGGCCTGCCTGCACAGCCTACAGCTACAGCTTATAAGGATGCCGAACATATATATTTCTTCTCCTCGCCGAGCATCTTCACTCCTTTCAAGGATATCATTTGCACAAGTGCAGTGCAAGAGCCAAGATGCCGGGTGACAAGAACTTCTATCGCGACCATTACCTCGTCTCAACCTCGTTATCTCTTACAGCCGTCGATGATCCATGAGGCTTATGCCCCGGAGGATATGTGGTGAATTGACAAGTTGGACAAGACCAAAATCTCAAGACTGCTTGATAATTCGTGTTGGTTTGGTCTCTACGCCTTCCGCGGACGCGACGACCCTTGCCCGTACGCAGCTTCCTGAGTCTACTTGCTCCGGCCGTAGCACTGACAAGATTGCACAGGATCCTCTGGTCTTCATCAAATTGGCTTCTTCAGAATTGTAACAGACTACATTACCTTTGCACGGGCAGATGATTCGTATATATTGCCAGAGTAACGTCACCAGGGTTTGGGAAGCTGGGTCGAAAGCCGTATAGTTGAATCTTTTAGGAGCTGGGAGGTGAAACTCTTCCTAATGCCAACTTCTGAAGAACTATTGATGAACAGGTATTCAAGGCTGGGCCCAAGCAATGGGTTTCACGCTTTGAAGGCAATATCATGTGTGCTGCAAGATTAGAGGAGTCGGAGCCGTCAAAAGTACTCGATTAGCGATCGTGTTTTCCATCACCTGGCTTGCTTTCTTCTCTCCGCGTTTTACACTTTCAAACCATGTATCATCAGGATACTTTGCTCCGTCAGTCGTAGTCTTTAATTACTTCGAGCACCGCCGAGACTGTGTCGGCAGGCTGGGATGTGAAGATAGGAGATAGATCCAACGCTTCTATAGAATTAGGGCGGTTCGCAAGATTTGGAGTAATTCTTCACTTCAAGATCAAATTTTTTGGCCAGGATCAACAATTAATGTCATCTTCTCAAGCATCTCATCTGATCTGGAAGTTCCTTTAAGACGCTGTGTTGAAAGGAGAGACTCCCCTTGTGGCTTCGGTAAGAGTAAATCTCACCTAGCGCATAGGATTTTCAAGCTTAAATTATTTCGAGTTTATTAACTGGGGAAGAGTAACAAGCGTGCAATGGAAGACTGGCTGGCAGATCTCCATTTACGTTATTATTTCGAGCTTACACTGTACTGTAAACCACAACAAACATAGACAATCTCAAAGAATGACGCAAGACTGGTATCGAGATAAGTACCTCATTTCAACCTCCCATTCTCTCCTCCAACCATCCATGATCAATGATGCGTACGCGAGCGAAGATATGTACTGGACTCACAGCCGGAGCGAAACTGATCTGAAAATCATCCTCGAAAAATCGTTCTGCTTTGGAGTTTATGAGTTGCCAGACTCATCCAGTGCGATTGCCGGTATCTCAATAGACTCGAAAGCATACGAAATGTTAAAATAACAGCTGTATAGGTCGCAACAGTCCTAAACAGATAGGCTTCGCTAGGCTGGTCACAGATGGAGTGACGGTCGCTTGGTTCGATGATGTGATTATCTTACCGGCATTCCGAAAGAGGGGTTTAGGAACATGGCTATGTCAGTGTATTGGAGAGACGATTGCTAAATGGGGCCTTGACTTGACGTTGGCTATTACACGTCAACATACCGAGAAGATGTATGAGGAAGTCATGGGAATGAAGTCGTGGGTGTCGAGGTCGACTCCTCCGTCGAAGGTAATTGCTAGGCGGGGTGACGACCACAAGACTCCCAAATAATGATAGCCCAAATTGGAAACTCTGCTCATACAGTACTCAAAGAGATCAATTCTTTTGCCCCAAAATCCTGATCTTGTCACAATCAGGTTGTACTCCGGATGACTAAATAAGCCTCGGCAACGAAGCTTAGCGAGATATAAGGAGGTGACGACGGTGGTGCCTGCACCTTCTTCTGGGAAAGCATGGAGATCTCGTACTTGATTAGACATTCGCCCCGAATATCTCCTTGGAAGTACACAGTACTGTGCGGTACCTTGTAGTAGAATCATCCAAAATCGAAGCTCCCAAATCACCGACATTAGTTTCATAATGTCGAACCCGTACGAAGGTAACTCCCCACCTCCTCGCGCATTCCTGTCCGTAACAAACAATACAAGTCGAGCACAATCTCACACCCGCCGACGCTCACCCCCCGCGTTCCCGCCGCCCAGACATGACGACCTTCTTCACAGCCCTCTCCCAGATATCGCCTACTAACGAGACCGACCCCACTCAAGTACACAACAACCCGCATGCAGTACCGCGCCCTCTCGACTTCAGCACCTTGATAAACCTTGTACTCGATCAATACAACACCCTCCTCGCCTCTCATACCACCTCTGAAACGCAGTCACCCGAACCCCAGCAAGACTTCGACCCCTCATTCGATCCCTCCTCCTCAGAACAAGCACCGCTCCTCCTCTCCTTACGCGAGGCCCTTGAAGGCATGCTTGCCTCTCCCCCTATGGAAGTCGAAGGCGTACCACAATCGTTCCTCGACGGGTTGGACAGGGTGAACAAGAAGGCGATCAGGAACGAAGATAAATGCCCGATTTGCGGAGAGAGGTTCTTAGATGATCCATATCCATTGGTGGTGAGGTTGCCATGTCATGATAAGCATTGGTTCGATCTGGAATGTGTGGGACCGTGGCTGAGGTTGAGTGGGACGTGTCCGTTGGACAGGAAGAAGTTGGGAGGGAAGAGGGAAGTCTGGGTTGAGAAGAAGGACGAGGAAGAGGAAGAGGAGGAGTTCGATGGAGATTATGCGTAGGGAGGGGAGATTACAGTTGGGAGTGTTAAAAGACGATGAAGGATGATATACGGGGAGTGCTGCTGAGCAGCAAGAAGGCGATGAGCATTAGATGTAGAAGTCCAGCTATACTCAGCTACTGTAACAGTACAAAAGCCATCCAGGAAACTTGAAAACACACTCCTATTTGTTCCACGAACCTCAGAACTCCCTCACATCTACTACAGCCTTGGTGTCGAAGGTAGACGAGGCGGTAAGAGACCCTTCTATGCGTGCAAATCTTGGCCCCAGATGAAAAGGCTGCCATCTTCATCCCTAGGCCATCTCCAGATTGCGCGACATACTTCACAAATCTCCATCCACATCTCCTCTCATCCGAAGCCTCTATTCCACCCACATCACGCCTTCCCTTCCTGACTCTGCAAATACTTGTAAGCCCCAAAAGCAGCCGCACCACCGAGAAGTATAATCGCATATAGACCAACACCAAAACCAGCTGCACTATCGCTCGATACCGAGTTCTTGACTGCTGAAGGGGCGGCGACTTTGGGTTGTGGATCTCCAGGCTGACAATTAGCATTAGCAGCTGTCTAGAACGTAGCACCAAGGACAAACGAGACTAGACTGTTAAAGCGGGACTCACTACACGCTTCAGGTTTCCAATCAATAGTCCCTGCAGAATCTCCCTCGCCTCGTCACTGTGTCCAACGTCTTCAAAAGCTTCCGTTGCATCTTGGCCGCCGACATCGAGGAGGACTTCTTCTCCACCACTGGTAGTCTGTTAGTCTTTTCTCTTCCCAGCTTCCACTGATCAATTGATATATCCTGCACAGCCCAGATTCCAGGTTGTCCTTTCCAACTTTTGGGAATATAACGACGCATCCCATCCAATAGATTCAACAATCCTTGGAGGTCATGAGATATGGGGGTTACATACGGATGCTCATCCACAAAACTCGTAGCATCATACACCTTATCATGAACCACAAGATAAACATCTTTCTTCGACGAATGCGACTTGACGTCTGCGTAAGTGAGTTCCTTAGAGATATTCTCCTTCTCCTTCTCGTGTCCCTCCGCCTTCAGATTATCGAGATTCATTGTGACAGAAACCAAACGATTGATGCCCTGCTCGTACCGATGAAAGAAAGAATAAATGAAGTCAAATGGTGGGTGCTGTGGTTTGAGAGTTATTGGACAATTTGGAAGGTCGAGGAAGTCTTTCCTCTTTTTGTTTGGCGTCCGAGGTTTTACCGCGCTTGGTCAGCTGGAATTGCTGCGTTTGATTGGTGAAGGGGAAGGAGCTTCCTCTTGCCAGTCAAAGTTTCCCAGTCTTTGTAAACTTATGATGTTGAAAGACGTTCACGGGCAACGAAGTCTTTCAACTTTGTAGCTTGAGCCACGCTGCGTTTGGGCTTGCTTGGGCCTGGTGCTTGAGACGATGTCGACACGGATACTCATGAAACGCTAATTTCCTGGATGTGAAGATTGAACCTTTACCCTCCTCCCTCCTTCAGCCATGATGACGACTAGCTACGAAAACGTCTCCTCACGCTCATCTCAGGCTGTGCCTTGTTGACATGGCGACAATACATATCCGTCCCCAAGTCTTCAGAGCAAGCTCCTCTCTTGACCCAACCACCAGATCATGAGAAAGTTGCAGATGCACGCAACTTCAAAACGATCTTCCTCATGGTCTATTGTCTCGTGATGGGTGCGGACTGGCTCCAAGGTATGCTAGTCCATCTTTTCGAAATCTGGAAAATCTAAGGTAAGATAGGACCCTACGTCTACGCCCTCACAAGAACCAGTACAGTCTCAATGACCCCGTCGTAACATCTCTCTTTACCACGGGCTTTCTCTCCGCTTGTCTATCAAGTTATCTTATTGGCTCCTTTCGCTGATGGATTCGGACGAAAGCTCGCCTGTCTTCTATTTTGCGTTGTTTACTCACTAGCTTGTATTCTAATTCTCGTTCCCTACGTGCCTGTCCTGTTTCTCGGACGGATTTGTGGCGGTCTGGGAACGAGTCTTCTATTCACTGTTCCCAAGAGCTGGATGGTCACGGAAGATCATGTCAAGGAATTTGGAAATTTTGGTCTGGATTTAAGTGCTTTGTTCGGTATTATGACGACGCTGAATAGTAGTAAGTGAGTACCACGTCAAGGTCACGGAGACGAGAGGAGCCCCGTTTTTGGCTAGCGCCTGTAAGCTCAGTATAGTATTCTGCATTATATTATACTCTTGGGTGCGGCATTCCCCCCTGTCCTTGTCTTCAACTACTAACAGTCTCAAAGTCCGAAAACTACGGAGCCACCCACGACAAGCCTATCGACACTTCAATCCCACCCACATCAAATGCTCTCAAATCTGCAATGAAAGACAAACGCATACTTTCCCTTGGGCTCACCTCTTGCTTCTTTGAAGGCGCTATGTATCTGTTTGTCTTCCTCTGGACCCCCACGTTACAAGCTGCGCATTCAGAGACCCAGCCCCTTGCCCACTCCTCCGACCACCCTGTAGAAGCTACAGATCTCCTATTAGGCATTATCTTTGCAGCCTTCATGTCCGCTACTATGCTTGGCTCTCTACTCTTCAACCTACTCGTCTCAAAACACCGGATTACTACCCACTCCAGGATGCTAGTGACCGCCATTGTACTGGCTAGCTTGAAGTCTCCTACTACCAGTTCATGTCAAGAATGAGAGTACGGCGTTTTGGACATTTTGCGTTTTTGAAGCGAGTGTGGGTTTGTATTGGCCTAGCGTTGGATATGTGAAAGGGAAGATGATGAGGATGGGGTGAGAGCCAGGGTGTATGGGTTATTGAAGGTGCCACAGAATGCGTTTGTCGTCGTTGTGTTGAGCATGGTGAAAGAGGGAGCAAGGTATAAAGACGGAGTATTCGTGGGTTGCAGTGAGGCGCTGGTCGTCACTTCGGGAGTGTTGGGCTGGGTTGTCGATGAACAGATTACAAGTCCATAATTCAACCACCTTTGAGCTACGGTCTCTCACGTTTCACCGAGACTGTAGATAGAAACGTGTCACACCCCCAGAATCTCCGGCAAAATCTTCTCCGCCCCACCCTCGAACAAGAAGTCCCTCTCCCCTAACCCACCCGCGGCCCCCAAGTCTGCCCCTTCCACGTTAATCACCGCAATCCTAGCCCCCTTGCCCCTCGCCCTTCCCACATACGCAGCAGCGGGATGCACAACCGCCGTCGTACCAATGACAAGCATCAAGTCAATGCTACCCTGTTCGATCCAGGCCTCAACCTCATCTAACATCTTCTGATCCAGCTCTTCGCCAAACCAGACGACGCCAGGGCGGAGGAGACCAATTCCGCATTGGGGGCAGTGAGGGAGGGACTCGCGCGGGATGGTTGGAGTGGGTGGGTTGATGAGAGCAGCGCGGGCGGCGATGGTGTTCTTGGGTGAGGGTGTTGCGGGAGCGGATGGAGGAGAATCGAGAGAGTGATGGAAGGGATCTTCAAGGTTGTTGAGTTCAACATAGTCGCAGGATGGATTGAAGCATTGAATGTTGAAGAGATGGCCATGGAGGAGCTTGAGTTGCGAAGCTGGATGATTGGCTCTTTGATGGAGGCCATCCACATTTTGGGTCAAACAATAAAACCCCTCCATCCTCCTCGCCAGCTCAGCCAGAGCGAAATGGCCCGCATTTGGTTCCACATTGAGGGCCTTGTGTCGTCTACACGAGTAGAATTGCCATACCAATCCCGGATCACGTTCGAAGGCCTGAGGAGTAGCTAGGGCGACAGCTGAATGATGTTTCCATAGGCCTCCTGCACCTCGGAAGGTATCTAGTCCTGAGGCGGCGGAGAGACCGGCACCGCAGAGGGCGAGGAGGCGTTTGGAGGATTGGAGGACGCTGCGGAATAGCGCGGGGTCGGTGCTGGGACCGAAATGGTTGGACATCATGTGTTACGATGAGGGGGGTTGGGAAGTACTAGCAATCGAACATGACACTGTTTGATCTATACAGCTTTCATGTCGGGACGGCGTGATGGATCAAAGAAAAGGTGCGAGGTGAACTCAGCCTTGGGGTGAAGTGCCCCTTTAGGTTGCTTAAGCGAGATCAAGTGATGGAGACATAGCGGGAAGAGTCATTCGGTGGATGGTGATGCCTCTAACAAATCCCAACCTGGATTCTAGTGTCTACATATCAAGTAAGAGAAGTTCAGCACGATGTACCTGTTATTGATCCCATATGGGAGGTTCATCAAGATTATACTACGCGCTACACTGCGCAACCTTCACTGACTCCCATTGATACATGACATACTACTAGACATGATTGTACAAGTATCCATCCGTGAGCTACTACAAGCACCGCACCAGTAGAGCATGTGCTATATCTCACATGCCTTGCCTGTTGTGCGTTGTCCGTAAAAGAAAGGAAATCATTCAGCTGCGCTACGTATTCCAGTGAGACACCTGCTGCATGTAAAAAGACCTAATCCATCATCATCCCCAACGAATATGATCCAAGCAGCTTCAGACCATTTCAGCGCCAGTCATCACAGTTTCCCTAGTTTCCCTGCTCTCTTCCATACGTCTGATCAGCTCCCTTTCCAGTGGGCTCCGCGGACTGGCATCAATACCTAACAAGGCGGAGATACGAGTAGCATTAGGCTTGTTAGCGCTCTCTTGCACCGGAGTGACAATCTGCTGATGATGACGATAGGGTGCTTGCGCCATATACTGTCCATGCAGAGTGTCGCTTCCAACAGAAACATGCGTATCAGGCGAAATGCAAGGTGTGGGGGGTCCATTGACGACGACTCCAAGCTTCCAAGCTTCTTCGAGTATAGCTGGGGAAGCACCGCCGCCATATTCGGCGGCGACAATGTTCCAGAAAGAGGCACGATGTGTTTCGTAAACCTTTAGCAAACGTTCCTTGTCAATGCTTGAGGTTGTGAGTGAATCAACGACGCCGCAGTCAAGCCGAAGGTTTGGAGTATTCGCAGAGTCGGAATTAGCTCGACGAGGATGTGTAGGCTGTGGCAGGATGGCTACCAGGTCATGATGGGCTCGAGGAGGACTGACGGCGCGTGAAAGAAGGGAGAAAGGTGGAGGGAGCTGGACATTCGCAGGTGCTGAAGGCGAACAGGTGGAGCATGACGGCGAGTGTCCTTCCATGATGGCATGTTCCTCGATTGGCGATCGGATTGCAGTCGAAAGCACAGGTGAGGTTGTTTTAGAGCCCGCGCTGGACGTCATTGAATTGGCACGCTTGCGGCGGTTGCTACCGTGAGATAGTTGGTGGTAATGCAAGCGACAAGCGAGTTCGGTCTTCTTCAGTTGCGAAGCAATGTGTTTGTAAGGCATCTTTTGGAGGCGTGTTTGCAGAAGAAAGACTTCCTGTGGTATATGATGAGCAAGACTACTTCCGCGCAGGCAATTAGCATACCTCGTCCTCACTCCATGCTCTCCCTCCGCCTGTTGAAGGTGATTTTCGGTTCTTCTGAACGCCATACTCATGTCTATGCATGGCGTCCACAGCTGTGTATGAAGGCTGTGCGGCGATGACTGCACGCATCTGATGCATTGGGGAAGACATGATTCGTAAGTTGTAAGATAACGGGGGATTTCGACGTAGTAAATGTATACTTTGAAAAGGCCTGAGTCCAGCACACAAGAAGAAGCGAAGCAGGAAGTGACAGTCACAGTTTCCGACGAAGCAATTATGTCCAAGCGAGTGGCAGATGTAATATGATGTGTAGAGGAGATGGTGGAAGAAAGAACGATATAACAAAAGTACAGCAAAAGAATGGAAGCCAAACCAGTTGGGCAAAGAATGAAAGTGACAAAAAAACAGCGTAGAGAGTGATTGACGCCGTGTATGGTGATGAGATCGGATGAAAGAGGATTCTGGGAGGAACACGCGCGCTATAAGGAGTAAAACCTTGCATAATACGGACTGAAGTCATAGTGGAGGCTGTAATTGAACCATTATGCCCTGTGTAGAATAGATTTCATGATACCGCAAGGATATGATGTAGTCTCCGTGCAGTATGGACTTGCGTTTCTTGGGGCGTTTGTTGTGTCGAGAGTGCGTTTTGACGTTTTAGGTGGAGTCTCAAGTTTAGCCACACGGTACTGTGGATGAAACCTTGACAGCGGTGGATAACTAATGAGTACCATCATAAATCTATTCCGCCTTCCGATGCACGCAAGACTTCACACAGGTCGAGAATCTTGTGAGTTAACAGAGTTTTGGGGGGTTGTTCAGACGCAATGTTGAAGCATAAGTCTGGTACGGCTAACCCTGGTCCATTTGTAGCATCCTTGGAACCAGCCCACTTGGCGAAATGATTGTCAAATAGAACAAACAAGAGTGTTGGCGTCCTTGCAATGAGGAATAGAAGATCTGACAGGCTGTAAACCTTCTAGTGGTGGTAACTTGCCCTCCTAAAGATTGTTTCGGCAGCATGAAGTGTCCGTACTTCAGACTTGTTTCGAGAGCAGCTCCGACATCAGACAGAAACAGTGATGGGACGAAGGAACGTCAAAAGATACGGCAACGAAGTATATTAGGAGAGCTGTGACTCTTGCCGAACCGCATCCACAAACAGCGCGAGGGTTCGATGATTATTTAGAAGCTTCTTCTGCGCATCATTCCCAAGATCTCCCGTCTTGAGCAATGTATAGTAACATAGTCATTTTTGCCTACGAGCAAATCTTTCGCAACCATGTACATGGCAGAAAGAGTAACCTGATGTCCCAGCATTTTCGGATGATTAAGGCTCCGATTGCTTACTAGATCTTAGCTCATCATCTGTACGGTAGATCACTCTGTACCTGCTTGGAAGCGCTGCTGGATTTTCCGAGAGACCTTGTGACAACCCCGAACGCTTTAAGTGAATCTTCGTAGCCAAGCCAGCGACTACGAACCTGTTCCGTCCAAGGTGATACAACGATTGGATTTGAATCAAAAGTGTTCAAGGCAAATCTGCGAGGCCGATACAAACATCTGAAGTGGAGGTTTGGAGATCTGAGACTTGGATTGTATCGACTATTCAACCTTATCACTGGTAGACACTGTACCGCGAGGTAATTGCGGCCAGTATGACATGTCCTGACGACAAGCTCCAGCGAACTATCGAGAAGCACAATCGACATAACATCGAGTCATCTTTGGCACAGCGGCGTCGTCTTGCAGCTCCTCACCGTGTTGTGCATGCCTGTGAGTGTTGCGCTCAAATTTGCTCTATACTTGGGTTGTCTTCAACGTGTTTTATGTCGGCCTCAGAGGGAGCTGCAAAGCCGTATTGTACCAGTACCGTCGCTAGTCTATTGAAACAAACTTTGCATCGAGTCCTGGCGGACTGATGAGATGGATTGTCCAATCTTCAGAGATGCTCAGTCAACGAAGCGCTTTCGCTCTAGCGTCTACACGTGATCTCACTACATGGCACGTGATCCCGTCTCGAGCTATATTCCGGTGTAACCGCATGTTATGATACATGTCCTTCCAGATCATCAGGATACGAATCCTGAATATCCACAGTGACACCGAGAGTTCCCTGTGCAACGTCTGATTGCACCGGCAAGGAAATGTGTAGACGAAGATATACTTTTCAGCTGGATGGCGTCGACACCAGAAGCCCAAGGAAAGGACCGAGGACAATGTTGATTAGGATAAAATAGGCATATTATGGGCTGCCGACGATACGCATGTATGCATTATTGTGGTATGTAGGCCTGCCTCAGCGGCTATATTAAATTGTGGAATGAAAAAGCTCAGGTCTTTGGGTGGCGACGTCAATAAAATGCTCCAGAATAGGCAGGAGCTAGCGCGTTCATATCACACTGGGAGGAGATTCGAGTGCACCAGCACGATCACAATGCAGCTTTCGGAAGTACCCAGGAGATCATCATTGCTCCCGCACATATTTCAGCCTGATATGTTCAATGTCTTCCTGGCCTCGGCCATTCCGTGCGGGTTCCTGGCGGGTCCTTCTCCGAAATGCCGAACAGTGTGGAAGATGCCAAGCATGACATACATTATTGGTTCTAAGACAGTCGGTAAGACTCCATCAGACGCTGCTGCAATCACTTTCTGAAATTGGACTCATCGCTCAGGGTCACGATGGAAACCCACTCGGTATACGGTCCCTCGAGCACACCATCCACCGCCAAGACCCATTGAAGACGCACGTCGAGAATGTAAGTATTGGGTAAAGGTCATGTTGGCAGTATATCAGATAACGCAGCACCTTGCTGATTCCAGAAACACAACCTTGAAGAGGCACGGTCCGGCAGAGTTGCTTCTTGGTCTGCATATTAATATTACCCCATGAACCACATCTGAACTCAATTGACCGCATGATATGTGATACTTAGCGTTAAGCATGTTCACAGCGGCCTGTGTAACACAATCGTATCAGGCCAAGCTTACAGCGAATCTCGTAGCTATCGCTTCGCCAACTAGCCGCCAGGTACATGTTCAACCGATTGCGGCAGCGATTACAGATCGCAGGTGGACTTAGTCATGATGTATTGCTGCTTCGAGATCGGGACTTGGGGTCCGCACGCGCAAGTTCATGATTTGCTACTCGGTCGAGGAATTCATGTTCAGGTACAAGGTCTGAGCGACTTTACACTTCTGTGAGTCCAGCGTTTTGCAGAACACAACCCGCGGACCAAAAGTAACACAACAATGAAAGTCACAACATAGACCATCATTGCGGCGCGGCTCGAGTGACCGTAGATGCCTGGGCAGCACGGCGTTGGCCCAACCGATGGTCGCGGGAGTCACTCCTAGGTAGATGAACCCTCGATCTCATCCTACTGTAATAATGCCAACCTCAGTCCTATTTCATGCTTGCACAGAAGGCCTTATCAGGCTCTAGTCGGCCATCCTAGAAGTCTGCCTCAGAAGTCGGTCATGTCCCAGTTACTGAGTCGACATAAAATGATGAATGACCCCACAATTCTTCGTCTTTTTCATCTAATGGAAGGTACAAAGCTCTATGACAATCACTTTCACTTACAATATCTTATCTTTTGGTTGGACTTGAGAACTTCCGACTTTTCCGATTGTGTACATTTGCCTCTGCACTTATAACACTCTCTTGGCAGATTCGACTTCGATCGTCTTACTTTGGTCTGGAATAGGCTTACGTACGGGTGCCGGTCACTCGTTTGGTTTTTGAGCAATCCACCCGCATCACATGTCGAATTATTACTACGACGAGTCCTATCGATATCAAGTTGGGGATCCTGTAAGTACCTATGTACCTATGTACCGATGTACCGATGTACCTATGTACCTTTGTACCTTCATCCTAGGCGATTCCCAAACTCAATTTCTTATTCGTTGTTCTAAAAACTCACGCAAAACAACCTCTCGCATCTGACAAGTGTCAGCTCCACATCTATATATCTGCTTTCAGTGGCGATGCGCTAAGCGACAGCAATTGCCGTCGCTGCAACTGCTACCTTAGTTCCATGTTAGATAC
>Ga0181467_100494_pt1 | contig 20141 bp, 16 predicted proteins | sample InSIn5gowninarea_2_FD_119079 | JGI IMG/M metagenome (GOLD analysis project Ga0181467, IMG submission 119079) | Clean room microbial communities from NASA Spacecraft Assembly Facility at Jet Propulsion Laboratory, Pasadena, California, USA -... ... | reverse complement strand
CAGAAGGACGCCATCATAGAAACCATTTCTTTGCCCTTGACCCACCCAGAGCTGTTTGCCAACGGTGTTCGCAAACGGTCTGGCATTCTCTTTTATGGTCCTCCTGGAACAGGTAAGACATTACTCGCGAAGGCAATTGCGACCGAGTTCAGCCTCAATTTCTTCAGCGTGAAAGGTCCGGAGCTACTCAATATGTACATTGGTGAAAGTGAAGCTAATGTCCGACGAGTCTTCCAAAGGGCGAGAGATGCTCGTCCTTGTGTTGTTTTCTTTGACGAACTCGACAGTGTGGCTCCAAAGCGAGGCAACCAAGGTGATAGTGGTGGCGTCATGGACCGTATTGTCAGTCAATTGTTAGCCGAACTTGACGGCATGTCGGGAGGAAGTTCGAGCGATGACGACGACCAGACAAATAATGCTGGCGGTGTTTTCGTTATCGGGGCCACGAACAGACCTGACTTGCTCGACCCTGCACTGCTCAGACCTGGACGATTTGACAAGATGCTTTACCTTGGAGTTGCTGACAGTCACGATGCGCAAGTCACGATTTTAGAAGCATTAACCAGAAAATTCACTCTGGCTAGAGATGTGAATCTGAGACGTGTCGCTCACAAGTTGCCATTCACATACACAGGTGCTGATCTGTATGCACTATGCAGCGACGCTATGCTCAAAGCCATCACAAGAAAAACAAAAGCAGTCGACGAACGAGTAGCAGCGATCAGCAAAGAAAGAGGCGAACAAGTCAGCACGGGCTGGTTTTTCGACCACGCCGCCACACCTGAAGACGTCGAAGTAGTTGTTGACGAGGCAGATTTCGAGCTCGCTCAAAAAGAACTTGTCGGCAGTGTCAGCGCCAAAGAACTCGAACATTTCGAACGTATCCGCCATCTCTTCGAAGACCAAGATATCAGCGCTGGAACCAATGCCCCCTCTCAAAATGCTAGTAAAGCCAACGGTCAAGCCCAACAGCTACCTATCCGACCCATCTTCCGAACCAATACAGTGCTCAGCCCGTCAAGTGACTCAATAACACCGACCAGTCACACCTCTTCGAAACAGAACAAGGGCAAGCAAAGGGAGTTCAGACCGAATAAAGGTAAAATGGTCGCAAACTCAGGGACATCGGAAGTGGAAGCTGATTCGGAGGACGGCTATGGATTCCCCGCTACTCAACCGTCGAACATGAACACCAACACCAGTATAAATGGAGTAGCCGATACACCTGGATCCAGCCCTGCTGTAAATGGATTTGGAACGAGCAAAGGGAAAGCTGCAGCACCTATCTCCAACGATTTTGAAGACGACGTTGGTAATGACGAGGACTTGTATGACTAGTCACGTATGTACTTGCTTAATCAACTGTTTAATTACAAGCAGTTGGCCAAAATAGCTTCAAAAGAATGTTACGAGCTTCTGCTTTTTCAGGGTGGAAAGAACTAACGAGTGTTCGTGCGGGTAGAGTTTCTGCTTTTGGATGCCCTGTTGCGGGGAAATACAATGGTAGCTTCCCTTTTGAAGTTCCTCCAGGTATCTGCACCAATACAGTATGTTGTGATAAGTAATCAGGCATTGATGCTCAATCAGCTGCAAACGTGTCGGTCCAACAGCTACTTTAACAACAAAGGCTTATGTTAAACTAGCAGCGGTATCGTTGGGCGTGAACCTAGAAGTTTTTGCATTGGTTCAGTACGACAACCAATACACAGAGTCAGTTCAATTGTGATGTGAGATTTGGGGAGGAATCATGGCTGACAAACCTACCATACTTGTCGTCGGCACACTCGACACCAAACTTTCTGAAATCGCCTACCTCAGATCAGTCATCAATAACATTGGATCATGTCAGACAAAGGTCCTTGACGTCGGACGTCTAGGCTTGCCAGCCGACCAAAAGGACATTCCCAAGGAAGAAATCCTAAGTCCTCTGACAGAGATAGCAGCAAGTCTAGCGAACGCACCACGAGGAGATTATGTCGACGAGGCGATCAAGCATTGTACACCCATGGTCGAGGAATTGGTGAAAGATGGCAAAATTCAAGGCATTGTTTCGGCGGCAGGGAGCACTGGGTCATCGCTGGCCACGGCACTAATGCGGCATGCTTGTCCGGTTGGGTTTCCGAAGGTAATGGTCTCGACTATGGCAAGTGGGGATATCAAGCCGTATATTGAGGAGACTGATATTACGATGATGTATAGCGTTGTGGACATTGCTGGGATCAATTCGGTTCTTAGGCAGATTTTGTCGAACGCTGCTGGGGCGATCTCTGGCATGGTCTTGGCTAGCGTTGCTCTGAAGAAGGAGGTGAGCGAGGCGGTTGGGAAACGGGTTGCTGTGACGATGTTTGGTGTGACGACGCCTTGTGTTGACCATATTCGGAAGATTCTTACTACTACTCCGCATGATGTGTCGGATTATGAGATTTATACCTTTCATGCAACGGGTGCTGGAGGACGGGCGATGGAGCGGCTGATTGAGGAAGGACAAATTGATGGTGTGATTGACCTTACAACGACCGAGATTGCCGATGAGCTTTTCGGTGGAGTATTGACCGCTGGTCCAAACAGACTTGAGATTGCTGCCAAGAAGGGTATTCCAATGATTGTGTCTGTGGGTGCGTGTGACATGGTCAATTTCGGTCCCAAAGATACCGTCCCGGACAAATACAAGGACCGGAACTTATTTGTGCACAATCCGACCGTGACACTGATGCGTACGACCAAGGAGGAGAATCAGAAAATTGGCGACTTCATTGCCAACAAGCTCACGAGTTGCTCCTCTGATCACTCGAAGATACGAGTACTACTGCCGCAAGGTGGTGTGAGCATGCTCGACAAGCCTGAGCAACCATTCTATGATGCCGAGGCGGATAACGAGCTTTTCAAGGCCATTGGGGATGGATTGAAGTCGACGGAAATCGAAGTTATCCAGTCTCCTGAGAACATCAATGACGAAACCTTCGCAATTCAAGTATGCGAGCACTTGTTGGAGGTGATGGGGGCTGATCCGAGGAAGTACAGGCTAGCAAATGCCAGGAGAAGGAGATGGAGTTTTGACCACGGCCGGACGCTCGAAAAGGTGAGGCGAGCCAGCTATGTTGATGTTCCGGATGCTCGATGAGTACCAAAACTATACCGGTTTCGCAGCATGGACACTCTCGTGTGAGAGCACGATGTGAATGAATGCAATTGTCGTATATGCTAGTCATCCACATAAGGTGGTAGAATAACTAAATCTACCACGTAAAGAGACAGATGCCAAGAACACCGCTTAACTTTCCACTTTCGCTGACCCACACTGCAACTGCGCACACTGACGAACTTCGACATTTCGAGCCAGGACTTTGATATCGTCCCTTGAAAGCACATCCTGCACGACCACAAAAACCGTCGCCATGGCCAGTACGTCTCTCTACGCTTGCCTTAAAGTTGCGGTATAGAACAATGGTGCTAATCGTTCGACTACAGAATCCAAGAACTCGTCTCAGCACAACCAGTCCAAGAAGGCTCACAGAAACGGGTGCGCATAACTTCCTTCCTTACAGCAAGCAATCGTATCGCTTCAGCACTTGTTGTCTTACAAATCGAACTGAACCCGGAGTTCAGAAAACTAACAAGCATTATGTGTACAGTATCTACAAGCCAAAGACCCACAGATACCCATCTCTCAAAGGCACAGACCCTAAGTTCCGAAGAAACCACAAGCATGCGCTACACGGCACCATGAAGGCACTGAAGGAGGTGAAGGAGGGCAAGAGAGATGCTGCGTAGATTGTTTTCTATTGGAGATGGGAAGACGTGGAAATCAGCATGAACCGGCCTTTGTATTTGACGAGCGCAGACTTCGATGAAGGCAACGATTACTCGACGACGAGCATCATGCGCACAGTGAACGATTCATCCGATCGAAAGTTGTGGGACTGTCGACTTTGCAGCGCAGGCACGCACGCGCTTGTCACGCTCGGAACCTTTCCGTCATGGCTGGGCGCTGTCGATAATGAGTTACAAGATAAAGAATCATGAAAACTTCATCTACATCGAGAATCGATCACCATCTGACTGTTACACAACCTATCATCTTCTTTCCAATGTTGAAGTTTTGGCTTGCGAAAACGGACAATCTCCACGATGATTTTTATATTGTGCAAGCAAATCGTGACTGTCCCAGCACTACGCGACTGCCCTTCTCGTTTGTCCCTATACAGCACAACGGGGAACAAAACTGTCGTGTTTGACAGAGGAGGTAACCTCCAAAAAATTGGCATAAGTGTGTACAGCATCGTGTTCTTCTCATACACGCATGACTGAAGGATTGTTTGCTTTGTCAAACGTGCCTATATTGATTTCGATCTCCCAATTACCAAACACGAATCCTTAGACACCTGTGAGGTTTTGTGCATGGACGGGAGAGCACATCTACGATTGTATTGCATGCTGTGAGTATGCCCTAGAATATAGGCAATGGTTTGTGACGGCCTTTCTTCTCTTATTATATGCGGTATAACGCCACAAGTTCAGGTCACTGTCCATTCGATCTCAACCTTTTTCTCGTGACCATTGATGCACTGTACCAAACACCGATACACAGCACCAACAGTCCCTCATTGAACAATACCTTATCATCAGACAAAATAGGTAAGAACAGGCGAAAAATCAAATACTGCCTCAGGCAAAACATCCCACGTCCTCACAAAACCACGTTTTAATCCAAACATACTGTACGGACTAGGTGATCGGCAATATCAACACCACCTCGCATATGTTTATATTCACATCTTCACATGCTAATGGAGCTCCCAATTTCACCGTCCAAACCCCCGTTGCATACAGTACTCTTATCTATATCCATTCTCAAGCCCTGTCTACACTACACTACAGTTCAACTACCGAGCCGCAGCCGCCATGCCTGCCTGCCACCCGTTAAAAAAACCTCTCGCTTATTACCTAGTTAAGTATGCATAAAACCACGCTCCGTCCGGACCGTGCTGATCACAGTTATCACGTTAGCGAGCGAGCAGGGAATAATAAAATTGCTGTGCTGTGCAAGTTTGTCAAATATCTCTCCGTTGCATGTGAATTTGTTAGAACATACCACACCACATCATATCATAAACTCCTAGCACTGGATACGACAACGTGGCTACGTATGCATTGGCATTGCGCGTACAAGTCTTGGACATGTACAGTAGCCATGGATGTTACCTATACTGCAGCATAACTCCAGAAAGTCTCCGATAACAACAGGTACCTATCCTGAAACCCCTACCCTGCCTTACCTGCTCTCCTGCACGGTACAGTACAGTACACCCCAGAAATCACAAAGTGAGCACAATGTGTAAGTGCCTACCATGAACCCATCCCATCACATCATCACAAATCATCAGACCACTCCTAGAAATCCGAATTCTCGGGAACAACGTCGAGAGCCCGATCCCTCCTAGTCAAGGAACGGCCAGCAATCGACCAACCCAATCCATCTCCATCTCGGTAGCCAAGGCAATACAGTGGGACAGCTGGCAGGGTGAAGCGGATATTACGGCTAATACCTGGGTACTTGTGTGAGCCAAGCAAAGTAGCTACGTACTTTGTACCACGCTGCATGGAGGTGTTCATGTAGTAGAGTACGGCAGAGACAATTCTTGAAGGGGCAAGCGGTGCACGACGGGCGGAGAATGAGAGGGGTGGAGGATATGGATTATGATCATGAATCGGCGTGAAGCTTTGATGTAAAGATAAAAGGTCTATTGTAGGATGTGAGATGTGCGTGGCGGGGGACATTGTATTGAGCAGTGTGGTATGATATGTATTTGAGCATCAAGCTGTGAATTTGACCTTCTGCTCACGTTGTAGCGGACTGGGTCAAACGTTGACATACCAATGCTGCCTCGTTCAACATTCAATATAATCCATTCGTCAATCATTCATCCTTTGTCGTGGGTCATTCCAGCCTCATAGGTACTTCGTTATATAATCTATCTGCATGAATATTGAATAACACATGAAAACCATCACCTCGATGTCAAAACCCATATGCCTTGAGTAGTGTCATCGGAAAGAGCAACACCAAACACCATGCTTGTGTAAAATCTGTTCTGTTCTCTCGTTCATCCGCTTTCTTGCCAATCTCTCCAGTCTGCCACACTCATTACCGGCTTCTGTTCCACCCCACATTCCAGACCACATGAGCTATATCTCTGAACGTGTTGACTGCATATACAGCCTGTCCGAAAAGTGTGTTGTTCATGGCAGCCTCTTCTTCGTTCTCATCGTAAGGCATAAACATTCCTGAAGCAGTCCTCCTCATTTGTGGTCCTGGCTCTTCATGGTCCTCTCGGGCATAAGGAGAGTAATCGGCACTGTTTTGAATCTGCCCAGGCCATGGGTCATCATTTAATTCCGGATCATCGTCTAACAGGAAATTATGGCTTGGGTTTGCTGGTTTCAATGTTTCCTGCGAAGATGAATGGGATAAACCTCGTGTTGGTGTCCACAACCCCGGGTTTCCCTTTATTTCCGGCGGCTCAGGAGTATCCTTTCGATATTTCAGTGTGGTGGATGGTAAAGGAGCAATCGTTTTATTGATGTCGCTAAAGCTGCCCCGTGGCGTGCTTCGGTTACTTCTTATGCGTGCTGGCATCATCATTAACCCACCGTCGTCATCCTCGTCACTTTCGTAAGAGTCCTCCTCTGGTTGAGGCTCCTTCTCATCTTCATCAGATTCAATTGCTTGCATCTGTCGAACCTCCTCATTGAAGAAGACATGCTTGGCTTCAGTCGGGGTTTGCTCACCACAAGGGTGTCTAGGGAAATTATCGAATCGAGAATTCATGTCTGCTGGAGTGTTCAGCGCTGAGCTAGGTCTGTAGCTTGGTAACGAGAAGTCGGAACCACCTCTCCTCAGCACTTGCCTTCTTGGCACCGGACTAGACTGTTGGACACGAATTATTTCTCCAGCTCGCTGAAGAAGAGTTTGTTGGGAAAGGGAGCGTTCGAGTATGACTGCCGATGCCGATTTCTTCTTGAGAATTGGCTTCTTGCACAAGAAGGATGATGATGTAGACAATTGGCTTCGTGGTGGCGAGTGATTTCCAGTCATCCCTTTTTTCGTGTCAACCTGTAGTGGACCATATAACCATGTCACATCACAATCTTTCAACCAATTGAGCGATTCCGGAGATATTGTCCTTAGGTTGTTCTTGGCCTTGGTCCACGTCCGCCATGAAGCATTCTCGAGACGTACACTATTGCTGATTGTTCTCCGACGGGCCACGATATACCTCCATGACGACCAGATATCTTCCTCTTTCCAGTTGTGAGACAAATAGTCGACATGTTGTGTGGGCTCGTGTTCGATGGCCAGATCGTCATTGACGGTCTCGCTAATTGAGAAATCCTCGGAAGGAGGTGTCGATGTGGTCTGTGAGTCAGTCGTACTAGCTTCTAACGAGTTGATGTCGTGGTTGTGGCTAATAGACGAACGTGGCACGCTGTTGCCAAAGCTCGGGAAGGGACAATCATCGTCGTCATTGTCAAATTGGTCATTCGGGTCTAAAGAAGAATAAGAAGTTGGTGTCGAAAAGTATGAGCCTCTAGATCCCATGGATTGCGTGTAAAGTGGCGATGAGGGTGCGGTAGAGGAAATCGAGGGAGCCGACTGTCTGTCATATTCGGTGTGTACAAAACTTTGCTTCGACTCTAGATCTTCCCGATATGGGAGACCCGGGACTAACGACACAAGATCTGTGTAAGAGGGTTGTAGGGTAGGACTCGAGGAGAAAGTATGTCTTCCAGCAGGCACTGGATGCTCTATTACTGTGGCCATTTTTAAAGTGGTGTTGATTTGTCTTTTTCTCTCGGAGTTCAAATAATGTGAATGGCGATCCACCAGAATGAGGACGTTGATGTTGGGCGATAGTTCTTGAAAAGCAGGTAGTCGCGTATTCCTGGTCTGCGTGCCTCACCAATCTGAGCAACGGCTACAGTTGGGGAAGACAATTCTGTTTGAACGGCTCGTGGTCAACAGGCAGTAGGGGTTTTCCGAATTACTGCTGTGGGTGGTGGGTAAGGGATATTTCGCCTGCGAAAGAACCGCTAACAAAACCAGTGGCCAACGACGTAACTCGCCTGGAGTAGCTCCTCAGGAGCACAATGGGAGCGGTAAGCAGGGAGGAAGTGAGTCGGCATAAGTAACGAAGGCAAAGATCAGCACAGCAACAGTATGGGACAAGAGAAGCTAACCAGTTGTGCTTTCCACTGTGCGACTTATCAAGGAAATGATTAACCTTGCTAGGATTGAATGCTCCGCAAATTACGAGAGCAGTTTTTGGCAATAGTGCAGTAACCTTTCAGCAAAGCCGGCCGTGCAGAAGGAAGTGCGGGTGACGAGAACCATACAAAGAGTGGAGTTTGATGTATGTAATCGGCATCGTATCCAGGGCAGCTGGGCATTGATCCGGTATTGTTCTTCGTTGTGGGCGTCTGGAGCGCCGCACTTGGCGCAACAAAAGGCCCTGCTTGTTAGAGAAGAGTTAGAGAAGAGGAGTGCCCGTTCGTTGTGTGCTGATCTCCTCGAGACTCGTCGTCATAAGGACTATTTCCAGATGCTCCGAACTCAAACATGCGGGGAAGGTCTGGCCTGCGAACTAGGGCCCAACTAGAGCCCCAAGCCTGTGCTTGGCTGCATTTGTGCTGTACCAGGCTTGTCACCTTGCCTAATTCGTTTTTTTGTTAATAATGGTCCGTTCTCAGTTGGACCTTCATCTTGTCAACCACGCTTGGATCGTGATTACTGACGCGTCCCTCAAAGTTGTTACCATTTGGAGGGAATACACGTCGGATCACTCAATTCTGAGAACTCTTTCTTGACGACCAGAACTGGCTATACAAGCCGAACATGAACTAGTCGTGCCACACGAAGCGCTGAAGGTTGTATCCAAAGATAAGAGCAACCTGGTGATTGCCAGTAAATTCTCCTCCCACGACAACAAATGTCGCAATCGAATTGGTCGTACAGAAGAGGTAACGGACGAGCCCATGTATCCTGGTAAAACCAAGCAGGGCACCTCTCAAGTTACGCGCTGATTCGAGCGTCAACCACCTACAGCACAAGCACTATCCATTGCATGCCTCGACCTCGAGAATGCCATGTGCTGTCTGCTTGCCTCAATTTCGAGGTGCGCGTAGTCTGTCTGCCACGAGGTATCCTTGTGAAGCACGAACACGCGTACCCTCTAAGTTACTGATTCAATGCAGAGTGGATATCAATGGCATACCTAGGGCTAGGTATGTTACGCAGCAGCGACGTTCAAGGACGTGCAAGCCGTTATCAAGCATCCCACGTATCCAGCACCCACCTCTCCTCCATCCTCCTGCAGGTCAAAGATTTTCAATCAATGCCGGGTGGAAGGGAAACTCCCGTGATTGGCCGAGCTTAAATGCCACGCAGATAGCACGATTGCACTTTCACACCATAAATGCCTCGCTATTATGGTGCGTGGCTATCTAGTCTTCAAAGCTTATGCCTGAAACGTGTTGGAGCTGCATGAATATGTAAGCCAGGAATAAAAAGAATTCACGACGCCGCCCTGTTGCCCCTGCTCCTTCCCTCCACCGTTATTAAGAGATACCGCTGATTGAGGCATGTTACTGTAGATACCAAAAAGAGTTGCCTGCGGGACAAACCGGTCTCGGAATCTTGGTCTTCCCTTTCTCCTCGAGCCCTTGGCGGAATACCCCGTGCTCTTGTCCTCGGATTGCAGGTACGTCGGCCGACGTCCGTTGAAACGTGGAGTGGAATTGTGCAGATCAAGGGCTGTTCCCTTGGTGCTCGCGTCGCGGTTAGTAAGTACCGCAACCCAAGGCAGCGCCAGCATTTACCAAAAGATCCATCTTGTAATCCGCAGTGGAATCGGTCTGCATTGCGTCTTTGCGAATATTAGCCTCATTATGTGCCACTGAATCAATCCATGTTGTGGACCGACATAATATTTACATTTGCACACCCGGCCCACTCCAGCGACAAAACGACGGCTCCAACCCACAAATAACAGCAACATCTAGTGGTGTGATAGCATGTCCTGCCTTTAGCACCAGCGATTGGCGTTAGCACGATAGCACCTTGCGCCTTGGCCGGTCTGGAAACATGTGAAAACGATGGCACAATGAGAATGGTATTCAACATTGCATACTGTAGCTCTGGCAATGCAGTCATTGCATGGATTTTCGTGCTGTGATGTGCCAGCACGGAGCGCTTGTGTTGCTGTTCATCCTGGCTTGCAGAACACCTTGATTCGCCATGCAAAGAGGAAGCAATAACTTCGGCATATCGCTTCGTAGTTCAAGCAATCCCTACTATGCTCATCCACCACGATGCGAAGCCTTCGGTTCTGTCGTGTTTCTGGTGGTTTTCGGAACAACATTGTACAGCCATTTACCGCTTCCTAGGGGGCTGGAATTTGAAGCACACTGCCCCGTAAGGCTTCGAGAGGTAAAAGTTTTACTAACATGTACCAGTACTCATATATAGGCTTGAGACACGACAAGTATTCGAGACACAAAATGCTAGTAGCATTGCTCGATTTTGCACTTGCTTGCCTGCTCCTTGTCAACAAAGCAATTTCCGCCTACATCTACTAACGAAGCTCTCTATGCAATCCCCCAGAACATGGAACATGCATCATAAAACGACGTATTTTACATCCGTGCCAAAACACAAGCATAATTCGGCATATGATGCTCACTTTCATGGGCGCACAACATCAGCGGCCATGTTGTGGTCAGTTTGAAACTTGGCGTCCATGGCGAGACCGAGTTAATGCTTCATGTCAAGTCTTCACATGCGCCACATGTGAAGATATCAGTCGCAAAGGCGGAGGAGAACTGGCATGTTCCGTGGGCGTTGAACATGATTGGCACAGAACAAAACCACCGCCTTGGCTTTCCCATGGGACACTGCCAACCATTGACCTACACAAGTTTGGTATGAGCAAGACTTATCTAGGAGTTTATTGTAGGCTGGGTGCAGTCCTTCGCAATTGTCCAGGCCTTGAGGTTGCGACATGCATGGTCGCGATGCGTCGATTGTGTGTGGATTGCCACGTGGACTATCACGAGCTGCCAAAATGATAGGAGTTCCTCAAGTCAGGCTTCCATAGCTACCGTGAAGAAGCACCTCACAAACCACTTTGTTAGAGTGGTGTTTAGTCCACCAGTGTTGATGGTCTATCTATCTGTTCATCACGTCTGACCATTGAGGTCCTGGTTCAATATTGCTCTGCGTTTCGAGGCAATATTTTTATGACGCGGCGTTTGACTTATGGCTTGCCGTGCTTCACTCGATAGTGCTTCCAATCTAGCCGAAACTCTTACTAAAGTTAGTGCTCCTCCTCAGAAGAACGGCCGACTTTGGTCTATCCTCTGGCTTCCTGATTGAGGCATCCCGTTTGGGCATGTCACCATTCCCTATCTTTACCACATGCTAATACTTTGGAAAGCAAGTAAAGTGCAGTGTTCTAGACCTGTCAACCATGGTCATGTCCCTCCCATGGCTTGGTTCGGAACAATTGTGACGTTGAGCATTGACGCCCCGAGCTGACGTAATCAAATCCTGCACGAGTCATGCAAGTCACAAACCTGAGTCGCCCCACACCCCTCCTCTATCGTCCACCAACAGCCTTCTACAGGACTAGACCGACTCTACATCTGGCAATTCGAATTGCATCGTGATACTGACACCGGTAAATTAACGAAACGAGAATGTCTACCGAAGCAGAAACTGCGCAACCACTACCACCACGGCATGTGGTTTATTGCGGAGGTGCGCTATACACTTGATATATATACGAGGAGGATCACATACTGATAGTCGAGGTATGTAGTCTGCTCACTGCCACCAGAGGTAACACGAACCTAGCTGAGACTACTTAGCATCGAATAGAACGATGGTTGTACTAACAAGTGAAGTACTGCGAGTTTGGAGGTACCACAAAGAAATGTGAAGAATGGCTAGAAAAGAACGAGCCTAGCCTACACAAGGTATTATACTCAGAAGGTACACATTTCTACACAAATACACGATGCGAAAACGTGCTTACCTGTCCTAGACGCATTGAACGCCAACCTCTCTTCCCTCTCAGTCGATGCCCAGAAACGAGCGGAGAAGGATGCTGCCAAAAAGACTGCCAAAGCAGAAGCCGCTGCACAGAAGGAAGCAGAACGAAAGGCGGAGGCTATGGTCTTAATCAAACGTGTCGAACGAAATAAGCGGAAATATGTCACGGTAGTCTCCGGGCTCGAGGAACATGGCTTGGAACTCAAGAAGATTGCGAAAGAGTTGGGCAAGAAATTTGCTACGGGTAGCAGTGTTACGAAAACTGCGGCTGGAGGTGAAGAGATCACTGTGCAGGGTGATGTGAGTGATGACCTTTTCGATTGGTTGGTTGAGACATATGGTGAGCAGGTGCCTGAGGACAATATCGACTGCATTGAGGACAAGCCTAAGAAGAAGGCGCAGTAGGGTCGCGACAGCTAAAGGTCTTGCCTGGTATGCGGTAAGGTCGGTCTTTCCTGGCGTTGAAAGTAAAGTCGTGAGAAGCTTTGTTGGTTCGGACAGTTCAAGGCAATTCTCGATTTGGGTTCTGCATACGCCTTGCAGCTGGATTTCATCCATGGTCCGCCCCCTCTAAACCAGAGGCATCTTTACCATCTTCAACTTGTTTTGACCAATCTTCTTACACATGTCGAATTCTGCTGTCGTCATTCGTACTAATGTGGGAGACAGTCAGTGCCGCTGCCCTAATCTCAGCCTCCCAGCTTTCCCCCACCTTCGACACTCGATGGTTGATGGTCACGGGTATGTGTGTCGGTGCGTTCAATTCGTACATTGTTGATAATGTAATTCCCTCCGACTCATTCAGCCGTTCACCTCCTTGACCTGACCTGACCTAATCTGACCCGACCCAACCCGGGCGGGGCAGTACAACCAATATCGAGCTCATACCCAACTCTGTACTTCGCTCGTGGACATCTTAAACTTGCGTCTGTACATCAGTACCTACCTCTTTAAGAAAAAAAAGATCCTCTTCCCCACCCCCTCCAGTCCAGTCCACTCCGACCCAACAATCCACATCAAATCACCCAGCAAAAACACCCTCCATCCTGATCCTCACAGCCCCGATCTCACTCGCCAACAAATCAAGCTTCGTCTCCAGAGCCCCATACCCTGATCCCGACCCAACCAGCACAGTCTCCTTCTCCTGCTCCTGCTCCTGCTCTCTCTCCCCATCTCCGTCTCGACGACTTGGTTGCTGAACAGCTAGGTACTCCGCCTGCCGCGCTTGTATATCCATTGCGCTGCGGACGTGCGTGGTGTATGTTTCGAAGAGGTTGGTTATGTTGAGTTGTGCGTCTTCGTCGTGCGTGTGTGTCTTGGTGGAGGAGGGGAAGTTGAGGGTTAGGTTTAGGTAGGTTCTTAAAGCTGCTAGTGCTGAGCTGCTTTCGTGTTTGCTAGTGCTTGTGCTAGTAGTGGTGGTAGTAAGACTATGATGCGAGTGCGAGTCCGCCGCTTTGATGTCACGCAGACACCGCTCTAGCGTCTCGTTCACCAGACGCTGGGACTTGAGCGTTAAGCAATGAGAAGCTAGGTCTTTGAGGTGCTGTGTTATGGCTTGCAATTGGGCGGAGGCGTGCTTCGTTTGTTGGCGCTGGAGGTGTTGGCGCGCTGTTGTGAGGCTTTCGAGGGTTGAGAGGAGCGGAGTGCCGTGGTTGTGGAGGACGAGCATTTCGGATACGGAGGGGATTTCGGTGTGCAGGGTTTTGAGGTCGGTTTGGATGGCTTTGAGGGTTGTCGTGGATGATTCGTTGGTTTTGGAAGAGGATGTCGTGGAGGAGGCAGCGAGGTAGATGCGATTCAACCGCGTGCGGATGGTCTCGGCTTGTGTATGCTGGAGGATGTCAAGGAGGGTTTGCTGGTACCCGTACTCGTGATCATGGTCATGGTCATGGTCGGTATCACTTTCTGATTCCGGGCCAAGAGGCTGGGATTGCTTGTCTAGCTGGTCGAGGATGTAATCGTGTTGGCGGAGGGTGTCGGTGATTGTGGTCAGTGTTGTTGAGAGGGTTTTGTGGAGCTTATCTGATGTGTTCTTGTGCTCAGTGTATATGTCGTTTCTGAGGGCGCTGATTAGCGAAGAGAGCTGTTGCTGTTCCGAGAGTGGCTTTGCTTTGTGTGGTTGTTTCCAGATAGCTGGGGCGTTTTGACGGGATATGCTGGTAAGAAATTTGCGTGATACGTTGATCTGGTGCTCGGTCGCTTCTGTCGAGGCTTCTAGAGAAGCGATTGCTGCTTGATATTCATCGGCTGTACGAAAAAGGAGTGGTGTTTCTTTATTGACGTTCATGATTTTATGATAATCAATACTCAGCTACCACATGGATGGGAGCTTAAAAAACAGGTGTTGGAGAATGAAAAGGAACAATCATGCTCGTGTTTGATTAAATACTCGTGTGATTCAGATTGGCTAAAGGACGAAATTCGAGGTTGTTCATGTTCGCTACAATCGGTACGCTAATTCGAGGATTAAATGCTCGAGTTGTATGTCCGGACTCTTTCACTTAAAGCCCCTTTCCCAATCCAAATGCCACGATGTGGTTTTGGTTGTTCCTGCGTTGTTACAAGGACGGGCGCTGTATATTAATTTCCCTGATGGTCTTTCGTCAATCCATACATGATTCCTGCAAAGTCCGCACGATTCGATGTGCTTCTTAGTCATCTCCAGCAATTCTCAACCCAGACGCAATAACCATTAGCCTTCATCATGATCGGATGACCATACAACCAGCTGACCACTGTAATATGTGTTTTATGGTGGTTCCAGTCATGCTATCCGACTATTTCTCAATTTTGACATCCTAGTACAGCAACTAAGAACACAGGCCCAGATGTTTCTCCGCTCACGAGCTCTTTACATGGCCATTCGCCTTAGCAATCCCGTTGGTGCCACCATTTGCAAGCCTTTTTTTCTCCTTCTCTTCACGGAACTTTGCAACATCCTGCTGAACCAGCTTTTCCACTCTTGCCTGAAGTTCCGGTCGATATCCTAACGCGAACAACGTTTCTAACCAGACGAAGAGCGGTGCCAGGAAGAACGCTTGAAACAGATTGTCCAGTAACGCTGGGGCTCTTCCTTCAAATTTGCCGTGTCCTACAAATTGTGCCACCCAGGAGAAAACATGAGCGCCCATGGCCCACCTATTGGCTTGAATACCGTACTCTTTGACTAGGTAATCCCCGCCTGCCGTACCAAGTAGTAACAGGATAGAAAGACCAGTGCCTGCGACCGGTTCGAGCAGGATGTACAAAGCGCAGTATATCAGACAGACGATAGTGCCGAGATTAGGTTCAAGATATGGTATCGTTGCCCAGTCAGGTAGCTTGACCAGCGGGCCCGTGTTCGTAGCCTGCTTTTGTGAGTTACATATCGAGCGCATTCAGGGTTGATCTCACCAGCAGGAACGCCGAGAGAAGGATGATCGGGACACATGTTACATGGATGGCGATGTTGATCTATTTCCGTCAGATGTGAATTCGACATATTCTCTCTATGCTCACTGGGTTGTGGTGATATGCTCCGTACTGCCATTGTTCTGTTAGCATATGCGAAGCACGGTGACGTGATGGGACTCACGAAACGGAGCTGTTTCTCAAGATTCAAGTAGGACGACATGGCTGTCGAACAGAAAGGAAGACAAAGACAAAACAGTGCTGAAAAGCTGAACCATTAGGTACTTCAGCGCATATTGATCTAGCGAACTGATTCCACAATCCATGCGCTTTCGAAAACGGAGGGAGCTTCAGTCACGCGAAGTGCCAGTGGTTCAATTGTTCGGAGAAGACAAATCTCACACCTCAGAACGCACATTGCACAACGCACATGCCCAACTTTCTTTTTGGATGTGCTGCACCGCCACACGGCCACGGATATCTGCCAATGTGGCGTTTTACCATTTATTTTCCCGTGTCATCCTCAGACTTCGACAATTGTCATCTACGAACACTTTTGCATTAGTGTTTGCTGGATAACATCTCTCCCACAGAGATCACTGAAAGACATACGACTGCAAATATGGCTGAAGAAGCAGAAATCTACGACGAAATTGAGATCGAGGACATGACCTTCGACTCAACTCTTCAAATCTATCACTACCCATGTCCATGTGGCGACCGATTCGAGATCAATATATCTGATCTTCGTGACGGCGAAGAAATTGCCGTATGTCCGAGTTGCAGTCTTCAAATCAGAGTAATATTCGATCTCAGTGATTTGCCAAAAGAGAACAACGAAGACAAGAATCCACAACCTGTGTCAGTCGCTACTTGAGCTAGCGAAGAGAGCGGCATTTGCCAATATACGTATGCTTCCTCAAACGCCCCGAAAGCAACTCACACAGTTCTAACTTGCCTACACTGAATCTCACTACTGGTCTCTGAGAGTCGCAGTCTTCCGAAGTGAGACTACTTGTACACGTCGGCGACAAGTACGAAGGTTGAAACATGCAAAACAAGTCCCTCGAGGTGGCACTCTATGTCACTCCTCCTGTGACTACCACATCCAATCTGAGAGAAGTGCCTCTGTTCCAAATCGCATTGCGCTTCGTATCGCTGTTTCCTCAAGCGTACAATCGTGGTCGTGGTCGTGGTCGTGGCAGACACCAGCCACATCCGTGTTCAACAATGGCAAGCTAAGCTGATCATCGCATCAAAGCTGTATCGTGCTTACCCCTCGCATCCCAGACGCCAGGATCGAGAACTCACATCCCGCCTCATGCCATCACAGCACCACGGGTATTCAAGCACGACGTTATCTTCCGTGGTCCTGCACAACAGCCCAACGACAACAATGCCGCATTCTATAACCCTAGGCAAATGGACCGATCGTTCATTCTTTGGGAGTGCATTGCACAGCCACTATCCAAATCTCTACGTTGTTGCAACCAGACGTCGTCAAGGAAATCTGAGGGCCTGACTAGAGGAAACAGCGATACGAAGCGCAGGGTCCAAGAGAGCTGTCACGGTAGTGAAGCACAGGGGAGCGGGTAGGATGGGATGCGGAACGCTAACAATGGTCACAGCTGGGTTTGCAAAACTTCTTCACGTCCAGAATTGCGCTGGATGTATTTGTAGGGAAACTACGTGAGGAAGACAGCATCAGTTATGTAGCCAGTGGGTGAGCATGGTTTGGTTACAGTATTGAAAGCTGAGGTTGCTCGTCTACGTACTTGAACATCATCCAGTACGCAAAGTATATGCTTACGTAGTGATCTACGTATCTACCAGTACAGGAAGATGAGTTAAAAATCTCGAATGCGACTCCAGCGTTCCACATACCCTACCTTATCTACATGTACTCACTCCCTTGCTTCAGAAGTACATACACACATACCTCCATTCTCAGTATACGTCCGTACCATACGTATTATCCTAAACCCCTTAGATTGATCATGCCATGCCATGCTATGCTATGCCACACATACACCATACATTTCAACAACCTTGGTTGTTAACCAAAAATCCTCCTCTCCAAAACAGGCGGATACACCAACCCCAAAGCCAGATCCTCACTCCTCTTCGCACCCATCTCACACAACGCAACGCGATCAATCGGTATATCACTCGCCCACACAAACTCCCTGCTGTTGTTATCCGTCCCCACTGTATCCCTTCTCTGTCCCACCTCATCGTCATCTTCATCCCGCCCCCCATCTTCAGCCCTCCTCGCAAAACCCACATCTCCCCCAAACTCATTAAAAACCCTACACAACGCCCTCGCATCAACGACTCCAGCATCCCATTTCTTTCGACCACCCCTCGACTGTTGCACAGCCAACCTCATGTTCACGAGCGTGGCGTGCAGAGTGAGGGGTCTGGTTTGTGTTATTAGGCCTGCAGCGCGGAAGGGGCCTTCGATATGCAGGGCGAAATTGTGGAGGCGGTCTGTTGTTTGGTGGGGGGCTTGGTGTTGTTCTTGGGGGCGGGCGAAGAGGACGCGGGCATTTTGGGGGGAAGGGAAGGTGTGGAGGCCTAGGAGGGAGAGGTGGATTGGTGATGGGGGTGCTTCGGTGGATGGTTGCGGGTTGGTTGTGAATGTAGTAGCAAGGGTGAAGGTGGTGTTCATTTGGTCGCTGCTTTTCGATGTGTTTGCCATTATGGTTTTAGATGTTGTTGGTGGTGAGATTGGGCGGTCCAGGGACTTGAGGGCACCGGCACCATCTGTCTGTGCGGGTGGGATACACTCCGCTACCTCGTCCTTGGTTTTCTCTTCCCCGTCTCCCTCGGCTCTATTTATGTCGTCCCATTTCCTGCCGGCTTTCGATTGAGCTGGAGGTCCCTTCTCCGCATCTTTGAGCAGCTGCGTGAGATTTAAACTGTTGAAGACATCTTCAGCTTTCTTGAAGTCTTCTGGTTCTTTGAGATTCATGACGCCGATAGTCAAATGATATGTGCCCAACGGTCGATGTGCAATACTCGGAACGACTTTCAGACTTTCCTCGAATTTCCCTTCGGTCGCTTTCGAAGTATTCCCCAGCGGGTCATCGTCTGGCACTGAGGGACTATCCTTCCAGGCTTTAACGGTCGTGGCGTGTCCTGCTTCGCCCTTGTTACTGTTTATGTCATCTTCTCCAGTGGCAATTGGTCCTATCTCGGTTTGGTTCTGATCCTTGTTGGCTTTGTCAGGAGTTTGCTCCCATAATTGTCTTTCGGCCTCAACCCGCTCACGAGCTCGCAATGGATGCTCCCTTGCTGGCACCGTAGAAACATTTCGGAAATACTCTAACGATGCGCCAAATTCCTGGAGGATCTCATCAGATAATAGTGGGAAGCATAGAAAGTGAGTAAGCTGTTTTCCAGGTTCTTTCTTCGGAGCATCATTTGAACTCCGGCTACTCTTTGACTTCTTCGATTTAGCCATGTTTCCAGAGTTGAGGGCTGTAGAGGTTGATGCTGGACCATGAATTCTTGTCTTAGTGTTCGTGGTCAACAGTGTTGATGCTGCTGCTGCTGTGGTACAACGAATTTTATAGCTCGAAAAGCACTTTCTGACGAGTGATGATGGAAGTGATAAGCGCCATCTCGAAAGGTGCATCACACAAGCTCTTGAACATACGTACGTGTTTTGTCTACGGTCTCATGGTGGTGATGCATGGATCGTTAGTAGCGAAGTCGAAGGTTTGTGACTCGACATTATACGGAACCACAGAAGGGTGTGAGTCAAAGTCCGGGCTCAGGATTAGGTTATTGGATGTCATTGCTGTTGCCTTGTCCCTTCCGTTCCTTCATTTACGTTTTCCAGTCGTTGGCGAACTAGAATTGAACAGATTCTCATGAGAGAACTAATCCGTACGCACTGTTTCACACGGTAACAGCTCTGCAATGACGCTGAGCGAGCAAGGCCGTGGTCGTTCTTGCCGCCAGTTTAATTTAAGGTATGCGCGTGGATTTTGGACATTGAGAATGAGCACCGGAGATCTGCGTCGCGCATGCACACGCAGCTTAGATGACCTTTCCTAACAGCCCGGAAGGAGCACTCTGCAGACGCGAGTGCCTCTTGCCGCACCAACCAACAACAGTTTCACAACACGTACAGCAAATCAATATCAAACATTTCTACACCGGCCGGAGATTAGATCGAATCTCTCTTGTGTACGGAATACGTACTCACGCATTATACTGCTAGTCCTTTCATAGGTCACACATGACTCCGACAATAGTAACATAACACTGCTGTGAATACGAGACACTCGTGCCTCTGAAGTGCGCGACGCTTTGAGTACGCTGACATCAACAGCAACGTTCTCGGAAGACTGGACAGAGAACCGGGGAACAAGTCTTGTGCCCCGAGGAAGGATGGCAGGAGCATCATTCTCTCCAGTGTGAACATGGCTTTCATCTCGAACTTTTTGGCCCTACTCCGACCAACTTCGAGAATGATCCACATATGCCTATGTAAGTACGGTGGCCAATTTCCACTCTAATCGGAATCCATCTCCAGTACCATTTGTGTATATCTTTGGTTCTGCTGTTCAAGACCCATGCTGGGTGAGCGAGCTTCTGTAGAGCGACGCGACACCAAACTTATGCGGCTGGA
>Ga0181467_100493_pt1 | contig 20142 bp, 20 predicted proteins | sample InSIn5gowninarea_2_FD_119079 | JGI IMG/M metagenome (GOLD analysis project Ga0181467, IMG submission 119079) | Clean room microbial communities from NASA Spacecraft Assembly Facility at Jet Propulsion Laboratory, Pasadena, California, USA -... ... | reverse complement strand
GGGGTTCAGGTTTACAGATGGGCCGAGGGGGGTTGTTATGGGTGGGGCGACTGTGTTTCCGGTGTCGATGGCTAGGGGTGCTACTGTAAGTCTGAGCAAGTGATTTATTGGTTGGTGAAGAATGTGTTTGTTGGGGAAGAGGGCTGTGATGTGATGGGGAGGGTGTAGGTGGTTGAGCGGGGCCATGTAGTTGGTTTTCTTGTTGATATTTTTGGTGCTAATACATGGATACATAGTGGGATGTAAATCTCGAAGAGAGGATTGGATTGGCTATTGGAAAGGAGGCTAGAGCATTAGACGCCAACTTCTTTGGTGGCGTGTGTATCAATCTGCCTAGACATCCAGCATGGGGTCGTAGTCAAGAGACAGTAAGTTGATTCATCCTTCACCCTCCATCCGTAATGCGTCGGCGCTCTTGTGCTGACGACTCTGACACAGTACGGAGAAGATCCAATCATACTAGGAGCGTTCGGCGCAGCACTCACGCGTGGTGTGCAAAAGAACGTCATGGCAACAGCGAAACATTATGCTCTCAATTCGATGGAGAATGCTCGCTTCAAAGTCGACGTCAAGGCCAGCGAAGAAGTGCTGCAAGAAGTATATCTCCCTCACTTCCGTAAGACCGTCGAAGCAGGAGTATTAGCAATTATGTCTGCGTACAACTCCGTGAATGGAGAGTGGGCAGGCGAGAACGAGCATCTTCTCGAAGAAGTATTGAGAGGTGAATGGGGTTTCAAGGGTGTAGTTGTCAGTGATTTCATCTGGGGGCTCAGAGATGCCGCGAAGAGTTTGAGGGCTGGTATGGATGTGGAAGAGTGTTTTGCGCAGCAGAGAGTTGGACAGTTGGAGGCGAAGTTAGAGGAAGGTAAGGAGGTGAGTTGGGACGATGTTGACAGGTCGGTGAAGAGGATCCTGGCCACTCAGATTCGTCATTACGCGAGCAGAGAAGCAAAGGAACCGGAAAAGAATGTTGTATTCTGTGATGAGCATAGGAAGCTGGCAAGGGAGGCAGCACAAAAATCGATGGTGCTGTTGCAAAACGAGAAGGTTGACGACAAGCCTGTCCTGCCTCTTAATGCTTCAGATCTCGCGAATGTTGCTGTCATCGGCCGTCTGGCTAATGCAATCAACACTGGTGACGGCGGATCGTCTTCCGTCAAGGACTGTCCTGAAGTGGTTACAGCATATGACGGTATAAGAGGAGCACTTCCCAAAGCAAAGGTCAGTCTCTGCGAGAGCGACGACGTCGAGGCAGCCCGCAAGGCCGGCTCATCAGCAGATGTCTCCATCATTGTCGTTGGATATACTGCTGCAGACGAAGGCGAGTTTATTGATGCCTCGATCATCACCGATCCAGTTCTCTTCGCTACCTATCCGCAACCTGAAAACAAAGCAGCAGAAGAAGCAAAGCAGAAGGTCGTCGATATGGCGACTGGTGGTTCATCCAATATTCTCGGCACAGGCGATAGTGATATGAAAGCTGGTGGTGACAGAGAAAGTTTGAGGCTCCGACCTATTGACGCTGAGATCATCAAGGCTGTTGCTGGAGTTTGTAAGAAGACGATTGTTTGTGTTATTACTGCTGGTGCGGTGATTATGGAGGAATGGAGGCATGAAGTGCCTGGGTTGGTGATTAGCTGGTACAGTGGAACGCAAGGAGGAAACGCGCTGGCTGATGTCTTGCTCGGAAATGTGGATGCTGGCGGGAGATTGCCCTACTCGATTCCGACTGGGGAAGAACATCTGCCTGAATTCGATATGAATGCTACTAGCATTACATATGACAGATGGCATGGACAAAGACTGCTCGATCATAAAGGATGGAAGGCTGCGTTTCCTCTTGGATTTGGTCTGTCTTATACGACGTTTGACGTTAGCGATGTCAAGGCTGGTGCGTCGAAAGAGCCGGAGGAGATTGATATTTCTGTCAAGGTCAAGAATACTGGTGAAAGGGATGGAAGATATATCGTTCAGGTATACGGTAAGCTGGTAGATGGCAACGACGACTTCCCAAGCCGTGTTCTGCTTGGGTTCGCTCCCGTGGATGTCAAGAAGGGAGAGTCGAAGACTGTGAGTGTTGTTGCATCGACAAGGCCTTTGAAGAGATGGAAGAATGGTGGCTTTGCTTTTGCTAGCAAGAGTGTGGAAGTGGAGTGTGGTTGGTATTCTGGAGATGAAAAGGCTGTTTCTACAAAGGTTGATGTCAAGGATTTGAATTGATTAAGGCTTGAGCACTATTCATTTAGATAGGAGAATGTCAACAAAGTATAGAATGGTGTGTACTGCGTATTAGAGATTGTTACCTCCTCATAGCTTATTCATCGTTGGAGAAAGTTGTCCGTACACACATTTAAGTAAGCTAAACCTAAAAAGGCATTTTGTGGGGGCGTCTGTAGGGTATCGGAGACTATGTTGAAAACCTTCAATCACATACTGTACATCTAACTGTGTGACCAAAATGGATGAAGAGCAGCACAATCGAAAGCATGAAACTCCTGCTTCTTGACTGCACAAACGAAAACAACGGCAAAAAAGGCGCCTGACCGGGATGATGTGATACAGTGGAGTTTCTGGATAATGATAATGTCTAGATATCAGTTGTCTTTTCTTCTAACTTACTCCTCACATTGTCACAAACTTTACAGAACTTCTTGCGGAAGACGGCTTGCGTGGCAACAACAGGTTCATTATCACGATGACTGTCGGGAAGCCCGACCGGAATCATTCTCACCGCCGATTGTACCAATTTCCTGCCTACTGTCATCAAACCACAAAACACGCAGCAATCAGATTGCGACGAAAGACTTTCAGGGCAAGGAAATTGGTGTCAATGACCACGGCGGCATCAATCTTACCTGGTTGCGAGACGATCGAAGAATAAGGCTTATTCGACTGACGGCGAGGTACGCTATACCCAAGCGACCCGATGACATGAGAACCATCCACTTCACCGTAGAAGGTATTGACATTGTTGATTCTCAAGGTGAAGCCTTTCGTCAGAATCGGCAGGTTAATGCTGCTCCGCTTCTCGCTACCTTTCCCAAATCAAGTCTTCGTGGTCGCTTCCAGGGGGGTGACCTCTTCGATCTATGGAAGGCTGTGCGCACTCATCTTGGCCAAGTCTTTGAAGCTCCCACTGCTGCAGCTACTATTACCCAGTATCCATTCCAGAAGAAAGATGGCTTGAAGTATCCGACTCGCGCACCCAGAGGCGAGACGCCAACTCAAAACAGGCCACCTAGACAGGAAGACGCCCTGTGGTTATTGGATACTTTTCTCAATGAGCGATTTCCTGATGGCGGGACTTTCAGGACGATTTCGAAGAGCATCAAGCTCGATTCTACGGAAGATCACCAGGCCTTCCTGGCGTTCTTGCAAAGACCACAGTACTCTGGTCATCCTTGGGCGCCAGACTTGCTTGCAGCTCTTTCTCGTGGGGATATGGCCATTTACTTTAAAAGTCTGCCACCATTGCGCGGCTGCCATCATGAGAGTTTCCGCTGGCGGTTCTCTGCACGAAGCCAGACGAACGAGATGCAATATCACCTAGGACCTCCAGGCTCGGCTCTTCCTCCAGTGCTTCCTCCACCCAAAGCACCCCGAAAGTCCAGGGCAAAGCAACAAACGAAGACTTACGACAAGAAGCGCAAAGCTGAAGGGGTTATTGGTAGCAACACCTCCACCACCACCAAGAAGAAGAACCAAGTTGAAAGCTGACACTAAGCCTCTCGGTGGATATTTCCAGAAGTCTGGAAACACAAAGAAGGAGGCCGAAGTTGCTGTTGCCGGTGGGAAGGTTGCTCCATCACCATCGCCACACAGTTCCAGTCAGCATGGTCGAACTACCTGGACCAACCCAGGCACCCCGCAGCTCATCGCATCGCAGTCTGGTCAGGAGCAAAGTGTTATCGAGAGCTTCATGAGACCTCAAGTCAAAACAGACGTTTCCCAGAAAATCGCACTTGCTACAACTGTCATAGGCCAGAGCATATTTCCAGAAACTGTCCTCGTCCAAGGAGGCAGATATAAGTGAGCAAGGAAACCAAGTGAACAGGAGGTAGGTACAGAGACGTGAGAATGGCCAAACGAGATTGTGCGACTCGCACGGTGGTCAAGAAGCCAGATCCGGTGGATCATGATCAGGATGATGCTCTTATTTGAGGTAAGCGAGATCCACACAGTTCAATTGTCCAATTAATTCATTGCTGCTGATAGCAGATTGCAAGCATGGACTGGGTCGATCCTCCTTGATTCGTGATTCGTGATTTTTTTCTTCTCCTTTTAAAGTGAACGGTACAGAAAATCTGAGCATTGGATCGGCTAGCTTGGAGGATGGTAGGGTGAGACATACCAAAAAAGAATAATGTGCTATGAACTCGATGTTTCAGGAGAAAGAAGTGTCTCCGTCGCTGCGATCAATGATAGGCATAGTCATATGAATGTGATTACCGCAAGATACCTGCCACTCTATTCGAGGACCACAACATCACTATCGTAACTCAAGGTTGGGAGTATATTCGTGGACAGGGAGTCATTTCAGAGGGAAGTACACTCCCGGCTAGCTTCGCGCGGATATTTGCGCTTGACAGTTGTAGTTGGGGTTATCACAATAGCTTCTCAAATGTGACTTTTCGCGCTCTGGCGTCGGGCTTGCTCTTCTCTTCACTTTCACTCTTACTATCCTCCTCGCTCCCACTTTTGCGCTCACTTTCAGAGCTGCTCTCTTCGAATGACTCCTCTGTCCTCTTCTCTGCCTTAGTACCTGTTTTCTGAACTTTTTGCCATTGGCTGCCTACCTCCAGCAGGCCTAGCAGATCCTTAGCATTGTCCTCCCAGTTTCTTTACTTTTGTTGGCCTTCAGATTCTTGGCTGCCTCTAGGAAGTCGTGCATCTCACGGAAGGAGTGGAGGAGATCTAGGAGAGCCGGGAAAAGGGTAGAGTTTAGGATGATGGCAGTGCAATCCCATTGGTAAGTCGAAGCGGTACAAAACAAGTTCATAGAGATAGCAACCAAAAACGCTTCAATCGAACGGCGCTTCGGTCTTGGTTGTCTAGAGATGAAAAAGCTGTCTCCGCAAAGATTGATATTAACGAGTTGAATTGATTGAGGCTTAATAAGAGGACATCAAAGTATAGAATAGCGTGTACTGCCTATCGAACATTGTATCCTTCCTTGTAGCTCAGTTTATAGTAGAGACTTGTCAGCAGTCGAGGCCTTACAATCTCCCAATGTTACTCTGAGCTCGCTCGCGAAGCGAGCGAGGTCCCGGGTTGCAAGTTTACAGAAGCATCAACCCTAGCAGAATCAGTTAATTAACAATTGCATTTAGCAACTCCTAGGTTCGGCCCGAAGCATAAATCCGTCAATCGGTCTTCAGGCCGGGCCAAATTGGTTTCGAAGGTTTCGAAGGTGCGGGATCAAAAATGAAAACCACGACTCCTCCGTAAATCAAGCAAAAATTAATCGGGCCGAACCGGGAGTTGCTAAATTCAGTTGTTAATTAACTGATCCTGCTAGGGTTGATGCTTCTGTAAACTTACAACCCGGGACCTCGCCCAATGAGGCAAACGAAACTGAGTTCCGTGGGTTGTAACCCGAAGGGCGAATCATACTACTAGACCATCCGGCCGGAAAAGTGCTTAGCCTAATTTCATATTTGGATCATATACCTTTCCCAAAACGGGTTCAAAGCCTAGTCACCCTAGGTTATTTTTGCACCTTTTTGCACCATTTTTGAATCGCATTTTGTGTATGATACTCAAGCAATTGCCCTATGTCTGTTTTGTCAGTTCTGGTTCACGGAAAACCGCATTACTAGCCATTGGGATGAGAAGGTAATACTTCTGCCTTTGAGCGTACGCTCAAAGGCAACATTACAGTATCGTATTTTATTTTCATCTACGCTTCATCGATACGAGACTTATGATGGTGAAGGTCTATCCTTCTAAAGATGCTGCGCAGCACTCTTCCTACTCTCTTCCCGCGCTATCTCTCTACTTGTGCCTGTCCTATGGCTCATATACGTGGTGCTTAGTGCTAGTATATGCTTTTCCAGCAGGAAGGGCGAAAGGAAGCACTTTTTATGCGACTTGCTCTTTAGTTCTTTAAATCGTCCGAGGCAGTTACGAAGTCCGATGCTAGACGTAGATGGCATCCGTGTCGAGATATTCACTCAATATTCCTCAGCCCTCGATCAAAAGTCCTCAACCCTCCTTACCCAATAAACGACTTCCTCATACGGATGCGTCTCCTTCAAGCCCTTGATCGCCTTCATAGCAATCGCTTCACTACCACAAAACACCTCAACTCTGACTTCCTCGCCCACTTCAAGCTTCCCAACCTCTCCAGTTGCTGGCTTCGCGCCTTCTGTCGGCATGAATTGGCTGGTGCCTTTGACCTTGAAACAGACATTACTGTAGTTGCCTATTTGGCCAGCACCAGCTCGGAATATTGCGGATTGGCATTGCTCGAGGTGCGGTTCGGGGACGAAGAAGGTGAGGGTGTAGCGTGTTGGTGAAGAAGAGACATCACTCGACATACTGCTGTATTGTTACTGGCCTTGATGAACTAACTAATTGCCGGCCGATATTCTCTCAGTGTAGGCGGATGAAAGACATTAAAAACTATCAGGTACTGATTAAGATGGGAGCAAAGATAACTGAACGGAGTGACGTTCCGCAAAGCTTGGCTGTCTCAACTGTATGTGTGCGACCTTGAATGAAGGTTTTGAGCGATGGTGGTTTGTCACGAGGTAATTTGACCAAAAATGTGTCGTGAGTTGTAAGTCTGTTGCGTATCCATGAATCAGGCAATATGAGAAGAAACCTGCACTATTGTTGTAATCTATTGCTCGTCTGTGGTGAATGTATCGAACAAAGCCTCAGCACTCTTCGGTTGCAAAGTCCAGCTCACCAAATTCTGTGAAAAGGTTGCGGTGCTCAGAATTGAGACAGTCTATCAAATATTACAATTTTGTTTCTGGAGAGTTCATGATTGACGAAGATGCGTTTATATGAGTGCACAGAAATAGCATTGTTACATCTGGTCTAAGCATGCCTATGTACATACACACTTACCGCCCCATACGGCCTCGAAGATATTACCGCACTTGAAAGTCTTACTGCGAAGCTAGAATCGTGAATCCTAGGATCAGTATCACAGGAGTAGGGGCATTGCGTTTTTGGCTCAGAGTATGCTTGCGAGCCAGGTTCGATTGATTGAAACACGATGTACATGTCAGGCGACATCCTCGGGTAGCAAGTCAACCCAACGTAACTAAACGGCAGCGAGCTTTCGACAGCTTAAAACAGTATACAGTACTATTAGACCATATGTTGAGAGTTCAACTTCTGGTCATTGTCTTGTACGGCTCGATAGATGTACGAAAGTCGTACTTCTGATGGCTGATGTTAAACATCCCTGCCCAATCCATGTAAGTGATCTTGTATACGTTCCGGGCGAACGGGGAAGGTGGTATAATAGATATAATACATTATGAGAAAATAGCTAGCTGAATGCTGCAGTCAGCCTTACTTGGTTGGCATGCCAGTTGCTGGCTGAGAAGGTTCAGGAGGCCTGACGTGCAATCGACTGCAACGTCGACTGTAAGCGCTTGTGGTTATGATTAAGATGTAAGACTAACGCTATCTACACACCGCACTCACGGTCGACTAGACTCATAGCCGAGCAGAGCACAGAAGCGTTTGAGAGGACTGAGTATAGCGTTGTTCTGGTGGGCAAGGACAAAGTGATGGCGGAGATGGGCGATTAGGGCAAATGCAACACGACTATGTTGGTGTCGGAATGCAATACGACTGTATTGGTGTTGGCGGCAGGGACTGTTACTGCTGTTTACTACTGCTAAGAATGCAAGAAAGGTACGGTAGTCACAACAGACTTCCATACCTAAATACTCCCCCCATCACCATCACCAGCCCCCCACTGGCCCACCTCCCTCATAGCCTCCTCACCCCCCTCGCCCATCCACTTCTTCTCCTCTCCAAGCACACCAGCAACACATCTCCATCCATCTCTGCCACCACCCCATTTCAACACCTCCTCTCTATACCTCTGCCCATTTTTCCTCTCCAGCGGGTTGCTTTCAAACACATCCCGCCACACTCTTCCCGCAATGGCGCGGTCAAACAGGTACGAATAGTACACGGCGCCATAACCGAACAGATGGCCAAAGAAACCCTGCCAACTTGTGCCCGCCGGTTCGGGGACCGAGGAGAAGCGCGAATCGTTGTAGACGGAATGATACACACTCGTGCTATTCCAGCCACCGTCACCACCACTGCCCTTTCTATCTTGCGGCACCTCCGACGAATGGTAACGCTGGTCCAGCACGCTAAAGAGAATCTGCGCCTCTGTTTCCTGACTCGCCAGCAACCGTCTATTCGCCTCGAGCTCCTGCGAAACCATATCGACGTTGAGCGGTTTATCCGTCTCCCAATGCCTTGCATATAATTTCAGCACTTCGGGACTAGCAGCGAAATATTCCATAAGTATGCTAGGTAATTCAGCGAAATCGGTGGCGCAGCGCGTCCCAGCTACGTTTTGGAGTTTCGTCCGCCCGAGCATGGAGTGCAGCGCATGGCCCATTTCGTGGAAGAGGGTGGAGAGTTGGCGGAAGGTGAGGAGGGTTGGTTGTGAGGAGGAGGGGGGCGGACGCGGGAAGTCGCAGATGAATGCGATGGTGGGGAGTTGGTTTATGGCACCGGTGGTGGGGTTGCGGTTTACAGCCATGCCGTCGTTGAGGGAGTTGGCGAGGGAGGTGAGGGAGGTGCTGGAGAGGGAGGAGGCGAGGGCGGGGTCTGTTTCGATGATTTCGGGGAGCGAGATTTCGCGGGAGCAGCGCAGGGTGAAGTGTGCGGGATTGGGTGATTTGTTGGGTCGTTGGAAGAGATCGCAGTAGAGGACGGCAATGTGGCCTTCGTTTTCGTCGACGACGTCGAGGCGGCGGACGTCGTCGTTCCAGGTCTCGCCCGGAAGTGGCGCGTGTGGGACGAGGCGAATGCCGTAGAGGCGCGAGAATATTCGTGATAGTCCTTGCATTACTGTCCCGAGTGAAAAGTAGGAGGATAACACATCGGCGGGTCTGTTACTGTTTGCGTATAGTGTCGAACGTAGCATTCTTGTATAATATGCTCTATCCCAGGCGGTAATTGCAGAAGCAAAGTTGCCTTGTCGAGCATCCGCCTTTTTTAGATCAAGTAGTTCTTGGAGGTCATTATTGACCAATGGCTTATTTCTAGCTGCCATTGCCTCCAGGAATTGGTTAACTGCTTCTGGTGTTTTTGCCATCTTGTCAGATAATGTTAGATGTGCAAAGCTTTGATAGCCTGACAATTTAGCTAATTCAGCTCTAGCCATTATTAGCTGCTCAACCCGATCAATACTATCTTTAGAAGCAGTCCTATTCGCCATGTAGACTTCTCTCCTAACGTCAGGATTCTGGACAGTTTTGAGTGCTAATGTAGCATATGGGCCTGCAGTAGGCAAGGACGTAGTGCCCCATCTAGTAATCTTTTTCGCAGCCAATGGATCCATACCATTCATCTTACTGCTCGGAAACTTCAATTCCCACTTCTCAGGTCTCATATTATCGACAAGTTCAGCACCAAGCTGGACAATATCATTCGATATCTGAATAAACTTCTGTCTGTCAACTTCCCCGCCACTAATAGCAGACTGCGCAAAGTCTTTCAACAATATATGCGCAGTGACTTTTTCTTCTTCACTCATAGCATTATACACTTCCGGCATCGATACTGCTTTTTGCAATTGCTCGTCTAGTCCTTGTGTGGTATTGAGAACATTCATATACTCGTACATGGTCATATGCGCTCGTGAAGCAGCCTGTTGTATTCGCGGATCCGGATGGACATTGCGTATGAAGTCGACCAGGTCAATCACTCGACACAACTGGTCGCTCAAGCGATCCAGATCCCTTGTTAGGGACTTATAGTCTTCTGCTGTCTGAGCAGCCAGTGCTCTTGCGACGATTCTTTTACATTTCGCCAGCGCTTCGGTCGAGAAGTTTTGAAAGCCTTGTGGAGATGTCAGATATCTGTTTTGTAGTAGGCCTGCTCTTTTGCCGGTCAAGGCATGGTTTTTGTCGGTCGAAAAGTCCTTCCAGAAAGTTGGGGAGTCGAAAATCCGGCGTAAGGAGTGGTCATCGTTGGTGGTACCATCCGCTGTATTGAGTATGGGTGGAGGATGCGAAAAGTCTTGCGCAGCAGCTGTAGCTAGACCGCCTAGATTGCGCCTTCTCTCCTGTCGCAAAAGACATCTTGGACATGTCCATACTTGGCCTAAACTTCGTTTGAACATGCCCGGTATATTGCTTTGGGGCGTGTAAAATCTGAAACACAGCTGACACATCTATGGGGTTCATCGGCGGTCGAGATTAATAATCTTACTTATTTCAATGAGTATAGGCAAGTTGCAAGTTTCTAGAGTCAACCGCAGACACAATTTGGCAAGTAACGTTCCCATAGGTTACGATAGTTCGTTGTTGGTCTTGACACATCACGCTCTCCTTGGAGTGCTCGAGGCAGCCACCTCCATGACCCATATATACCTTATAGTACAAGCTCCTCCAGCCTTGCCTTTGCTCATCAACACACTTTTATACCAGTCCTCCTCAATGACCTTTACCAACAAACCCCTCCACTCCCTTCCTCGCCTCATCTAATTTCTGTTCCGCTATATCCATCGTCGTCTGCGTATGCGCCTTGCTTGTCTCCCAAATCTGCTCCGCCCTATCTCTAATCTGCAAATGCGTCTTTGCAAGCGCTGGATATCTCTGCTCGTACTTCCACACCAAATCTCCTACGTTCCTCGTCGTAACCGGTAAAAAGGTATACGCTGCACCTACACCAAATGCCGTTGGGGTCGCAAATCTTAGCAGAAAGCCGCGGTTGCGCGAGATTATGCTGCCTGCCATTGCAGCGACGAGGATGTATACGGTTCCAGGTAGGAGATGTTCGTTCGCTGTAGGTGGTGGTGCTAGAGATGCAATTGTGGATGTGAATGATTGTTCGAGGTTGAGGTAGCGGCTCATCATGTTATTGATGCCATCTTCGGAGCGCTTGGACAGGCTGTAGAGTCCCAGGCGGGCTTCGCGTACGACGGATGTGAGTTGGTCGGTTGGGGTGGGTGTGGATTGCTTTGAAGGCTGTGATGGTGTTTGTTTTGTGTCGAAAAGACCGGTGGGCTCTTTTGTGGGAGCTGGAACTCTGGTAGGGGCGGGAACGTCGTCTTCATAGATGGGCTTTCGTCGTGCGATTTGTTCAGGTGTGTCGGCATAGACGCTTCGGGCGGAGAAGAGTGTTACTGCGGCCAAGGTGCCGACAGCTACAGGCGCAAAGTTGCGCTGTTGAGGTTAGTCTAAGAATAGTATAGGGCGGACATGAAGCTTACGCTCTGCAAAAGACGTCCAGATGCCATTAGGAAGTGATTGGGATGTGACAGGATGAAGTTGGTTGTGGTTTCAAGTTTACAAAGCCAATGGTTGACGGAGCTAACTTCGGGTGCAACCCCCCTTTTCACGATAAGAGCCTCCGGGAGGGAGGAGGGCTTCAGCTCTGCAATTGAAACAGGCAATCTATTACCATTGTTCTGTATATTATTCTCTTGATGTCGTTGAACTAGTGGTAAGATGCCAAGTGCATCCAAGAAGAGCTCAGTACGAGGTGCTACCTACCTCCTGATCCCGATCTCCAGACTCTATGTGGACAATATAGTACAAGCCAGACATACACATATCCTGCATTTTCCTCCTTGCCCGTTCAATGCCCTTACCAAATATGACACAAACTGCTCTTGTATCTCGCTCATATCATAGTGTACCATGTGACGTCGTGCATGCGTAGTGTTTCAACATTGTTGTTCAGAGCAATGAATCCAACCTTGTAAAGACGCTGAGACATGCAGCCACGACCTAACATGAAAAGTCAATTCTGAGCTTGAATCAGACTAGCAGCCACTGCACAATAACTTACCTCAAGTTGCAGCTCTCTTTCACTGGCTCCTGCAGTATTAATCTCTTCCGTGATAACCGATCCTAGATTGGTACCAATGCCCTGACTAGCACCCGTCCTTCTGCCAAATGGGAATTGCGAGTATTCCGCCAGTAACTCATCCACTTGTGCAAATGCTCTTTCCCGTTGCTCATGACCCATACTCGCAAGAGCATTTTCTAGCACGTTCGCTGCATATGCCGCACATACCATGACGACTGTTCGAAGATATTTGAACTCCACCTCTGCAGGCAAGAATTGTGATTCTGGTATGACAACCGTTCGCGCTGTGAGCATCGCCCGCACACGTCGACGCAGATCTTCCTTAGCACCGCCATCGGCTACTGGATGTGTTGCCATATCGAAGAGGAGGAAATTGCGTTTTTCGGTACGAAGTATGCCTTTATCTACGAGACCTTTCTGTAGTCTTTCTCGTACTTGTTTGAGTTGATAGCCAATCTTCATAAGATTCCACGTTTCGCCTTGAGTAAACGTTAGTTGACAGGGTCTCATCATACCGAGCGCAGGACTGTAGTAAGCATAGGCAGCTGTACATACCACTCATCAAGTCGATCCAAGAGCTGACGCTCATCTTCTCGCTCGCCTTCATCATCTTCAATGCCTCGTCCAGTAGAACCTCGCCAGTCAACGTGTCGTCAACCACTTCGATAAATCGATCTGCGAGAGGATACCGCCTTCTAGCAGGATCTTTCTGCATGCTTACTCTTCCTCTGAAAGCCAATTCCAGTACGATGCAGCCTCTCAAGGCATATGATATATTGTCGTTCCAGAATGATAGTAAGCCCTGTCGATACCTCATGAGCAATTGTGTTTAAGCACTCTGCAAGCTTCGCAGAAACCCACCTGCTTATCCTTGAGACCCAGTAGCAGCACTTCCTCCATTAATGTCAACTTTGGTTGCTTTACGCGCTCGGCGCTCTCACTGATATCTCTAGGGTCGTATGCGATTTTGTGTCCGTTTACTTCGTCATAGCCAACTTCTCGCGAGGATTCTGGGCGCACCGGTCCAGGAGACATGATCCTCGACGGTGTGCTATTGCTTTCTCCATCTTCATTTTGCCCTCCGCCGCCTCTTCTTCGTGTAAGGCCGGACTGTGTTGCCATGTGTCAAGTTGTCAGGAAATTAAGGTCGAGGCTGGATAAGGTCGATCAGGAGGACGAGGTCGCGTGCGCGCACAGGAAGTGTTCGCGTTGAGGAGTTCCCAAGGCTGTGCGATATTTATTAAGTATGTCGGCCTTCGATGGTCTATAGCAAGCTGTCTATACTGTCGTTGACGGTGAATTGGTAGGTTGCGTAGAGGAGTGTTGTTGTTTCAAGTCATTGGCCAAGAGTAATCGTGGTTTCAGCTGGATAAAAGGGGAAATTGCGTCTCCAGCTATTTTCGCAGGGTACAACCGTGCCCATGAAACAGACTTCATCACCAAGTTGATCAAGACATGGCATAGTGCATTGGCAGTCTAGAGAGCATAGAGAAGGTCATATAATACATATCGAAGTCCTCGGCTCGATGATTGCGTTCGTTGCGTCACGGCCACCACCACTTGACTGCACTTTACAACCTGATAGCTACCAACTTTTTGCCACAATTACTCATAGCCTCAATCAACCAATAAACCGACAGGCGTTATCATACGCATCTAATGAGCTGTATAAACTGTTAGGACGATATTCGTTGTCCTCAATATTATAGAAATTACCGTCTGGTTGCGCTAGGATGTAGCTGACTGCTTGTTCCACTATGATTCAACCATCAGTATCGAAAACATGAACGAGATCGGTTGTCTCAGCCTACCACTGTGGATTTGGTCTGCCTCCTTGTCGGGAATCTCAATGCTGAATTCCTGCTCAGTTGTCAGCATCATATTGCCTAGCTCTTTCCGTAACCATTTCTACCAACCTCTTCAATTGCCATCACAACCTCCACTGTGTCCAGGCTGTCCAATCCGAGATCATTCGAGAAGTGCGATGATTGTGAGAGCTACGCTATCCGTTAGTCCACACATTCCCTCACCGACATTTGCTTCCTTATCCTACTTTTGTGGTATCCTTGACCTAGCGAATTGTTAACATTCTTGAGAGTCTTACAGGCATCCACTTTTCGAACACCAACCTTGTCGAACCCCTTCAACAGATCCATGATTCTGCCTTCAACCTCGGGCTTTGACATGCCACTGCTGGCAGCATATCCTCTTGCTGCAATAAAAGCAGGTGTAAATCGTTGCGGCTGGGCGCTGGCGGCCAGAGGACGTGCGATGGGGAGAGCGGAGCGGACGGCGCAGCGTGCGCTTTGAAAAAGAGGACGGAGCATGGTATGATATGGAGGGGTGCTGTGAGTGATTGTATAGCAGGAAAGTGATTGAGATGTCTTTTGCGATGATGGAGGCAAGCTCGGAGACTCCCTGACTCGTATCACGTGACTGACTAGATCTTGATGGTTGTACAGCTCTTGTGATCTGGAAGTGGAATTATTGAAAGTGAGTGTGGAGGATGTCTAGGTGACAAGGGAGGCTCTCTGCTACACTAATACTATACTGCTTCTCAGCTCCGAGCCTGTATAAGCCATCTCACATCTCAGCCAATGAATTAGTAAATCGACCACTTCCAACGGCTCTCTCCAAATCAGCCCTATACCTCTTCTACAACATCTCCATCTCCATCTCGCCTCTTCCATCTACCACCCTCATCATCCTCCCATCAACACTCCATCCCGCACCATGGCCACCACACGCACCCTCGCTACCTTCACACGCACAACCTCTCCTCTCATCCGAACTTTCCCCACCTCTCGCACAACCATCTTCCCATTCGCCGCCACCTTCACCACAAGTGCACGCCGTGCCGCTCTACCATCAGGACCACCACCTCAAGGCTTCCGCGTAGCCAAGCCAGAACGATGGGACGACTCGACGCAAGAAAGCGCATTGGACAAAGCGTCCAAGTACTTCTTGATGACTGAAATGGCGAGGGGGATGTGGGTGTTGATGGAGCAGTTCTTTAGACCACCGTAAGATCCATCCGTCGTGACCCCAGCAATCCTCATACTACGACGTTGCACAAATCTACAAGAAAGACTACACACTCCAAACTCATACTAACATCACACAGATACACAATCTACTACCCCTTCGAAAAGGGCCCAGTCAGTCCCCGTTTCCGAGGCGAGCATGCCCTCCGCCGCTACCCGACCGGCGAAGAACGCTGCATCGCCTGCAAGCTGTGCGAAGCCGTGTGTCCCGCACAAGCAATCACGATCGAAGCCGAGGAGCGCGAGGATGGAAGCAGGAGGACGACGCGATATGACATTGACATGACGAAGTGTATTTATTGTGGGTATTGTCAGGAGAGTTGTCCGGTGGATGCGATCGTTGAGGGGCCTAATGCTGGTACGTCTAATCATTTCATTTTGAGTGTAACAGAATCGTGTTGGCTGGGTGGTGGGACGATAGTGGGACTGCTGGTTCCCAACGTAGTCGAATTGTGTGTGAAAAGTGGTGCAAAGCGCATACTTGGTTGGCATGAACATGCCAAGTCTCAAACATGGAGCAAAAGCAAAAGCTAATCACATCCCTTTTTGCAACAGAATATGCAACCGAAACGCGAGAGGAATTATTGTACAACAAAGAGAAGCTACTAGCAAACGGCGACAAATGGGAACCAGAACTCGCCGCTGTCGCTAGAGCAGATGCACCATACCGTTAAGATCAATAATACAACAAATACAATGATGAGGTGGTGAGAGGGAAGGGCGAGCAATGTTGAGGTGGCAAAGACAAGAGACAACAGTCAGTGATCCTGCTCATATGCTCAACAATGAAGAGAAAAATCAACGCAAAGCGCGCTCTTTCTGTTCTGTATATAAGGCGCAATCGGCATTTGTTCTTATCACGACACGCAGTCAAGAACGATGATATAATCTTCTGAAGATAATTCTGCATTAGCCAAGTTTTGTTTTGCTACATATGTTGGCTTTCCATTTACAGAATCCTCCTTATTGTGTTTGTCGATGGCTTCGTTTTCGATATGTTGGGTTGACGGGTCACTCTGAGAATTGTCGCTTGATTGCATGGATCATGCATACCCTCCTCTCGCACTAGTCTGATTGTTAGAATCCATGATTCTGGCTTTGTAGTATCGCTTTCAGGTGCGGTGATGCTTGCAATGGTTGCAGTGATTGTTTCAAGGCTGGTAGGAGGGTTGTCGAGTGTACATATTACATAGGCATGCTTGTCACGAGTCGCTAAGTTTTGCATATCGTAGTCTGTTTCTGTCTTAATTTCTTTAATTATTGCACAATTGTCTATATACAAGAAGTATGTAAGATGTACCCGTCGTATTAGCGCGCTCTGCACAGCCTTTGAACTAGCAAGCTGGCCCAAATGAAATGCTAGGACACGTCATGGCTCTTTTGACCTCCAACAATATACTTGCTTCGACCCCGTCGTAAAAATCGTTATATTCATGCATTTGAAAGCCGGCGCGTTACTATATCACAACGCACTTGTTTCCTCGCGTTTCAGGGGTGTGACACTATGAGGCCTGTGGTTGGGTGGAGGGCGGGCGATGAAAAGATGGCGTGGAATATTTCTCGGCTTCATCTGTGGTCCGAAGCGCAAGCGTCTGATCCTTTCTTTTGGGACATGACCACCTGAGACTTTGCTGCTTGCCTTTTGGATGATCATGGCTCGAGTGGTGATCCTGGCAGCTCTGGTATACAACCATTCTCTATTCTCCGGCACGTCCCGACCTTCTCCAATGAGTTTCCGTTTTAGCGGTGTTAGTCCTTCCAGGTCTCGCCAATGTCTCTTCACTGTTTGATGCGGAGTCTTCTCTGGTGGCGATGAGAGCTTCCATGTTCGTTTCGGCCGCATACGATATGCCAACTGGTCTATTTCGTTCGCTGCTTCTTCTCCATGAATTGACGTAACGACCTTGAGTGCCCATTGAAATTGCTTTGTTGGAATCCACTCTTCTGCAGTGAGATATCTGAGTACACCAGCGACTACAGCCGCACGAGCTAATCGTTCGTCCATAGGCGCCTGATGCGCTTTCAAGAGTTTCCAGCAGTAGTGGACGCTCGAGCTTGCTTGACGGAGCATGAACCTGTCTGATGTAGCTATAGCAAGGGCGACATCGTGAATAAGATCGATACGCTCGTCTGACAACCCGCATGTAGTGTCGTACTTGCGAAGACCAGACACTACCTGGGCGTCACGATCCGGCTTTCGCAACAACCTGAGGATGCGAATGGTTTTAATCTTCGTGCTTCCGAGGCAGGCTTGCATGAGATTTGGCTGATCGCTCAGGAAGAGGCGAGTATCCGTCTCGAAAGTCCGTAAAGCACTGAAGACGTCCCGACTACTTTGTTGGTTTATAAACTCATTTAGGAATTCGCGATGTTTGATCGTGAGCGTGCTCTTTCCCTGCAACCTTTTGAGACCTCGAACCATAGCATCAATGTCTGCTGGATGATCCAACACCTTTGCGAGGTTCATCATGTCCAAGAGCAGGGCCTCCCAGTCAAGACCACACACCCCAGCTGCTTTTATGAGACTTGCCTCAGCCACGTGATGGGCACTCAGGAAATGTCCACTCGAGCGATCGAGCTTAGTAAATGCATTATTCCAGGCATCTTCTAACAACTTTTTGCTGTCTGTATAGTCAGATACCATTTCGAATCCTAGCGCGGATTGTGCTTGTGGGAGCCAATGTCGCACCCATGTACGCGCAATTCCTGTGCCCTCGAAGCCGTGAAAGACAAAAGGCACATCCGCAGGTTTGCTCCCAGCAGCAATATCGTCCAATGCCAACCTACGGTCACGTGAATTCAAACCCACATGCCATTCGCAATCAAGTACAGATCGCAAGGTATCTGCCCAGAAGCACAAGTATCTTAACTCAAGAGAGTCTTGCCTCACATTGCGAACACCACGTGCCAAGCTCAAGGTGACGATACGTGCGAGGTGAACTACGACTCCTCTGTTTAATCCCGCCAGAAACGCCGAAAGATTGGATCCGTCCGTTTGAGTTGAGTCTGCTGGGACTTGTTGCTCTAGATCAGATGCAATAATCTTCTGCACGAACCTTGTAATCTTGTCTGTGTGCATCGAAAGAACTGGCTCTGTCAAATCAGTGAGAACAGCAGTAGCCAGATGTATAGTGCGTAATGAAATTGGCAACTCGACCAAACTAGGCACGATAAGAACACGAGTACCTTTCCGATTCAGACAACAGATCTCTTCGAAAAGCTCAAGCATCATTCTTGGTTGCGATAATCTGTCCCTCGTGTGTTGGCCGATTTGTATCAGATTCACTAAACCTCCCAATGTAGCTTCTCGTCGACTATCTGAGTCTCTCTCAGACTCTTGAAGGAGGTCAATAGTACAATGACGAAGGATACTGAATTGTGACAGAGACACTTCCCCACGTACTTTGAGTGCTGCTAGCAGCTTTTTCAAGTTTTGGCCTTTACTGAGCTCCAGTCTTTCGTCTTTGAGGTATTCGAACAGGTAGCTCAGGGATCTCCGAACTTCAGGGCTGTCTTCGCTTAAATGCTTTTGGTGGTTGAGGTACCTTGAGAGCAAGTGATCGAAACCCGCGATGCTACAAAGCAAAGTGTTCAAAGTAGCATTACCAAACTCCATATGAAGGTCGCGTACGTCTTGTAGAGTATTTGTCTGTTTTACTCGTTTCCTGTATTCCTTCATACCGACATACTTCAACTTTGGTGGAGGTCCGAGTATTTTATCCAGGTCGAGCATCTTCTCTTTCGGTTCAGGACGTTTCACATCAAGCCAAGCTGGCAGATTGGGGTAGTCATGCTTGCTCTTCCTTGCAATATCAACTGGTCCAGGCGGTAACCAGTTCAGTTCCTGTTGCTCTACAGACGAGCCACGTCTGTCACCAAACCAGCCAAAGGTCAACACGGGGTCGAATAGTGGTGGCGCGTCAGCGTATCCCGTAGCACCAAGATATCCCATGCGTCTCTTCGTCGACCTTCGCCGTGCTTCAAGCGGTCCGGGCACATTGCTGCCATGTCTTCTGCAGCTTGGATTGCGTCGAGCAGAAACAAAGGCATGAAGAGATTCCTGGAGGAGGTCATCGGATATCCAGACGTGGGTTAACGGGGTGCCCAGGACCTTGTGAGCAGCTCGATGTGCTACACATAGTCGGATAGGCATGAAAGGGTGGAGTTTGTACACAGGTGGAAGATGCGAGAGGTCCGCGTCGGTGTGCATTGGCTTCGTTCGTTCTTTCCCAATTAGGTCGGGGCAAGTCCAGCCGAGCATGACTTAGTAAGGCACTTCCTTTCAGTATATTATTGGAACGACATTGATTCTATTAACGAATTTGCAATTCAAACGCTATGCTAATAGTACAAGGCATGAGTCCATCTCTTTCATCCTTGCACTCTTGTCCCTCTTTCGAGAATTTTGTCCTTTAAAAGCTGCATCACCCTCTTCTTCCTAGCGTCACTGGCCGCATAAGCTTTGACGTCCTCCTCTGTCACCTTGGGCAACTTAGTCTGCCTCTTGCCGCCTGCGCCAACAGATGAGCGCATCGAAGACCGGAACGAGCTTCTCATGCCTTCGTCATCGCTTGTATCATGAGAGAACGTGAGCGCAAAAGTCCCCGCTCTACTCGCACCAAGCTTGCTTCGTGAGCTGGGCGGTGTCTGGAATGGACTATCTCCTCTTCCATTTCCAGGGCTACCGATCGTAAGCCGTCCAAGAGCTTCGTCAAGAGCGGTAGGAGTACCAGCACGAGCATTGCGTGCTTGTGGTTTGAACTTGAGCTTCCTCATTTGCGACTCCAGTAAATCTATATCTCCACTCTTCTGTTCAATCATTCTGGTCATCTTGACAATGGTGGAGATGACAGCTTCAGCTGTAGGGACTGCACTAGATTGCGCAGATCCATTTGATTGCTGTATGGACGCCAGCTTTGTTCTCAGCAGAGAGATTGACTCTTCCGCTTGCGCCAGGAGTTGCTGGAATCCAATGAAATCTTTTCGTAAACCTGATAGCACTGTGAGTTGTTCGGTACTCAGTTGCTCTCCTCGTGCGTTGTTGTCCTTTGCTTTTCTCGCATTAAGT
>Ga0181467_100471_pt2 | contig 20180 bp, 11 predicted proteins | sample InSIn5gowninarea_2_FD_119079 | JGI IMG/M metagenome (GOLD analysis project Ga0181467, IMG submission 119079) | Clean room microbial communities from NASA Spacecraft Assembly Facility at Jet Propulsion Laboratory, Pasadena, California, USA -... ... | reverse complement strand
TAGGTGTTGCGGAACGCTGTTGAGAGGACGCTTGATTCGATTGATACGCTTCAGCGTCTGCGTTAACCATGGCTCGACTTTTGAACTCAGAACTACATTGACCGAAGACGCCCTAGGAGCGAAAGCAGCGGCCGAAGCTGGCAACAACTGTGGAGGCATCGAATTGAGTTGCGACACTATAGCCTCCGGGGTATCAGAAATATGTCAGTTGAGTCGAGGATGACTTGCGTTCGCGTGAGCGATGAGTAGTCTATGGGGAAATATAGAAATAATTGTAAGAACAGAAAAATATGGAGGTTTGCTTCGGCGGTCCCAACACAAGGGATGTAGCTTGCGCGCCTTGACAAGATATATAAGGTAGTCGACGAGGAGGTGTGGTGGGGAAAGAGAGATAGTGTGAGGGTGAGGGTGAAAAAAAGGTTGGAAGGATTTGCGGATGGCGGGGGTTTATACCCGGAGACGAGTCCAGCTGCGGGCAAGATGTGGATGTGGATGTGGATGACTTTCTTGCGCCGTCATCAGTGAGCCGATGCAACTATGAGAATGAGATGCGGTACGTCTGACTAGTGTAGCGGGTTCGGGGACGCCTTTGCAAGGAACGGTGCGCTGCTACTTGAAGCCTGGATCTTGGAAAGTGCGTTGGGGGCAACACTACTACTACTGGGGCGGTACCGCGTACAGTATCAATGTCTGATCAGACTACTACTAGTACCGCCATCTGTATGGATACGTTGGGGAAGAAGGCTATGCCTCCCTGCATGCTTTAAGCATATGCACATGCTAAATGCCCTGGCAGAACTGAGAGGCGATTATTTGCGACCTGCAAGCTGTGTTGCTTAAACGAGCCCCATAAAGGAGCTGAACAAAACATGCACCTCCCATCTACAGCCGATCCGTGAGCCTAGGCAAGGGATAATTTGTCCACTTAGCAATATCCTCTTGTTGCAATTGCATACACGACCGTACTACAAACGCCTTGCGCTCTCCTAATACCAAAGTCATTATTGTTACGGTTATTATGCCGAGATACCTTGCTCTGCATTTTCAGACCGTATACAATTGAATGGCACATAGCCCAAAATCTTGCGGGAATAATGTTGAGACAAATTGCAAGCTACCGGTAGTAGAAAGGGGCGCTTCGGCTTCGAGCTAGAGTTCTTCCTGCCCTTCTTTGATCTCCAAGGAGCTAAGAGCCGCTGCTTCTTGCAGATGGAGGGATGATCGAGTACGTACTCCGTAGGCTTGTTTCATCCATGGCCCAAATTTCAGATGATGCCATCAGCGTTGATGACTCGCATAATGGGACGCACTGCATCCAAGCGCATCGCCGGCGACTATCGACTTGTGCCCACAACGCCTTGAAACATTGTCGCTCTTGGAGTAGATCTCGATGAAAAGCAGTTCCTGGTACTGGTGATTCTTGAAACATTGCTGGTGGTAGACGTAACGTCTTTGGAATTGCTCTCTCCAAGCCCCGGGGAAATCGGTAGTGGGCCTTCTTCTACGCTTCGTAGACTTGAGTGTAGCATCTCACATAGTCCCGCACGGAAAGCCTTTCACGCTCGAGGTCCGACAGATCTTCTTTGGTAAGAGCAGCCGTAGCACATTCCAAATTGGTCGAGTTTGAAGAGCTCTGGAGCCGTGCAGCAATTCCCCCTTGAGTGGAGATGTTGCGGATCGCGACGGGCCTGCTGTACTAGACCATCGACTTAGTGAATTGAGAGCCTATAGACTGGCGCTCATCAATAGCGTCAGCTCATGGGAGGGTGACACCCGCTGCCTATTCGTCAATGTCGGGATTTGACGAGTGGGGAGAGGTGTTGAAGGAAGCGCTTCTGCAAGGCGATTCGCTGAAAAAGCAATATGCACGAAAAGTCATGACCGACATGAATACAATCGATGGTATTCCACCGCATGGCATCGGCATGGAACGGCGTTGATGGCACATGAACAACATGCTGTGTAGAAGTAAGGAGCTGTAGCCTATACCATGATGCGTTGTTTCTGACAATACAATATAAAGGGCGGTGTTTGAGGTTACTCTGGTGCTCTATCCTAGATTGGCAGTAACAGTCACGTGAGAAGCTAGCCATATTTGGGATTTGGACTTGATGCGACTTCACTCTCTCCACGGGACAAGTGCAAACCCCTCGATATTGTCTGAACTGTGATCCATAGATGATCATCAGTCAGTACTTCCCTGCATCAGTGCCCAAAATTGCATCTTCTGACATGACATGCTCTGGTTCACATGTCATTTGACAGCACATGATCAGATTCTTGCCTGGGTTGAACAAGCTTTCCTGACTAACCAACCTTCCCAGCCCCCTCTGACCGCTCTCCCGCTGGACTCGATGACTTCAATAGCGCTCGTGCCACATGACACTTCCGGTGTTCGACGCCATCTAAGCGCACTACCGCATCAAGTCGGTCAGAGGTGCAGGCTACGCATTCTCAACAACCTTTCCGCGCATCTCCTGGTCTTTGGCGCCCTCTTTAACCGCCCCGAGCAAACCCAGGTCTCATGTTTCCACCGAGGACAATTCATTGCCCAATCACTCATCCAGCACAATTGTATCCCTCCCAGGTATCAAGCGACAAAGATAGTGTAACTCAAAATGCATGAGTGTGGGATTTACTGCAAGTTGGTTTTTCTGGGCCTATCGCTGACGAAGATCAAGCGCTGGCCATGCTAAAGTCCCGGCATCCTGGTGTAGCTGAAAAGATGTGGATCTTAATATCCAAGTGCTTCATAAATATGTAAGGGGATCTGCTTGGTTGGAAAGAATCGACGTACTGTTGGAAAGAGCCGTCGTCTTGAATTGGCGACTCAATGGCAAGTATTTTGTGTTCCAGAAGGGCTGCGTATTCCTAATCCACCCAGTTCTATGGACGTATCTGATACTTCTTCCCTTGACTTTTGTACGTATGCATTGCTTGAAAGGTCCGCGACGGTCATTCTATTGAATTTCTGAATCCTGTACAAGGCGTTGCTTTTGGCAGCAGGCGCGCGCTTTTCGTCCTCGCAATTTTCCTCTTCGAGCGTGGTACCGTTGAAGTTACAGATGGATGCTGTACATCGTGTGGCTTAGTACTCCAACGTCGAGTCGCTCTTACCTCTCCCACGGCTTTACTTGTATCACTGACGTTTACACGATGTTATCAGACTTTGTCTTTCAAGTTCCAAATACGCAGATTTGGCTGTGGTTCATCAAGCACATAACAAGAACAAGTTCTCCCCCATGGCACTGGGCCCTATGAAAGCTCCGCCGAATAGAATTGGTTTACTACTACGTTGGAGTGATTTGATGTGCTCAATTCAGTTGCTACCATAAGCCAACTACATGTGCGCTCCATCTATCAGAGGATGATCTTTTCAAGTAATAATCACTGTTGCCTCAGTCGGGTTACCACCTCTCGACGGGGCGGAGAGCAATGTGGAAACCGCAGCGGAGAGTTAGTATACTAAGCTCCGAGTGTCGGGTATCTCTCATACTGGTTCTGGCATTGCATTGTTATAAAGTCTGTTATTATTTTTGGATCCCAGATTCTACTGAGATGTAATGGCTGTCTATCAAATTATACTTGGTGGCAGACATGAGATAAAGTTTCAGGCCGCAGTCGCTTTGCAATGTCAGATACATCCCTAGCGCAACTTGTCAAGTTTGCCTTGCACCCTTCCTCATAACTGCAGAACCTACACAATCGCTGAAAGCCAGATATCTTGGCCAATATTTGCGCTTCTCAGGGACCCAATCACGACGATGATCCCCAAGCCCCGCACCAGTGGCGCCACGACCAGCAATTCGCACTGGTCGTGAAGCTTTAACAGTCAAGATTTATCTATTAAGGCGTCCCTCAGGTCAAGGTAGACGACGTCGTACTTTCTCATGCCCCAAGTGTGGGGCAAGGATATTCCTCTTCTGCAAATGTCATAGATGTAAAAGGAGGACGCGGTCCTGGCATTGATAGCCATGCGGCGAGTGAAACAAATGTCTGTATACTCTGCTTCTACTATTCATATCTAGCATAGAAAAGAATGTACAAGGAAACCATAGCTTCTTACGATGTTGACATCTCAGATCAGCACGGGAGCTAAAATAGGGAAGCGCCCCTTTCCATCCTCGCTTAGCCTAGCAGGGATAAGCTCTTAAGGAATGATGACGAATACACCAGACGTCTCAAGTGAAGATTATAATAAAAACAACTCGAACAATTCAAGCAACACATAATCTAATGTAAATATGGGCAAGCCAAGAGTTATCTACTGGTTCCGCACCGATCTCCGTATACATGACTCCCCAGCTCTAAAAGCAGCTCTTGACCTTGAGCCCGAAGTCTTATGGCCTGTCTGGACGTGGGATCCACATTATGTATATCGAGCTCGTGTCGGAGTGAATAGATGGCAATTCCTGTCTGTTGCATCTCAACTGCCTAATCTCATAACCTGGATCAACTAATATATCTATAGGATAGATTGTATAAATGACCTCTCCACCTCCCTCACCAGACTAAATACTAAATCCAAACTTCTCCTGCTTCGCGAAGCGCCCCAAGCCCTCTTCCCCAAGCTTTTTACAGCTTGGAAACCTACCCATCTCGTATTTGAAAAAGATACTGACGCCTATGCCCGCTCTCGCGATGCGGAAGTCCTCAAAGCCGCCAAAGAAGCTGGCGTGGAAGTCATCGTCCGCTATGGTCGCACGCTTTGGGATGCGGACGAGCTGGTTGAGAAGAATCATGGGAAGCCTACGATGAGTATCAGCCAAGTTCAGGCGGCAGGGCCGAAGATAGGTCCTATTCCGAAACCGATACCGGCGCCGAGAAAGATTCCGGACCCTGGGGATTTGAAGCTGGATTTTGGGGTGGAGAGGCCGGAGCAGGAACCGGATTTCAATGGTGGGTATAGGGAGCAGCAGGATAAGAGTTATGAAAAGATCTCTGGGCCAAATGGTGATTTTGCTGTTCCAACACTCAAGGAGCTTGGTTTCCCTACAGCAACGACATCACATAAAGGCGGAGAGACGGTAGCATTGACGAAGCTGGAAAAGATCTTAAGAGACGAGACCTACACGGCAACATTCGAGAAACCCAAAACCGCACCAACAGACTTTGAGCCCCAAGCCACGACGCTGCTCTCTCCATACTTACACTTCGGTGCACTATCCGTGCGGGAGTTTTACTGGCGCGTCCAAGAAGTTGTGCATACCTTCAAAGGCACAGCGAGTAAACCTCCCACCTCTTTGACAGGCCAGTTGCTATTCCGGGATATGTATTTCGGTGCGCAAGCTCAGCTGGGTTGGCACTTCGCTCAAACGACGGGAAATTCGCATTGTAGGTTCGTGCCGTGGCATCTACCTTCCAAGATCGATTCCGAGACGAAGATGGTTACGGGTGGGTATCATATCGATACCCCCCAAGCGGAGGAGTGGTTCCAGCGATGGAAGTACGGTAGAACAGGATTTCCTTGGATAGATGCTCTGATGAGACAGTTGAGACAAGAAGGTTGGATCCACCATCTCGGGCGTCATGCTGTGGCTTGTTTCTTGACGAGGGGAGGATGTTACATCTCTTGGGAACGAGGAGCCGAGGTCTTCGAAGAATGGCTTATCGATCACGAAACAGCGTCTAATGTTGGGAATTGGCAGTGGCTGTCCTGCACCGCTTTCTTTTCACAGTATTACAGATGCTATTCGCCCATCGCCTTCCCGCAGAAATGGGATAAAGAAGGGAATTTTGTAAGAAGATATGTACCGGAATTGAAGAGCTTGGATAAGAAATACATATATGAACCTTGGAAGGCGCCATTGATGGATCAGAAGAAAGCGGGTGTGAAGATCACGGGGGATGGCAAGGAGAGTATCGAGGGGGAGTACCCAAAACCGATGTTCGATTTTGGGGAGAGGAGAACAATCTGTGTAAATGCTATCAAGAAGGCGTATGAGGTGGGGCTGTATGGAAATGATGAGAGGGTTGCAGATGGGAGTTATGCGGCGTTGTTTGAGGATGAGGGTGAGGGTCCGACGGAGTGCGGAAGTAATTTCGATGTTGCGATGAGGAGGATGGCAGGATTGGATGGGAAGGGGAAGGGAGAAGGGGAGGATGGAAAGAAGATTGAAGAGGGTCCAAAGGGAGGAGATGAAATGGATGGGACGGTTAGAGAGGATGAGAGTGGTGCAAAGGAGAAGGGAGGTGAGACGAAAGGTGGTGACAGGGGGAAGGGAGAGAAGAGGGGATTGAAGCAGGTCTCGTTAGATAGACTTGTTAAGAGGATGAAGAAGTAGGTTGACACTTAGGTATAATACTGTTATCAATTTTGCTTTAGAATGAGGAGGACCATGCTTAAAATGCCGATACCCTTTACGATCATGTCCCGGCATCTCAATGTCTCATCAAGATAAAAGAGTATGTCTCAACCATCAGACTTTCGAGCAGGTACATCTGACTCGTGAGAAATCCAGATATACTGAAAAGATAGGACTCGGAAGTGACAACGTATAGTGTAGCCGATGTCGACTGGCTTCGTGGAACCTTAAGATTGGCTTGTAGAGCAGTCCCATGAGATATACTGTCCTTATGACATAGTCATCTAGATATATGAAGAGACTCATTGCTCTACTGACGCATTATGAAAATATCAAGCCTTGGGATTCAGAACTCTTAGATTCTCGGAATCGAAACCTGCTCTACAAACTGAAAAGCGCTGACGCCCTTTGCCCCATCGTACGATTCCCAGTGATGCGACTTATCTAGCCCAACCCGAATACTGAACGCCGTGCCCGGTTCCCGTTCCTTCCCCACTCAATCATCCCATTCCTCATCCAGCTGATCTATCAACCGGTTTTCGTCCTCGGGTCTGCCGCTTGAGTGGTTGCCATTTGCTGATATTGAGAGGGCTCTGTAGCCCCTTCTGCTAGGGAGAAACCGTGCACATGATGAGGTTGCGATGATAAACATGTCCTACGGAGATGTCAGCAAGTTGAAATTGGAGGATGGTGATGATGAGTGGAAGCAAGCGCAGGGGTAGATATGTACATTGTGAAGTTCAGTCTATGATACAAAAATTATCAAGACAATTTTATATGCGACTCATCCTAGATATAAAAGAACCATGCACGTGGTCAAAATGAGCGACTACCGCCATTTCGATGACCTGCGACCCAGAGAACGTATTTCAAGGACAGGTAAGATTCCATCTCGCACTGACTTGATGCTCGGGGGAAACGGAGTACGTCCTAATCGCTGAAAGCAGTTCTTCAAACTACTGACCTTGATAAAATTCCCTATTCCTGCCCACATGCTGTAATTCGGTAACTGTCTCCATCCTCGCGCATGGGCGACATTGCGTTGGTAGAATACACCGCCAAGGAAGTAGACCAAAATGGCTATTACACCCATTATGGAAAATACCGCTCCTGGTCCCACGCCTTGCTTTGCGGGGGCTGATCCTCCGCAGGCCTCTTGAGAGCGTACTTCGAACATGTAGTTGCATTCGTCGGGGTCGGTACCCACGTATGAGAACACTGGCTGGGTGACTGTTGGGTCTTTCTCGCAGTGGAAAGAGATGGTGGTTGATTTCCGCCTCGACCCAGAATCTTCATCGTCATCGTGATGTTTGCTCCGTTTCCTATTCTTGCCACAGGGTGATCCATTCTGATATTGCAGTACTAATCTAGCTCCTCGTAGTGTTAGGTTTGTAAATTCTTGTCTGCATCAAGGTCAGATATTCAACAGCATATTCGCAACAGAGCCTCAACCTACCCCATTGAATATATCTCATCATCATACTCATAGTATGCGCTGACATTCCTCCATAAGTTCTTTTCCACACCCACCACATGATCGATCTCCTCAACAACCGGCGCGCAGATATTCAACGTAAAATTCGAGGAATAGTCATATCCCTTGGAATGCCAACTCCCCGGTGTCTTCTTTGCATCAGAACCCTTCTTCTTCTTCTTCTTGTCATCTTCTGGCAAAACCGACAGTGACCTAAGATCGTAGAATGTGCCACTTGTCGTTGAGGCAATGGTACAAGGATCGAGTAGCTCTTTCTTCTTCTCGTCCTGCAAGCCGCCAGCGGCATGTGTTCCAGCCATGGCTAAGCTGAGGACGAGGGGTGAGAACAGTCGCATGATGGTGATGGCGATGCTAGTGACTTGATGATGTATATCTAGATGCGCCTTTCGGCGCGAAATGAAGGGGGATAGCTTCAATTTCGTTGGAATGTCATAGAGAAGCTCGAAGAACACGAAAACCGCAAGGTTGCACAGCCATTTTAGCCTCAACTCAGAACGTGACCGAAGGCTTGATGTCATTGGTTGGAGACTAGCGGACTCTTGTCCTGCAAGGCTGATCATTTTATTCTGCGGAGCCGCAAGTCTTGCAGGGATGTGGTGTTTACTCTGAATGATCGAGTGTTTGTTTGAAACTTGGAATGTCGTCAATGATGATCGTGATAACTCTTTCACCACAATAATCCACTTCTTGCTGCTCGACGGCGTTAACGACAATGGCTCGCCAGCCGACTACTAGAGCAGCTACAGCTAAGCCTGTTGAGGCTCCTAGCTACGAGTTCATGGGTCCGTAAGTAGAAGCACAGTTTTCGCTCTGAAAATCGTACTGACAGTCACAGTCCTGGAGCTTTGGCTATTACTATTGGTCTCCCAATCGTCTGCTATCTTGCAACCTTTCTCTGTAATAATGTTTCTGGTTGTCCAGTACCATCGGTCCTTTCGCCATCTACCTTAACCCTTGCCAGATTGAAGCAGGATGTGGGCTGGCCCGCAAATGGAATATCGGGTATCGCGAGCTGGGACGCAACTGTGAAGGTTCTCGGCTACTACTTGTTGAGCTTGTTTCTCCATCGATTCTTGCCTGGAGAAGAAGTACAAGGTGTAGAGCTTGCTTCAGGAGGCAAGCTCAGATATAAGTTCAATAGTGCGTACTGGACTACTTCAGGTACTTCAGCAAACTAATAACTGTAACAGCTTGGTCTTCTACGATGGTTACACTTAGCATTCTTGCCGCAGGTACCCTAGCTCGAGGCGCAGAGTTTCCGGTGTGGACATACATCTATAACAACTACCTTCAGATCCTGACGGCTAATCTCTTGATATCAACATCTCTGGCCACCTTCGTGTATATCCGCAGCTTCAGCGTGAGGGCAGGTAACCCAGAATGTCGTGAGCTTGCAGCAGGTGGACATACAGGCAACATGATCTACGATTGGTTCATTGGCCGGGAACTAAATCCACGCATGACGCTGCCGTTACTGGGTGAAATCGATATCAAAGAGTTCTGCGAGCTACGACCTGGCCTTTTGGGCTGGTTGATACTGGACTTCACCTACGTCGCCCATCAATACCGATCATTCGGTTATGTCACAGACAGTATTTTGCTCATTACAGCCTTCCAAACGCTCTACGTTCTCGACAGCTATTGGATGGAGTCAGCCATACTCACAACTATGGATATAACGACCGATGGATTCGGATACATGCTTGCATTTGGTGATCTTGTCTGGCTACCTTTTATCTACTCCCTTCAAGCTCGATATCTATCTGTGTATCCATTCTCCCTTGGACCTTTGGGCATAGCAGGCGTGCTTGCAGTTGCTGGAACAGGATACTACATCTTCCGTTCCGCCAACAATGAGAAGAACCGCTTTAGAACGAACCCAAAAGATCCTCGTGTCGCTCATCTGAAGTACATTGAGACAGAGTCAGGCTCTAAACTTCTGACTTCGGGATGGTGGGGCACAGCTAGACATATCAACTACACGGGCGACTGGATTCAAGCATGGGCTTATTGTCTTACTACCGGGATCTCAGGCTATCTAGTTCAGCACAGCTCTTTAGCTCCGAGGATGGGACAATCTGCAGCTGATGGGTCCTACGTCTACAGAGGCTCTGGTGTGGGAACGCATGTTGTTCAAGGAGCAGCAAGAGGTTGGGGAATGGTCATCACCTACTTTTACGTGCTGTACTTTGGTGTCCTGCTGGTGCATCGTGAGATGAGGGATGAAGAGAAGTGTGAGAGAAAGTATGGCGAGGATTGGAAGAGATATAAGGAGATTGTGAAGTGGAGGTTGATTCCTGGCATTTATTAATGGAAGATATCCAATCTGTTTAGACAGCACGCCCGCCGGTCAGGCCTTGCTTTACTGTTGTTATCCTTTCGAAGTATAAGTCCTGCATATAATGCAGCCGATGTTGCGAGCTTGAGATGTATTCAAGCTTCGAAGGTTGGTGGCTGCTATGGGGGTGCTCTTGCTTGGAGTCATGTTGAATGCGGGCTAGCACAAGCTTGATGGATTGATAAGTATGCTTGTATGGCTGTTTGTATGTGTCTGGATGCACTACTCCAGCATTATTCACGAGAACGCGAAAGAGGGAAGCAGTTGTCAGGCAATAGTACATTCAGATGCTCTATCGGGCTAGTTCAGGGGCTTATTCGGCCCCTAGCCATCCTCCTTGATATACGGGAACTTTAGGACCTGACTCGAAACCGCTACACCGGACAACGAGCACCATCATGGCGGTGCCACTTTGTTGACTAGGAAAACTTATCTGACGATCAGCGAGCAGACCCAGGTTTATATATATTCGGACCGAGTAGGTTCACACCCTGTCCTGGTGAACCGTCTTACTGTTGCATACCGCAGAGAATCGTTGCAAACCCCGCTGTTGCTTCACCGCATTCTCTACCCTGGTACTGCCGAAAGCTGGGGTAACGCCATTGTGGGGTAAAAGTCTAGGAGACGGGTAAGAGGCTTGTGGAGCTTGAGAGCTTTGCATATTTGACAGAAGAAGCTTTGTGCGTTTTTGATATACTTGACGACAAGGAAGCAAAGCATAAAAGGTGAGATATTTTGCAGGTCATGTCGAAGAAGAAGCTCGCAGCAATAAGTTGAACGACTCCAGCTAGCTGCCCCCACACTTGCAAGAATTTCTCGCACTCTCCGCTCCAGCCACCGCGGCCAAATTCGTACAAGATGCGACCATGTGCACCTTTATATGCCCTGCTGTCAGACTGCTAATTCCCCCGAGCGAATCTCCGTATGTTGACAAGGGTCCTACGCGATGACCAGAAATTGTAATACAGAAGGACCTTTCACCTTTTCATCTGATCTTCGTCCGCGTTGCACAAAAGCAGCTGCTAATGTATGAATTCTATTGTCTAGCATTGATAATTGAGACCTCGATATGTTAAGTTGTGCCAAATATTTCGTTGTTCTAGCAACGGTAGCGCGAAGTTACGGCCAGGTACGGTCCAAACTCTATCAACAAGCACCGCAAACTCACTCAAGATGAACTTAATATCGAACTTCTCTGCACATCTTCTTGTTCTATTGAAAGCACTTCAGTTGACCAAACACCAGAGTACCAATGGCAGCTATCCTGGAGCTGTAGACCCAGCTGCAGCATCAGGGTCTCAATCTTTTCAGGCATCTCCGCCATTCTATCCTTCACCATGGATGACACCTGGCACTACGGGCTGGGCTGAAGCATATGAAAAATCTATTGCTTTTGTTGGACAGCTCACCCTCCTTGAAAAAGTAGGCGTATTTTTCTCTCTTCGCTCTTTCCTAGTTTGAAAAACAAGAGCCTGTGCAAGGATCTCAAAGTCTCACTGCAAGATCATACAATGTAAAATTGAAAGCATCAAGCTGTGAGGTTTATCACAGAATCATTCCTGCTGAGAATTGATTCTCTGGCATTCAACCGAGGTTTTGTAAACTACTATATCTACTGTGGGCAGTACTGCATACTTGAATTCACGGGCTAACAAGGGGAAGGTCAACCTCACAACAGGTGTAGGATGGCAGAGCGAGCAATGTGTTGGTCAGACAGGGAGCGTTCCAAGACTGGGGCTGAGGTCACTATGTTTACAGGACTCGCCTGTTGGAGTCAGAGATACAGATTATAACTCTGTATTTTCGAGTGGGCAATCGGTGGCAGCTACTTTTGATAGGGGATTATTTTATCAGCGAGGGTATGCTATGGGCACAGTAAGTAAAACTATTCGCGCCAGATTCAACGCGAGAGCATCTCGACTGAAATTGTACAGGAGCACAAAGGGAAGGGTGTAACATCAGTATGCTTCTTGCCTCTCGGCGATCGAGGTAAATAGCTAAGAATGATACAGCAACTTGGTCCCGTGGTCGGTCCTCTTGGTAGAGCACCTGAAGGAGGTCGGAATTGGGAAGGTTTGTTGAATGAAAAGACTTCCTTACTTCGAATATTGACTTCCAACTAGGCTTCTCACCTGATCCATGTATGCACAACTTCTATTCAACAATAACTTATATTACTTTCGACTGACTTCCGGAGATCTGAGCGGTGTTGCAGTTGCAGAAACAGTGAAAGGGATTCAAGGTCAGTATCCTAGGCCCAGGTACTAGGTCAGTTTTAGTGACTATCACCTATCAGATGCTGGCGTGATCGCCTGCACGAAACATTTCATCCTAAACGAGCAGGAGCATTTCCGTCAAGCTCCGGAAGCTGCCAATTACGGTCAGTAACTATGTCAATAAAAGTCTGTTCGCTGCTGATGCTTTCGATAGGTGATGTTATCAGCGACTCATTATCTTCCAACATCGACGATGTCACGCTCCATGAACTCTATCTCTGGTGCGTAATTGCTCAGATCTGATTTAATGGTATTACTCATGATGATTCAGGCCCTTTGCTGATGCCGTCCGTGCTGGAACTGGTTCTGTCATGTGCTCATACAACCAGATTAATAATAGCTACGGTTGTCAGAACTCGAAGCTGTTGAATGGTATATTGAAGGGTGAACTTGGCTTCCAAGGATTTGTTATGAGTGATTGGGCTGCTCAGCACTCGGGCGTCTCTTCGGCAGTTGCGGGTTTAGATGTAAGCAAGGATGTCTGCTGCCCATATTGCAACCTATTCGCTAACCATCTCCAGATGTCGATGCCTGGTAAGGATGCTCGTTCTTCCATTAACTATCCTGAAGACCTGCATTTTAGAGCCTCTTATGCCTCTAGAAGACTCGGAACATTTTTCGCTTGACTCAAGCCATTACTTTTACTACTGCACGTTTTGGCATCTGCTAACTATCACTTCTCACTGCACAGGTGATACCGCATTCGATTCGGGAGCTACCTACTGGGGCACCAACTTGACCGTTGCCGTTCTGAATCAAACCCTGCCGCAGTACAGACTGGACGATATGGTCACCCGTATTATGGCAGCATATTTCAAGGTTGGTTTGACTTTGGATGAGCCAGCGATCAACTTCGACTCCTGGACGCTAGATACCTATGGACCACTCCATTACGCTGTTGGTCAAGATATCCAACAAGTCAACTTCCATGTTGACGTTCGAGGGGATCATGCTTCTCTTATTCGAGATATCGGAGCCAGGTCGACCGTGCTTTTGAAGAATACCAACAATGCCCTTCCGCTCTCGAAGCCCAAGTTCTTGGCTGTGATTGGAGAAGATGCTGGACCAAACCTGCTAGGTCCCAATGGATGCGCTGACAGGGGATGTGATAATGGAACTTTAGGCATGGCATGGTGAGCGAAGAGAAGCAAGATGGAAATGCTCAATGCTTACGTAAATAGGGGCTCCGGCACTGCAAACTTTCCCTACCTCGTCACGCCTGACACTGCCTTACAAAACCAAGCAATCGCAGATGGAAGCAGATATGAGAGTATCTTTGACAATTACGCCTGGACGAGTATCGAGACTCTTGTTTCTCAGGATAGCGTCACGACCATCGTCTTCGTCAATGCTGATTCCGGGGAGGGTTACCTAAGTCCTGATGGTAATGAAGGCGACCGGAACAATTTGACCCTGTGGCAGGATGGAGATGCGTTGATCAAGAATGTCAGCTCGCTGTGCAATAATACAATTGTCGTCATACATTCAACAGGTGACTTTCTGATCTACGAGACGTGGCGGGTTGACAATACTAATCGCGGTATCCTTCAGGTCCCACCCTCGTGACCGACTGGTATGATAGTCCCAATATCACTGCGATTCTCTGGGCGGGTATACCTGGCCAGGAGTCAGGTAACAGTATTACCGATATTCTATACGGAAAAATCAATCCAGGTAAAAACACGGATCCTGGCTTTTATAATCTTCCAATCCAAATTCTCGAATGATGCTGACCTGGAATAGCTGCCAGAACACCTTTCACCTGGGGACCAATCCGAGAGAGTTATGGAACAGATGTGATGTATAAGCCTAACAATGGTGGAGGTCCACCTCAACTTGATTTTACGGAAGGGGTCTTCATCGACTACCGTGCATTCGATTCGCAAAACATCACTCCAATCTACGAATTCGGATTCGGGCTTTCATATACTTCTTTCTCCTACTCTAACCTCACAGTCACCAAAGCATCCGCTGGAGCCTACACTCCAGCAAGTGGTATGTCCGCAGCAGCACCAACTTTTGGTAACTATTCCACCAACGTGAACGACTATCTCTTCCCCAGCAGCAACTTCCCTCACGTTCCTTTATACATCTATCCTTACCTCAACACAACCGATGAAAAGACTGCAACCGGCGATCCAAACTATGGCGAAACATCGGACAAGTTCCTCCCGGATGGAGCTACCGATTCTTCTCCACAACCAATCCTCCCAGCAGGAGGTGCACCTGGAGGGAATCCGCAGCTCTACGACGTTCTCTACACCGTCACAGCAACGATTTCCAATACAGGCAAGCTCGACGGTGAAGAAGTCCCTCAAGTCTATGTCTCACTGGGAGGAGCCAATCAACCTAAGGTTGTTTTGAGAGGGTTCGACCGCTTGAGCATAGCTGCTGGTAAATCTATTACTTTCTCGGCGGATTTAATGAGGAGAGATCTAAGTAATTGGGATCCGATCAGCCAAAATTGGGTGATCGCATCTGAAGAAAAGATGGTGTATGTGGGCCCGAGCTCAAGGAATTTGCCTCTGAGCCAGACTTTGAGCTGATGGAGCGAGTGTGGGAATACTTTCAAGAGGGAATTGGAGTCTATGAACATACCAGGACTACGGATGGTTCTACCTACTTCTTAATTCTATAACGAGCCATGATGACTAATTGAGTCTTCTAACGTCGATAATACCATCTGTTGGTGCAGCATTCCGCTGTGAGAGGAACGTAAACACGTTGTTTCGCTTAGGCCCCTGAGCTTTAGCTTGCTTCACAAGGGCTGTGTCAAAAGTAGATCAGTTAAACCCTTCTTTCTGTTCATCAAGAAATATGTATATGAGACTTCCTCAAATCAACAAGCAGTCCCACAACTTCAGATCAAGGGAACACAACTTCATGAACAGTCTTTTGTGCCATCCGGTGGAACTTCGGTTCGCGGCTTATCTGATAATGCGAGACCCTTCGAAGGGAAGTAAGAGCTTCCAAACGACCTGCGCTTCAACTTGTCAGACCATGTTCTCAGCAACTTCTTACATCTTTGCAGCGATTGACAAAGAACATAAGCCCTGAGCCCTATGGTGTTAAGGCATAGTAAGATAGTGCAAAGTGGTCCGGCGCACAAGCTTTGCGGACGAGATGCGACATGGCAGACAGACTCAAAGTCACGAAGGTATGGGCCTTGTCTTACATCATTCTAGACGGCTGACTTTGCGCAAAAGGTGGAAGGAGTCAAAGCTATCAGCGAGGGCAAAGTCTCGATAGTGACATTACACCTCACCGTGCACCATCTTATAGTCTCCCAGCCCCTACCGAGCCCACCAGACCATAGAGAGAGCAGCCACAGGAGTACGCCGAAGACTCGGGAATCATGGCTTGCGTACCCAATCATAGCATACTGCACCTATCGGCCGACTCTGTCAGGTTCAGGGAAGGATTCTTTGATCCGCATAAGATGTCGGGACTTTCGGTTCCTTGCTTTTAGCTTCACAGAAGAAAAACAAGCGCGAGAGGTCTTTGAGAGTATCAAAGGTGCTACATGCAAGCTTGGAAAGATAGACAACTTGTATGCTTTCTCGTATCGGCCCCCACCGCAAGAATTAGAGCTTAATGGATGGGAGATATACGATGCCAAGGCAGAATGGAGGCGGCAGGGCATTAGCGAGAAGGGAGTCGATCGAGGCTGGAGAATATCGAGGGTCAACGCTGACTACAGCTTCTCGCCAACTTACCCTGCGCTGCTCGTGGTCCCTTCGAATATCACGGACAACACTCTCAATTACGCCAGTCGATTTCGCGCCAAGTGTAGGATACCAGTATTAACATACCTCCATTCAGTAAATAACTGCTCGATCACAAGAAGTGCGCAACCAATGGTTGGATTGCGAGGCAACCGCAGTATACAGGATGAGAAACTTGTCAGCGCGAGTTTCCAAGCAGCAGCGAGATTTAGCGATGGGGACGACTTGTCAGCACCAATATCGAGGACTGGAAGCCACAGCGATCTCTTGGAGACATACTTGGGAGGGGACAAAGTCACGGACAAAGTAGTTTACGAAGACGCCGTAATTGCAGCATCCAGTGAAGAAGGACCCGAGAAGCCCCAGGTCTATGGAGCTCAGCAGCGAAACCTTATTGTGGACGCTCGGCCAACCGTCAATGCCATGGCTAATGCTGCGATTGGGAAGGGGACGGAAAACATGGACAACTATAAATTTGCTACTAAAATGTACCTTGGAGTTGAAAACATACATGTTATGAGGGAGAGCCTGGCCAAGGTTATAGATGCCATCAAAGATGCCGACATCTCGCCTTTACCACCAAGTAGAGATCTCCTGGCTAAGAGTGGCTGGTTGAAGCACATTGCAGCATTGCTTGAGGGCGCTGCATTGATTGCACGACAAGTCGCAATAATGCTATCGCACGTACTCATACACTGTTCAGACGGATGGGATCGGACGGGCCAATTATCCTCTCTGGCCCAATTGCTCTTGGACCCTTATTACAGAACCATTGACGGATTCATTGTGCTAATAGAGAAGGACTGGCTCGCATTTGGTCACATGTTTGCAGAACGAGCAGGGTCTCTGGCCAGCGAGAAGTGGTTCAACATACAAACCGACGCTTTGGCTGGTGCGAAGATACACCCTGGAGCCGATGGAGAAGTGCAATCTGACGCCTTCAACAACGCACTACTCAGTGCCAAGCGCTTCTTCAAGAAAAGCGATCCGAATCAAGAGAGCCCTGTCGTATCAGACTCAGAGAAGGCATCATTTGAAGACTCGCCAAGGGGTTCAAGACCCTCTTACGACCAAGCTGCTGAGCACGACCATACAAAGCTCAAGGACGTTAGTCCTATCTTTCACCAATTCCTGGACTGTACCTACCAACTCCTTCGTCAGTTCCCAGATCGATTCGAATTTAACGAGCGGTTTTTACGACGACTTTTCTACCACCTCTACTCATGCCAATACGGCACCTTCCTCTACAACAGTGAGAAAGCTCGTACCGAGGCCAAAGTACACGAACGTACATCTAGCGTCTGGGCTTACTTCCTGGCACGGAAGTCCGATTTCACAAACCCTAATTACGACGGTGGTGACATCGACGATACTGTCCCGGGCAAGGAGCGTCTGCTAATACCGAATGCCGAGAAGGTAAGATGGTGGCACGAGCTCTTCAACCGTACAGAAGAAGACATGCACGGCCCAGGCAATGAAGCAACAGAGAAACACCTAGGCATAGATATAGCGAATGGCAGTAATGTGCTCATGGGCGTTGAGACAGCTACGCCACCGAATATGGCATCTATTTCGACCAGGAAAGTATCGGCTGCTGGTAGCTTCTCTGGGATACGGGAGCAAATTGCGGCTTTCAGTCTCAGGAAAAATGGTACCACAAGCGAAGTGAAGGTCCCTCCATCTTCTTCTGTGAAACACGAGTTGGAGGCTGGAATGCAATGATCTGACATGATTTGGTGAAGATTTACGGGTCGTACCTTGGCGTTCGAGGGGCTCTATTGGCGATGATGGCGTAAAGGAATACAAGCGTTGAAGGAGTCAGTCACCTTAGATCTCATTCCAGATCAGCTTGTAGCGGTATCACAAATCATCAGTGTTGACCCTGTCATTCTTGACTTTTCATTAATGGTCTATATCTTTTGCGAGCAAAATTCGTGATGCTCGTCTCTATGATTTACGACATGCCGTGACATCTGCCACATAACGATCATAAGAAGACCTCGAGATTGACCTCTAGAGTGCTCACAGGATACCTATGTCGAGTTAACATGGAGATCTCCATCTCTCCCCTCTAGAGCGAGGGTCTGAGAACATACCTCAACTCAAACTTCTCCAGAACATTTGGATGCAAAATTCCAAATTCCCCGATCCGCACCCGCTTCCCACTCAACCTCAGATAAATCGCCGCCGCATGCCCCGCAAAGAAAGTCGGCTCATCAATCTCTTCGATCCAATAACCATCCGGCTTCGTCGGATCCTCTCTGACGTCAAAATCCGGTTTCTTGCCTTCCAACCCCTCTTCGTGCGCTACGAATGCGGTTTTGAGCATGAGCAGGACACGGTCGAGTAGCCCGTGGACGATCTCGAACCCGCTGGTCTTACCGTACCACGCTGCTGCGAAATGGCGCTGGTTCCGGGCTTTTCTTTCCAGGGAGAGGTCTTTGAATGCTACGTCGGAGACCTCAAAGACTTTGATGGGGACACTGTGGTGTTTGTTTTCTCGGATGGTTTTGAGTAGTCCGGGCAATAATGTCGTTCGAACAACTTGATATTCTGCTGTCTTGGGATTTGCGAGTCTGACTGCTGTATTGCCGTCATCTTTCCTGTTGAGCCAGCTAAAATTCTCGTCGTGTGAGCAGAGAATCAGAGGCATCACTTCGCTCCATCCTGCCATGGCGGCTTCCATGCGTACGATGTCGCCGAGCTTGTTGATCATGAGAGGTTGAGCGATGGTGGGCGCTTTGTTGGGTGAGGTGCGTGGAAGGTTGTTGAAGCCGTAGGCAATGGCTACGTCCTCCATGATGTCGCACTGATGGAGGATGTCTGCACGGGTGGGTGGTATAGAGACATTGAGGAGGTTCTTGTCTTTTGATGAGGGTTCAGCTTCGTAGCACATCTTCTCAAGCAGTTCGCATATTCGTTCTGGTGTTTCATTGAGCCCGCAGCAGTTGTTGATGTAATCTACCTCTGCTTCGGTCTGACGGTGGCTGATGTTTGGCGTTTGCCTGGTCTCATGGTTATGCTCTGAGATGATCTTGACGGGTTCGATCGTAAATGGTTCAGCGCAGTATTGAGAAAACATTGCGACCATGATATTGTTGACAATCTCCAGCTTCGTGCGGTCTGTAGCTGTCATTTCAATGAACACGTTCCGGGTCTTCAAGGAAATCTTTGAATGATTCCCGTTGATTATAGGAGGCATCGACAATACTATCCGGCTTGAATCATAGATGACAGGATAGACTGGCTTGTCCCTAATGATGTGAAGGTACTTTCCGAGATGCTTATCGTTTTCGTAGAATTGCATCAGTTCTTCGGCAGTCATCTCCTTGGTCTGATTTAGAGGCGTGAATTTGATGTCTTTGGGAGGGAGAGCATCATATGTGAAAGGTCCCTTGATGGTGTCCAGATCATGCGTTCCAATCGCCACCAATGTTCGTTGCCTCGCCAGATTTTGATGTAGCTTGTCTTGGAGTGATATGAAGGAGTCATAGCTCTCTTGTGTAAAGGTAACATTTCGGAGAATGGATGCAGAGACATATGGTCGTACTTTCATAGTATTCGAATGCACCGTCATCGTCTCCAGCTTCCCACCCTTTGGTTCGACCAGTCTGTAGTTTGGAAATGGTGTCCTTCCGCGGAATATGTTGAGCATCAGCGCTATGCCTTCGAAGCATAGCATGTCATAGCGATTGGCGGGTATTTCGATCTTTAATTGGGCCGGCTCTTCCTTGCCATTGACTGACGGTCTTTCCGTCTTGGAGGTGTCCTCATCCAACTCGATGCCGAACTCGAAGCATAGCTCTTCGAACTCCTCTGTTGTATATCTGCTCGATGCGTCAATCCAAATCCTGTAGCTTCAAACAGAACTCACTCTTGGCCCAGAGCTTTGAATAGGCCGGCTTTGTCGACGTTGATAGTAGGCATCTTGCTATTTCAGGTTGGCCTTTCGTCGACACTTTAGCTTAACCCCGGACCTCGTTGTCCATGAACTTCAGCATCGATGTATACAAGTATTCTGCCGTGATAGAACCATTTCAT
>Ga0181467_100473_pt2 | contig 20222 bp, 20 predicted proteins | sample InSIn5gowninarea_2_FD_119079 | JGI IMG/M metagenome (GOLD analysis project Ga0181467, IMG submission 119079) | Clean room microbial communities from NASA Spacecraft Assembly Facility at Jet Propulsion Laboratory, Pasadena, California, USA -... ... | reverse complement strand
CTATTGGCACGTGGATCTTCGACAAAACGCTGTTGTACCCACCGGTCATGGGAGCTTATACCGAACTGTATGCTGCGTGCTCACAGGACATCACGCCAGCGCAAAATGGTTGTTTTGGAGTTTGTGGGGAAGCACGGCTAGATGGCGGATTCGAGGAGACGGTGGAATGTAGATTTAGTGATTGTCGCCTTCTGATTCAAGACTTGGCTCGACGTTGTGGTTCACCTCGGTCCCGTCTGCAGCTACTGACTCTTTGCTTATGATGATGGGCAATACGATTGCCTTCAGTCCACCTTAGAGCCCAACGCTATGGCTTATGGTATGTTCGGCTTGGGCGTGCAATCAGGGCGCTGGCTTGCACGCCTGCTGATGCTGCCTTTGCCTCCCGCCAAATGGTCCTCTAGTGACAGGGCGGCAGGTTCAATTGAGCTCTTCGACGCCCTACCGCCGGCTGACCTTAGCTCTACGGATAGCATTACGCTTCCCAGAGCAGGGATAGCTACTCCGGAGCTTGTGGAGTTTGAGTTTCAATATCAGAGACTCGAGCACTCGCGGATCCCATGACTTGAATCCCACTCTCAACGAATAATGCCATCATCTTCTTCATCGTACTCTTTCTTGATGTGATCTTCATCGCCCTTGTTCTTTCTCCTCCTTTCATTTCTTCTCCGCCTCTTCTTCTCCCTCTCCGCCTCCTCGGCGTCCCTCGCCTTGTCCAGCCTCGCATCCAAATCAACCACCTCCTCACTCTTCTCATCGTCGATTTTCCTCTTCAGATACATCAATCTCTCCCTCACCTCCCTTACGCCAGCCCGCCGCACCTCGCCAGTCTGCCCCGTAGCCACCAAATGCTGCTTACTATTCAAATGGTCCACCCACTGCAAGTTATCCTTGAACGTCAGATCACAGTCCTCGCAATAAAACCCAGCGCCCTTCCCCCTCTTCCCCACACTCGCCCCCGCAGGCACCAAGCTCGTTTTCCCCACCAGATCCTTAAAGTCCATGCGCGCCATGCGCGCCTCCGTGTCGCGCGCATCGGGCGGCGTGCTGGCGCGTCGATGGTATTTCTTGCCCGCGAGCTTGGCTTCGTAGCGGGCTTTGGACTCGTCTTTGATCTTGGCTTCGTGCGAGGCGGCTTTGGCGGCGTATTCGGCGCGGTCCCAGGTTTTGCGGAAGGAGGTGTCGCCGCCGGTGGTGGTGCCGTAGGCGCCGGCTTTGCGGGAGTCTGCCATGGTTTTTGAATGTTTATGGAAGTCCTCAGCGAGAGTAGGAGAGGATGTCGTCGTTGTTGACGGTTAGACGCAGAAGTTGAGGTCTTGGAGTACCGGATTGATGCCAAGATCAGCATGTGACTGCGCGAGACCGCGTTGTCTGTCGTCACAGTGGACGCGTCAGAAGTCTCCCGTTTTCACCCTCGAACTGGCGCCATGCATTTGTGCTCGTATGTGGCCACAATGGAGAAACCAGTCTACCGACGAGCCAAAGCCTTTCCATTCCGACTACGCGAAAATTCCATCGTCTTGCTGGAAGACGGCCTGTGTATGCCTCGCATCTGTGCCCCCAGCGGTATCTGAGCTTACTTCTCCCTTACAGACACGCAAGCCACAAGCTTTCTGACAAGCCTAATACACTCCGGCAATTCTAATTACACATCCAATCGCCCTCTACCTGCATACACGCCCTTTCCGCAGCAACTTGCCCTACTCGCAACCATAGCCGTCCATCCGAACTTTACGACCAGAGCACCGACAGAAGACAGGGTGCATGCGGCAGACGCAGCGCTACGACTGTTGCGTGATGTGAACAGGACAGTCGGCCCACTCGACGCCGACTTCTTGTCCGCCTTTGCGTTTCCCGCTCAGGGAGGAGGCAGCAGGAAGCGCAAACGAGGGAGCGATGATAATGAGGGGTTGCGGAATATTGAGACGACACTCGCGAATTCAGGAGCGCTTTGGGCAAGGGCGGAAGATTTCTGGCAAGTTGTTGGGTGGGCCTTCAACTGTTCGATACGGCACAAGAAGAGGTGGGAGAGATGGAGGCAGTGGCTGGAGCTTATGCTGGAGGTGTTGGAGGATGAATGGGAGTCAAAGGTCGATACTTGTCGCGGCGTCGTCGAAGACAACGGAAAGCACAGCGAGAGCATTGAACAGGACTGCTTGATTGTACAGTACGTGATACCTCTGCAAGGACGGCAGGGACGCCGGAGGATGATGAGGGCAATACTCGCGGATGGAGGGAACAAGGCCTTGAACGAGTTTGGCGAGATATTCAAAGACGAAACGAAGGAGCGGAAGAAGGAGAACGATGGGACGGCGCAGACGAGGAAGCGCATGAACCTTGAAGAAGGCGACTTTGGGGACTTTGCTGTGGTTGATGAGGACGAGGCTCTGGAAGAATACGATAGCTCGACTGTCAAAACACGGCAAAAGGTCAGCGCAGCCGACAGCAGAAGGATCGAAGTATCAGACGAAACCGAGAGTCACGACGGTTTGGTCGCATCTGTGGATCAAGTGGTCGCAGATGAAGTCCTTGGAGGCGTGGACTCCGTTCGCCTCCGCCTCCGCCTCCTCGCTCTCCTGCTTCGAGTCTCACGTCGAGTCCCTGACACCTTCACCGACTTAGAAGATCTGCTAGACCTGTACACCGAGAGCATGCGCCCACTTCCGCTCTCCAGCTTCAGCGCACTGATCAAAGCCCTATCCGCCGCTTTCAAGCTCCAAATCAGTCCTGTACTGTTCGTCACCATTCCTGTGCTGCTCGCCAACAATCTCCTGCCTCTCATAGGCTCGGCAGCCCTAAGGTACAGCATATGGGAGATTTCCCAATCACATCTCGAGCAGTACTACCTCCCCTTCGCCACGAGCGCAAACAGTGTCGTCGACAGCGCCAAGGTTTCGCTTCTGCTCGAGCAGTTGCTGCTGTATATGCTCGACGACTTGGACATTACGCCTGAACTCGTCGCAGCGGTCGAGACCGGCGTCAACGCGCGAAGCCAGAAGGCTCTCGGAGACGCGCGGAAGAAGAACAAGAGGACGACTGGTGAAGAGGCGGAGGCGCGTGAAGTGCTTAGCTTGAGTGCTGAGAGGTTGTTGGCTATTGTGGGGGTATTCAAGCCGTCGGGTCCGGTGCTTGAGCTTTCTTCCAGCTTGTCGGATTTGTCGGAGTTGTCGTCAGATGAAGACGGAGATGAGACGCTTAAGAATCTCTGATTCGCTCGTGTATATGCATGTTGAGGACTGCCAATTGCGCAGCACACCAGAATCTCCGTCTGACTCGCGTGATTGCTCAGCTCTGATCTCGGTTCGTGGAGGGAGCGGGTTTTGCTCGACCGTCTGCAGGTTATCCGCTGAGCACATGCTTGTGAAGCTCGGTTCTCTGGGGATGGGCTCGGTGCTCTTTTGACGGGGATCAGGCATCACTTCGCTTCCTAGGGTGTACAGGAAGGAAAGTCACAATACCTATCGTTCAAACAGCGAGGAAGGTGGTTCACTCGGGCAAGCAGCGCTTTGCCAATTCCACGACCCGTTGTGCTGTCCGAGTTCAAACAGTAGTCTTGTACTTCCATTCAACGGATCTGAGATGCCGAGTCGTGAATCGAAAAGCGAAGTACTCATGGCCTTTAACACAGCCTCCCTTGGCTCTCCGTTGATGACACACCGCCGGCTTCCAAACTACATCTAGCCGTCACCATGTCTGCAGGTATCCTCGTAATGGCCTTTTGACAGCATTCGCGGAAATGTGCAGTCATTCCGAGTGCTTGTGGCACATGTCATTGTTAGAATTTGTTGATGCCCACTGCGTGACTCGCGGAGTTGCTGCGTTTCCTATCCCTCATTGTCCGTCACAACCAGCTTCCTGTGCAGATGCTGCACACACATCTTCGACCCCTTCAAGTGCCATCCATGGCAATAGGCATCCTCGTTCACATCAATATGCTGGCTTGGTCAAGCCTCTTGTCAGTACTACAACAAGGCCGAAGACCTTGGCATCTCTGATTCCCTGGTCGCTTCTGTGGTCGTAGGAATACGCTGCTATGCCACAAGCATAGTGGATCATCCCTACGCGTTCTGGAACACCGATTCAAACATGAGGAACGGAGCTTCGGGAGATGCACTGCCTGGCTTGGTTTTGCGGGCGCATCCGCGACCCAGCAACAATGTTCAGGTAGTCTTTCACTGGATGCAAACTCTGGACTCCGGAGACAGCGCTAGGCATCTGAATCTGCGTGCTGGCATCTTCTCGCCGAGACAGCCACGCAAACGTACACAAGCATACCACTCAAGCAGATTTTCTTCTGAGGAGCATCCTCGCTCAAGGAAGTCACAAGCATTCGGCTTCACGGACCAGCCCAGGCCGCTCAGCCATCATTGCACGAAGAATCAACTTAACAATACGGGTCCGCGATAGCGTGTACATCTCACGATGCCCTCAATGCGTGTTTTCCCAAGCTCCGTCCACAAGCTTTTGCGCCAGTAAAAAAAGACCCATAAGGGCGCAGGACGTTGCGTCTGCCCCGATTCGATTCAAGGCGACCGACCAGCGTCCGGCTTGCTGGGAAATCAAGCGTTACACGAACGCATACGAAAGCCTAGCTGCCGCGAGCCGCTAGAAGCCCGCCCGGCCTCGTGCAAGGTAGAACCCTCGAGGGCTGACGAAACAGATCGTGGCCCCCTGCACGGGGTCGTTCTCCTTCAGATCACAATGCCATGTTTGTGTGACCGTAAGCTCGGCGGGAAGTGACGCCGCATGCTCCGCCGGTTGCTGAATGGTTCGTTCTCTGTGTTCCTCACAGCCACGCACGGTACTCTTCACACGCGGAGGAGATTAGTGGTATCACAAGAGCGTTCTGTGGAAACATATATGGATTGGAACGGAACATCAACATGCGCTGGCAAGCCGGCCTGTCTCAGACGAAGTGGGTAATCAGACGGAGTGAACCGGTCAGGACTTTGCGGCTCCGCGTGGGGCGTGGTAACGTGTACGACGGTTTTGGCGGTGCTGCAAAGCGAAACCATTACAGTGGGTGTTGGGCTGTTTGCCTCAGTATCGATTTGTGAATGTGGCGAAACGGCCAGTAGCTGCAATTACATAGACAGTGGTAGGTGCAATCTCTCAAACATCGTAGACTCGTTGCACCTATTGAGATGCATTCCTTGTGTATCCTGTTTCTCTGTGCTAAAGCACACAATCCCAATGTACTCCGAGGAACAACGCCATGAAGAACTGGAAAGAGGCAGGGTTCTGTCCACGTCAGAGTAGTGCGTGGTTGTTCCCGCAATGCTGTCCAAATATGCAGAGAACTTTGTGGCAAGCAAGGCTAAACAACGACGCCTAGCTAGAACCGACCGAGGATGTCGCGAGTATAGACAACATGGCAGAGGCATCGACAATTTTACAGCGTTGGGGATGGTCGCATATACATCTGTGGGTCCTAACGGGGGCAGAACGTTGCGACATTGAGGGACATTGCTTGGTTCACGACAACCTCGAGAATGAGGGCAGCGAGGAGAGTCTCGAGTAAAGTGCGTCTGTAGGCTAGCATGGCGCCGACGGTGGACACAATGCTGGCTTGCACACTGCCGAAAACGACAAGCTTGACTTGGTCGTGCTTGAGCTTGCAACTGAACGAGGTAAAGATACCCGTAACGATGAGGGATACAACAATGAGGACCAGGAAGATGCCGACGATGAGCTTGCGGAGCGAAGACAGAAGCTCCGAAGTGGAGGCGGAGCCTGTACTAGCCTGCTGCATAGGTACAGAGCCTTTGACAATTCAGCAGCGGTCGGTGTGCAGACACGGCTTGACTTACCTCTGTGAAAATCGTGGCGGTGGCGATAACGATCCTCATACCGGTCCTTGTAGACAATAACCTCAGAGCGAGGACGGCGTCTACGCGCAAGCGGTTTGTGAGGTACGCCGGGATACTTGCCGCCAACGCCATAAAGAGCCACAACTTCAAACTTCACACGATCGCTCTCTGAGCTGGAGTTGTGTATGACTTGAGTGGACCAATTCTCTGAAGCAGTCCCTGTATCTCTTTTATCGTGGTAGGATCGCTGGCCAGTATGGACGGAAGTGGGATGTGTAGTTGGGTCCTCATGAGAGGTGAACACATCGTCATGGCGCGAATGGGAAGATGTAGAGGATGGGTAGTCCAAAGAACCTCCGCTTGCGATAGGCACGAGTGACGGAGGGAGGTCTTGGATATCGATTATTTCGATGTCTGAGCGAGCCACTCTTGTGTAGGGGTTGTCTACCCTGTGCAGTAAGTACTGAAGACTAGGTAGGTTATCATGACTTGGGCGTGGAAGGTTCTCTAACGACGTGTTAGCGTTGTGGGGTAGTAAACGTTCCAGAGTGGCCGTAACGTACCCCCATTGTCGCTTTGACTCGACATGTCAAGTGTCGACGCTGGCCAAGCGAGTGACGCAGAAGGCGAGCAGCGAAGACTACAGAATTATAGAAAGAACTCGTGCTCGTATAAGGTATTGCTGAAAGAGATACGGAGTAAGAGCAGCAGCCAACTCGAGCCGTTGCCGATGTTTCAGTTCATGCAATGCTTGGTGGCAGACATGAGAGGAAAGGTGGGAGGAGGAGGGGGATGCGGTGTGTTAAGGCCTAGCAACTGATCGAGAAAGCTCATCGTCAAGGACATGGGTTGTCGCTGGCTTGGTACCGTAACTTTGTTGAGCCAAGCCGAACCTGTCTGAGTGACACTCCGTGTTCGGGCAGTGTTGCTGGTTGAATGACGGAAGCTGGCAGCAGTAGATGCTATACATGTCTCCATGGTCAAAATACGCCTTGTGCGAACTAGCTGTAGGACAAAATCATGACTCCGCTATAACATATTCCTCCATATGATCAGCATCTCGGACTTTGTTCCAGCCAGGGCAACCTTCTCCGAGTAGCCAGGCCAGGGACCGCTACGTAGGGGATTTTCTTGCATGGTGCAGGGACGGGTCCACGGATAGGCAGGCTTAGCTCCAACCCCTGCTGTGACATCAATATAAACAGGTATCGTTTAGCGAGTTCTTGCAGTGTTATGGATGTTCGCATTGCGAGACATTACTGACAGGTCGCGAAGCAAGCCCATTGAAGGGTGTGGACTGCTTTGCAACAAGCGTGCCGCTTTTGTCTAGCTGCAGGAGGAGGCTTGCATATTGCCTCTATACCTCGAAGACCTACAACGACGAGAGATCTTCTGTTTTCCACGAACTTTCAGCCAACAACTCGTTGTCTCAACGAGCAAGTAGAGGCTTTGTCGTTCCGTTCTTCCAAGCTCGAGACTGGTACGGCAACCCAGGCTACGACCGCGAGGCGCTACCACCACACAGGAACGGCGAATCGGCCCACTCGGGTAGGACAGACTGGTCGCTCGGTTGTCGATTAGCACTGCTAAGCGTATCATGTTCGCTCGAAGTGATGGGATGCTGTTGCTTGCACTACTATTAGACCCATCAGTTTGAACTCACGATGATCGGGCAGTAGAGAGCTCGCCTAGGAGTCCGAGGCATCAAAGGGCATACAAAACGATTGAAGAAAGAGAGTTAAGAGATACCAGTGAAAAGGGACATACACCTTGTGGAGCACAAGGCGCAGAAGGATCGTGAAGTGTAACGGAAACTTGGACAACGCCGTTACACGGCAAGCGGCATGAGCTGAACACGGTAGGACAGCAACCGAAGGATTTCCACGACAGCCAGCGTAGCGCCCTGTCACTGCGTACTTCTAATAACTCCGAACGTACGGGGAAACTCGCACGTCGCGTGCGTGACAGGTGGGAATGTTGTTTGGAAGAAAATGCATCTGGATACTCTAAGACTTGTTAGCAAACGTGGCACCTGGACTTGAAATACTCCGGTAGCATATTTTCCGCTGTTTCTACCCATTGTCCGGCTCACATAAATATGGTCAAACGTCGATCTGTTGTACCAATTCCGTTCCCTTCTACTAGGCAATCTGAAAGTCAGTATCAATTCGCTGTTACTCAAAGTCTGCAGCGCACAACCATAAGCTTCCTTCATTCGGTTATAAAGATTTCTGGGACGGGAGGCAATATCTGCTCGGTCGGCCTTGACCGAAGCGTACTGCTCGGGCGTCTTATTCGGTCGCTGAAGTTTCGGTGGCTGATACATAGCATGGTCCTGAGAGTCTAGGATCTCAGCACGCCTTGCCAGACGGCCTTGAAGTCGATCACGGCCAAAGACAACTATCTTCCTCTGTACTTGTGATAGCGAGTAGTCAGAATAAGCTCGCAGCGTCACGGCTAATGCCTCTCTAGACAGGCCCACGGACCAAGGTTCCACATTGAGTCATGAGACCGTGTTTCAAGCCAGTCATGTTGCTGTTCCATTTAGCAAGGAGCTTTATGCGGATCGGGGATTCCATCAAAGTGACTGAGATTTACAAAAGAGAACGTAGGTTGAGGCATCGAAGCGATGCAAGGGCATAGCAGACGTGTACCTTTCTCATTCGGCCCTTTCGTCATATATTTTCTGATTGGTTCCAAACGCCTCTAGGCCACTCGCCGATTCCTACCTGTCAGCTACTTAGGTATGTTTGCAAAGCTGTGAGAACATCGTTCACTCTGACGAGCTGCTGGCAATACACCATGATGCATAAGCATAGATACTCCAAGCCGAATGTGCAGCTCTATCACTACTCTATCCTAGTACCGAACACAGATCAGTCTCGGTTACCCAGTCAGAGAGAGTCCTCTGGGGGATCTTTCTCGATCTTGTGTATTAGTTTACATGCTTTGCTTGCTTGGTTTTAGATATAGTCCGGGACATTCATCAAGAGTATGAGCATCGACTCTGGACCACATCTACTTATATCTCTGGTTACTGACAATACCAAGAGGAACCGCCAAGGATGGAAACCACATTTAGAATACTCAGGTTGAGGCTCAAGGCACTGACGTTTCTATCAGTAACGCGGCCTTGACCATCGTTACATCCACACCGCATGGCCAGTGTCATTGAGAAATGGCTAGAGGCAAAGATCACTTGCATACATACAGCGTTACTTTGGCACCATAGTACATCATTATACAGCAGAAGCAAACGCTCTGTTTACCATCTCGAACAAGACTCAAGCGAACTGCTTGGTCTCCTTCTCACACCATTTCCACAATTTCTCTGCTTGCCCTGTCCCACCCTCACTCTGCGTCTTCGTCCCCGCTACCACATCCGGTCTCGGAACTTCGATCCTTCCCCACGGCACAACAAAACAACCATTTTGCGCTGGCGTGATGTCCTGTGAGCACGCAGCATACAGTTCGGTATAAGCTCCCATGACCGGTGGGTACAACAGCGTTTTGTCGAAGATCCACGTGCCAATAGCACCCAGATTCATGTGTCTCTGCAGCTCACTGCGCAGGTTCCCGGGGTTCCACGCCACGCTCACGATCCCGTCTTTTCCATATCGGCGCGCAGTCTCGGTAGCAAGGAAGTAGTTCCCAGCCTTTGTCTGGCCGTAGTCAGTGCCTGGATTACCGTGAATCTTGGCGGACCCATCATCCTCTATCGTAACGCCGCCCGTAGGCGACAGATCTGTAGCAAGGGAACCGGCCCATGTTACACGCACGCTGCCCGCTGGTGACGATGCAGCGGTCTTCTTCAGCACAGGCAGGAGGCACTGCGTGAACAGCCATGGGCCGATACAGTTCGTGCCCATCTGCAGCTCGTGGCCGTGTGCGTCTTTACTCCCCTTCGGTGGGGTCATTACTCCAGCATTATTCGTCAAGACATCCAGTCTCTGCTCCTTGCTCATGAACTTCTCGGCGCTCTTCTTGATCGTAGACTGATCGCTCAGGTCGAGAAACAGGAACTCTAGTTTCCCTTTTGACTCGGGGTGTGCGGCCTTGATACTTTCGATGCTCTTGCGGCCCTTTTCAAGACTGCGTCCAGCGGAGTAGACCGTGGCGTTGCGAGCGTAGAGGATGTTGGCGAGCTCGTGCCCGACGCCGGCATAGCCACCGGTTACTATGTGGACCTTGCCGGTTTGATCAGGCAGATTGTGTTCGGTAAGGGGAGGTGCTGGGATGAAGAAGCACTGCTTCAGCCATTTGAGGACCTGCGCCATATTGAATGGTTGTACGTAAGGTAGATAGGCCGTGGATGAGATTACTCCGACTGGGGTTCTCTCTAGATCGATACACTCTGATGGTGTCAACGAGTCTTCTGTAACCTCAACACTGTGAGCCGTAACTTGTAGTCGTATATATGTGCACGTATTAGGTATGAAATACGATGGGCCTCGTATTTCTTGAGCGAGCGCGCTGTCCGATAAATTTGATTAGTAGTATGAAACCGCTTCAAACTCCTATTCAAACGTAAATACAGAGTCTTAGAGCTAGGTTGCAGTTGTTGTACGCTCGGTCAAGAAGAACGAAGTCCTTCGTATGCTTCAGCACGATTGGACCCTGTTTGACGGCCATCTCGGAGACCGCAGGCTTCACTGCGTCGCAACTCGCAACGCGCTTACAGATAGGGGGTTGATTCCTGGATCGCATCACTGCAGGTACCGGTGCAGTAGGTCTCTCTTGGAAATAGAGACATCAGTCACGGTCATGAATGCCGGTTGGTTCACTGACTCTCGCTTCGAGGATCTTGCAGACCCCACGCGCAGTGAGGCCCGTCTCCACATCCACCGTCGGTGAAAAGCTTAAATATTCCCGATTATTATTCAATGACGCAAAATCAGACCTGACAAACACCCACCCTGCAATAAATATGGCTCGAGGAGGACGAGGTGGTAGAGTATGTTGAATTCGGTTGTTCCAGTACTTGTCACCATGGACTAAATACTACACAGAATCGAGGACGAGGCCGCGGAGGCGGTCGCGGCGGCAACAGGTTCTCGAATCAAGGTCGACAAAACTACACCGAGGTCGAGAAGCATAATAAGAACTTCGAAAAGTACTACGATGAGCTTGGGGTTGTACCTGAGGCTGAGCGCAAGGAGTTCTGGACAGCATTGAGGAGGGAACTGCCGAACAGCTTCCGCTTCACTGGATCAAAAGGGTACATGCGAGCTCCCGTTTGCAAGCTTCTTATTCTGCAAAGATACTTGCTAACGTCTGCAGACACGCTCTTGCAGTTCAACAGCGGCTCGTTGACCACTACATCCCAGACATCGTCAAGGTCAAGTTCAACGACCAATTCGTTGAAGCTCCTACCCAGTTACAATGGTATCCAGACCAGCTCGCCTGGCAGATGACTACACCGAAGAACGTCGTTCGCAAGTTCCCACCATTCGCATCATTCCAAAAATTCCTCGTTTCCGAGACAAGCGTTGGAAACATCAGCAGGCAAGAGGTGGTCAGCATGATCCCGCCTTTACTCATGGATATCAAGCCTGGCATGACGGTTCTCGATCTCTGCGCAGCGCCAGGCAGCAAGTCTGCGCAATTGATCGAGGCTGTTCACGGAGGAGAAGAGGCGCGCGTGCGCAAGGTACTGCACAAGCTGGCCAAAGAGGAAAAGCGCGAAATGAGCCCCGATGGCATGGAGATTGAGACCGAGATGGCACAGGCTGATGTTGAAAATGACTACTCTGATGATGGCAGGACCACCGGTCTTCTTATTGCGAACGACGTCGACTACAGACGAGCTCAAATGCTTGTCCACCAAGTCAAGCGCCTAAACTCACCAAATCTAATCGTCACCAACCACGACGCCACGATGTTCCCTTCGATCAAGATTTCGTCTTCCGCTGGTCAACCGAACAAGTACCTGAAATTCGACCGCATCCTAGCAGATGTACCGTGCTCTGGCGACGGCACGGCCCGTAAGAACCCTAACGTGTGGAAGGACTGGTCTACTCGTAACGCCCTAGGATTGCATCTCACTCAGGTGAGAATCCTGGTTCGCGCCCTCCAGATGCTCAAAGTTGGTGGACGCGTTGTCTACTCAACATGCAGTATGAATCCCGTCGAAAACGAAGCTGCCGTAGCTGCTGCTATTGACAGGTGTGGCGGCTCTTCAAAGGTCAAGATTCTTGACGTGAGTGATCGACTGATAGAACTCAAACGTACCCCAGGTATAAAGAAATGGAAGGTGATGGACGTTTCAGGTCGACTGTGGGATAACTGGCAGGATGTGGAGCAAGCAAAGGAAAAAGAGGGCGACGAAAAGGTTGGCCGTATTATTGAAAGCATGTTCGCTCCATCAGAGTCAGAGGAAATCCCACTCGAGCGATGCATACGGGTATATCCACACATGCAAGACACTGGTGGCTTTTTCATCACTGTACTCGAGAAGCAGACCGAAATCAAAGCACGACCTGAGGATCAGAAAAAGGCCGCTGTCGCTGAGAAGCCAGTTACTACAATGTCTATTGTGGACGAGATTGAACAGAAGTCGACCAATGGCGTCCTTGAGCCCGGCACCAAGCTCGAAAGCGTGGACAAGATTGCACCTTATCAGTATAATCCAGATGATGACGTCTCCAACTCTGGCAACGCCCCAGCAACGTCGAGGCAAAATCAAGATAACGCGGAACCGCCACCTAAACCCTCTCCGAACCAGAAGCGAGACTTGGAAGATGAGCCAATTGAAAATGGTGCTGAGCCTCCAGTCAAGAAGATGAAGGTCGAGGCAATGGACAAGAACGTGGGCGCGACAGAGGATATGGTCGAGGAGCCTGTCGTCAAGGAGACCGAGCATTGGCCGCCTCCTCCAGCAGCGCAGCCAGACATCAACCCTACGGAACCGCCACCCGCGAACATTACGCAAACTGAATTCAAAAAGAAGCCTAACCAGCCCCATGAAGAGCCTTTCAAGTACCTGGATCCAGAGCATCCTGAACTTGAGAGGATCTCCAATTTTTACGAGCTTTCACCACGCTTCCCACGAGACAGGTTCATGGTGCGCAATGCCACCGGTGAACCTGTCAAAGCCGTCTACTACACCTCCGAGTTCGCGCGAGAGATCATGACAGAGAATGAGGGCAAGGGCATGAAGTTCGTACACTGCGGTGTAAAGATGTTCATGAAACAAGACGCACAAGGCCAAGATATTTGCCGATGGCGTATACAATCTGATGGCCTGCCAATCCTCGAAGCTTGGGTTGGAGAAGGGCGCATTGTTCGATTATACAAGCGCGAGACGTTACGCAAACTGCTCATCGAGATGTTTCCGAAAGTCGCACAGGAAGGCTGGAAAGAACTCGGTGAGATTGGCGAGCGAGTCCGTGACATCGGTATGGGCTGCTGTGTGTTGAGGGTAGAGACGAGCGATGGAGAGGATGGATTCAAAGAAAGGCTTGTGCTGCCGCTGTGGAGGAGCTTGTCATCCGTCAATTTGATGTTGCCGAAGGAAGAGCGCAAGTGAGTAATCACCATTTCTGACTGCCATCGCATTACTGATCAAAACTTAGGGCTACGCTCCTCCGGTTATATAACGACGAGACTCCTCTCATCGACCACTCGCAAAATCGACATGACAAGCCCAATGGTACAGGACCGCCCGCAAGGAAGAACTCCTCCTCACCGGAGCGTCTTACGGCATCTGCCAGAGAAGGCGCTGCTTTGAGCCTCGACGATGCGCTCGATGGTGCTGCTCAGGACGACGACAACGAAGACGGAAGTGCGCCTGTAGACGCCGAGTCCGGGCCGATCACCGTTGATGAGGCTCTGAACCCAGAGCTTGATGTTGCCGAGGCGGCACCTAGCGCATCACTCGCAGTGACCGAAGAGGGACAAATGCAGACTGATGATGCTATCAAGGCCGCGGCACAGCAGAAGCTTGACAATGAAGCCAAGATTCCTGCCGAGCGGCTGCATGAAGACGACAGCTTCAACAAAACAGTTTGATTTGGGTCGGATGCTTACTTTTGGTTTAATCGCATTGAACGGCAAAGCCCCGATGCGGGTAGCTTTGTCGCGGCGACGATCTGTACTCTTATCTAACTGGCTTTTGGATGGCCTGAACCTTAATGCCACTCCATTATTGCTCCTCGATCCGGGCTCTCTTCTCTCCTCACAATGCTGACTGACTGACTGACTGATGGTCATAGAGTCTTATCGTTCGGCTTCAGATTTGTGCCCGACGGGCTGAACGCTGTCCTATTAGTCGGCTTCAGGTTCGTGCCCGACAGGCTAGATGCTAGTACCTACATACTAATGAGCACGTGCAATCACCTATCGTAGGTCATCAACCGATCCTATCCATGATATGCAGTAGTGATGATGTACGGCACGTCGCGCATTGCTTGTCTGATCCATCTCCAGCAGCACCAATCCCGCATCCGACGACGTTGCTTAGAAACCTTTTCCGACAGTGGCGATTCGCACGACTGCCGTAACGTCAGCTATGCAGCTGCTCGCACAACCTTCACTTTTGCTGTATCCAATCGTCCGTCTCAGCAGACATGCGAATAGTCTCTCTTGGCACTCCGCATTCTCCGTAGCGGGCCCAGCCGTGTTGATCAGCTCGTTCGTACGCTAGCTGCCGCTTGCTTGCCACAAGACTTGCCCAGCTTCACCATTGGAAAAGTCTCGACCACGCTTGGATAGAGTCCGGTGGCTTGGTAAAGTCTTGGATGCGCGGGGTTCTCCAGCTACAGTACTTCCCCAAATTCTGAACGCCGATCAATGCTTTTGCACGCGGGGCTGCCGCTGCTGCGTCTTCTAAAGTCTTACGGCTAGGCTCATTGCTTTCTAGCACCTCCACATCCGACGTTTGCGGCTTTCCAACCGCTCACTATGTGACGGCGCCTAGACTTTGACTTCCTCAAGCTCACGAAAGCTCATTTGCCACGCGAGCCGGTGGCGCGGCGCATGCTTGTTCTGGGTTTGGCGCTATGGGCTATCGTCTGTGAAGTGTGATGTTTTGATGGATAATTCGATGCAGGCCAAGCATTAAGAACAAGCTGTCAGACAGATTCGAGAACGCCTCCCTCGGCATCTTGCTGATCTTTGAAAGGAGCGTTTGTGGGGAGAGGCAAGGTAGGATGGTGGTGTGGGTCTATGGTCGAAGGTATGAAAGGTGAAGGCGTCGCCGTGTTGATTGTGGGTTCAGGCTCAACGCTGAAGATTGTGGTGAACTTCTCATTGTTCTCTCTACTGTCCTTCTTCATCCCTCCACAGCCCCTCCCTCCAAACCACTCTTTCCACATACACTTCAGCCATGATGGACAAGTCAGAGCTGGGCGTTGCCCACTTTGAGGACTCTACTTCAGAGATTTCAGACGACGCCGCCATCATCAATGAGTTTACACCCGAGGAGACGAAGAAAATCATTCATCGTATCGACCGGCGGTTGGTGACGGTCGTCGGTCTGATGTACTGCATCTCTCTCATGGACCGTACGAACTTGGGTGCTGCTGCCATTGCTGGGTAAGGCGTCCTGATAGGGGATCAAAGAACAGAGCTGACAGGCCATATAGCATGTCTAAGGAACTCCACCTCGCCGTTGGCATGCGGTACTCTATCATCACGCTCGTTTTCTTCACAACATACATCGTCTGCCAATTTCCATCAACAGTCATCATTCGCTACCTTGGGCCCCGAAACCATCTCGCCAGTATCACCCTGCTATGGGGTATTGTCATGATCGGCATGGGTTTCGTCAAGAATTGGAACCAGCTCGCTGGTCTTCGTGTGGTTCTTGGTATCCTCGAAGCGGGCTTCTTTCCCGGATGTGTGTACCTCTTGAGCACCTGGTACGTTCGCTGTAAGTATACCACCTTTCCCTCTCCGTCCCATCTTGTACAGTGATACTGACCGACCGCAGACGACATGCACAAGCGCTACTCCGTCTTCTACTTCATCGGCTCCATGTCCTCTGCCCTCGCCGGTATCCTCGCCTACGGTCTCATGCAAATGCAAGGCCTCGCCAATCTTTCCGGCTGGCGCTGGATCTTCATCATGGAAGGTGCCATCACCTGCCTCATCGCCGTCGCCGGCTGGTTTCTCATCGTCAACTTCCCCGACTCCGGCACGACAAGCTGGAAGTTTCTCTCTAAGCGCGAAACCCAGCTCATCATCGCTCGCGTCAACGCTGACCGTGGCGACGCCAACACCGAGCCCTTTGACCTCAAGAAGTTCTTTGGCGCCGCGCTGGACCTCAAGATCTGGGGCTTTGCCATCATCTTTGGCATGTGCACGACCGGTAAGTCTCCCTCCAACGTCACATCCACCTTTCTCCCCCGAATTCTCGTACTGATGGTTATCTGCAGTCACTTACGCCCTCGCCTACTTCCTTCCTATCATCCTCCGCGGCGGCATGGGCTTCTCCCTCGCCAAAGCCCAATGCCTCGTCGCGCCCCCCTACGCCGCCGCAGGCCTCATGATGTACTTCACCGGCTGGCTCGGCGACAAGTACCACCTTCGCGGGCCCATCATCTTCTTCAACTCCTGCCTCGCCATCATCGGCCTCCCACTCATTGGCTGGGTCGAGAACGTCGGGGTCCGCTATTTCGGTGTGTTCTTGGTCTGCATGGGCGCCAACGCGAACATCCCGGCCACGATGGCGTATCAGGCGAACAACATCCGTGGGCACTGGAAGCGCGCGTTTTGCAGCGCCACGCTTGTCGGGTTTGGTGGCGTTGGCGGCATCATTGGCTCGTTGGTTTTCAGGGAGGTGGATGCGCCGAGCTATCACCCTGGGTTGTACGCTTGCATTGTGAGCCAGCTTGTCATCCTCGTCTGCGTGGGGCTGTTGAGCGTCAAGTTCACGAGGGACAATGCGAAGCAGAGGAGGGGTGAGCTGGTGATTGAGGGTGGCGAGAGGGGGTTCCAGTACACTTTGTAGATGTGTGTCGTTACCTGTGCAAGCCGCCAGGCCAATGATAAAGTTTCTTTTTGATATTGCCAACTGGGGTGTGATCATTGCATAGTCACGTGAGTTCCTCCACCTGTGGCATTGTCCAACAAGGCAGAAGACCATTTGAACTTGTTGTCTGACCTTAGTCTTCATGTCTCGATGATGAACGTTGATCGATGCATATGTTCTGAAGCACACTGAGCCGGTCGCGAGGCAGGTCCTACAGGTTCCAAGCCTTCTCTCGCTATGCAATGGTATACCAAAGTCATTCCACGTATCATTCGAATCACAAGATAGATCATCGACAGGTTCCAAAGAAAGCATTCTCCCAGGGTCCTTCCAGACCTCAGATCCCCTCCGTACCCCTACCGTTCGCAGCCGGCTCCGCCCTCAGCACCGCAATGCCCTCACCGATACCCTGGTGTATGCCGCCCGTCAGTCCCCGCACCCACCACACAGCGCATTCGTTGATCGCCTGTCCAACCTTGCCATTGTTCATGCTATAGATGGCACTTGTAATATCTCCCGTTTTCCGACCGAATCCATCGACCGTGTCGATGCTTGACCGTACGACCCTCTCTGAGATGCGGTGCTTCCGCTCGTATTCAAATGCTTGCATGAGGAAGAGCTTGACGTAGGGCAGGAGAAACTGAATGAGGATGAAGGCTTGTAGGATGCCGGCGGCGGTTAGACGGTGCAGGACCGAGAATTTGGATTCCGGTCCTTGGATCGGGTTCGTCCGGTCGTTGTTGTCATTGTTGGCCAATATGAGTTCCTGGCCGTGCACGATGACGGGTTGTTGGCCGACGCTGGAGGGTAGTGCGGCTTGCAGACACAGCTTCTCTTCCACTGTAAGGTCGGAAGGGAGGGCGCGGAGGAGGTAGGTTAGAGCGTGGGTGTAGAGCTGGCGGGAGAAGGATGGAAAAGTAAGACCGCTCGGTTTATGGGAGGAGGAAGGGGGGAACGAGAATTCCTGGTAGGCCGAGTTGAGGAGACTAAGACCTGACCCCCATTAGTTGTTGTGCCGTTGCCAAACGTGTCGCTGTACCTTGTGAGGCATATTTCCAGTTGATTCCGCTATCCTCCTCGGGAACCATGCGTTTCGCTCTTAACGAACTGGAAGATGGGCGAGTCGGAAGTGAATTGTCCACGGGCGAGTCGGAATCAGTTTCCTCTATCTTGAACACATCCTGCAATACACCGCTACTGGGCCTCGAAGAGTATTCCGGCGGGGGTGTCTCTAAACTCCCTTCATCGCTACTCGAGCGTGGGCTGTCGTTCAGCACATAAACGTCGTCTCCAGACAACGATCTCCTTATGGAAGGGAGAACTGGCACCCGCCGTTGTAGGACATGTGGTAGGATCTGGTAAAGAAGTGAAGCACGATAAGGCTCCATACCAGGCAGATGATCTCGAGGGGGAAAGAGAGCAATGTACGAAGATATATCGGTTACAGAAGAATGAGTTATTGCCAGGACAGCGAAAACTATGAAGAGACACTGCAATAGCGAGCCAGAGTCACAAAGCGTGCTGGGAATACGGCTGAGATACGAGATGACACTGGATAGCGGTAGCAGCCGGCGCCTATACTCAACGACCTACACTATCGCGAGATACTGGTAGGTGAAGGATTTGCATGTGAAAAGACCCTGACTCAGACAGTGGTTGAGTGATGTGCCAGCGGGAGTGCTATGCCAGACAGTAAATCTACCTTGGTATTGCTGGGGGCCCCGAATTCTGAATGTCCTATGGGATGCCAATCAGCGATGCACTCGACGACACGCGAAAACGACGGGTAGACAACGCCTGCACCGCATGACACGCGCTTGGATGAGGGCGAAAATCGTGGCAGGCGATAAGGTTTGAGACGTTGAGGACGATGGTGGTCGGCGGAAGGGATGGGACGGGACGATTAGAGCATTCACGTGTTTGCTGACTGTCCTTGAGCCACCTGTGCCACAGACCATCGTCCGAACTCCGCAACCGCAGTCTCATGCCGAGCTTCATCATACGAGATTCTAATGTATCCCCTCAGTGGAGACAGCGGAAGTACACATGTAGGTAAACATGTTGTGTCGCTCAATACACGTCTTCCAGAACGCCATCAGTCTTCCACTCCCTCCATGCATTCTGCCGTGACATGCGTCTGAATGCTCGTCTACTGCTTTCTACCACGAAACCCGTCACGGCATCGACACTCTTTCGCAACATGTCTTCACCCAAACCGCTTTCCCCAGTCAGAGTCGCAATCGTAGACGATTATCTGAGCACTTCCAAAGAGCACTTTGCCCACATCCCCTCCTCGCAGGCCGTGATCACAACCTTCACAGACTCGCTACCACCTTACTCACATCCTAGCACCACCGATGGCCAGCGTCATGCTCTCGTCGACCGCCTCAAGCCTTTCACAGTCATCGTGTCCATGCGCGAACGCACGCCCTTACCCGCGGACCTTCTGAAGCAGCTCGCAAACCTCAAGCTCCTTCTGGCCACAGGGACGCAATTCCAGACCTTCGACCTTCAGGCCGCCAAAGATCTTGGCATAGCTGTACATTCTGCGAGAGGCCGCGGCCGCAGCGACAAGCCTGCACCGCCTAAATCCGGCGATATCACGAAGGGTGGGGCGCATCCTACGACCCAGCATACCTGGGCGATGATTCTGGCTTTGGCTAGGAACGTAGCGAAGGATGACGCAGTACTGAAGGCTGGTGGTTGGCAGACCGATCTTGCTATCGGACTTACGGGTAAGACGCTGGGTATTGTGGGACTGGGGAGACTAGGGGCTGCTGTGGCGAGGGTGGGGGTTTTGGCGTGGGGAATGAGGGTGGTCTGCTGGAGCGCGAGCTTGACACAAGAGAAGGCGGACCAAGCGGCGCAGGAGTTAGGTTTGCCGGTCGACCAGGGGGGAGAGAAGACCTTCAAGGCCGTGGAGAAAGACAAGCTATTCCAGATGGCAGACGTGGTGAGCGTGCATTATGTGCTTTCTGAGCGGTCGAAAGATGTTGTAGGGCGGAAAGAGCTGGAAGCGATGAGAACGAGCGCGCTTTTTGTGAACACGAGTAGAGGGCCCCTAGCGGATGAAGAAGCACTGCTGGACACGCTCGAAAAGGGCAAGATTAAAGGAGCGGCGTTAGACGTGTTTGATATTGAGCCTCTGCCGAAAGAAAGCCCATGGCGAAAGACGAAGTGGGGAGAGGAAGGGAGGAGCAACGTGCTCTTGACGCCGCATATGGGCTATGTAGAAGAGGGGAACATGCATACCTGGTACGACGAGCAAGCTGAGATGCTAGAGTGGTGGCTCGAAGGGAAAGAGCTCCCTAATCGTCTCGCATAGAATTCACCGGCTTGCTTTGTCCATCTCTGGTTGTTCGACAAGAGCAAAGAAGGGAGATACCCTGAATCACGTGCTACCGCCGACTTGGACGGCGACCTTCAACAGCACCTGTCGA
>Ga0181467_100464_pt2 | contig 20225 bp, 29 predicted proteins | sample InSIn5gowninarea_2_FD_119079 | JGI IMG/M metagenome (GOLD analysis project Ga0181467, IMG submission 119079) | Clean room microbial communities from NASA Spacecraft Assembly Facility at Jet Propulsion Laboratory, Pasadena, California, USA -... ... | reverse complement strand
TTGCTTTCGAACTCGGAGTCGGCAGTTCGTTTGGCCGCCATGGTCGTGCGCTTTATTGGATGGGCGACAAGGGACTGATGTTGTATGTCGGAAACAGTGCTGTGCTCACCACGAAGCTAGCGCTTCGTAGACGTCAAGAATGAAAGTGTGGACGTGTTAGGAAGGTGCGACGGAATGTGACATCAGCAGCAACACATAGCACTTCCCGCGCGATTCACGACTAGAGTGCCGGTTTACATCTATGGTCGACCGCTTGTGTCGTAGGTGAAGGGGTTGCCTCTCCTTATTATGAGAATCTGTGAATGAGCTACCACCTCCTCGCCATCATGCAGCACCTGCCCTCACTGTGCTCATCTCTTATCAAACGTAGCAACCACATACCGGAAGCTTTTCAGCGCATCCTCGCACTCCTGCCATGACAAGCCTCGATGCCGGCGCGCGATATTATGTGCCCCGTGCACAACCGCCTCTTCCTCATCCCGATCCTCGAATTCACCAAGCTCTGGCGTAACATGGGCCCATACAGCATGACACCATGTTACTAGATTCGACCAATTTGCTCCAACGACTCGCACGGCGACCTTTTGACGTCTGTACCCAAGCCTATTGAGATGCTTGTGATAAGCCACGTGCAAACGAGCATTGCAATTCCGGATATTACACCAGAACTTGTTGCTGGTGTAATAGATGCCTATCGCTTCTGTTCTAATCTGGCAGCAGACGGCAAAAAGCCCAGGGGGCTTGAGCTGATTTGTGACCGTGATCTCTGCGTTTTCAAGCAAAACGTATTCATAGATAGCAGTCCTCAGCTCTGGTGGCAGTCTGAGTAGTCGTGAGGTCGTGGACGGAGGTCGTGCGGAAGCTGTCAGAGCTGCATCTCTGATTTTTGGCTGTTTGCTGGGCTTGTCGTTCTCTGGCGGATGGTCGGGAGGACGTTTTGACGCCATAGTCGTAACGAATGTCGGTGTTTTGGTACTGTAGGAAAGTGGGATGTTGCGATGTGAGCATAGAGTCAAAGGTACAAGCAATCACGTAGGATGATGAGCGACCGCGAACAGTGTTTGGCGTACGTAAGTGACGCCATCAGCAACACATTGCATTCACCAAAGCTACCAACCACACGCTTTCTCACGCCGTGTGACCTACTACCCACTCGAAGTGCTGCAATATCGATAGGTTGGATCCTTATGCTTCGATGCAGTCCGAAGTCAGGGCAAAATCACATGTTTAATGGGCGTAGTGTCTTGCCCGGCGCGGAAACAAGTGAGCGCCTGTTTGGTGCCTTCCTCTTGTCTAACTGCTACCAAGTACACGCACGCCATTGTCACCCAATAGGCCATTGACGAAGACCTTCTGCATGGCGACTTGCTCTACTGTAGCCACCCTGGCTCTATCTTCCCAACCAAGAACCTTAGTTCCGCCAACTCCTCCTCACACTGCGTCCAGCTGCCCTTTCTAGAGACAATCCGATGCGCAGCACGCATGACAGCCTCCTCATCCGTCATCTCACCAAGCATACTGCCTTCCTCCATCTCGAAGCCATGCGCCCTTCCCTCCCAAATTGCTCTGCACCACACCATCAGGTTCGTCCAATGCTTCTTTCCCGCCACTACCGTGATCGCCACTCCAGCAATGTTCACAGCTGACAGGTGCCAATAGAACTCGATCAAGAGAGAGGCGTCGCAGTGACTGATGCCCATGGCGAAATGGTTGGAGAGGTACCATAGCTTCAGCGCCTCGCTCCTCGTTTGCCGACATGTTTGCAGCAGCGGCGGTTGTTTGAGGAAGGGATCGATGTCTATTATGGGATCCTTGGCGATGAGGACGTGGCGATATATCGTGTTCCTTAGTTCCGGCGGTAGCTGTAAGAAGTGAGAAGCCCTGCCCGCGATACCTTGTAGGCAGGATGCGGATCCCGAGTCTTGCTTCACGCGCTTGTTGTTGCAAATGGCTGTTTGTGAGCCCTCGGAGGCTTTGCGCTTCTCTGGCATCGTGGTGGTTGTCTATCGACCGCTAGATCGGCTCGCGGCAGGAACGTTCGAGAAAATGGTGCTCGAAAAAGAGTAGTGCCGGTTGTCCGAGAGTTGCGATGGCGGGGATGATACAGATGTTGGCATTCACTTCGACCAAGGATATAAGCAGTGAAAATTACCTTGATCCTTAAAACTTCCGGTGCGAGTGCCTATATGGTTGTCTGGTAGCTCGGAAGAAGTGTGGCGTTGAGCGAAACCGAGATCAGACGTCAAAGAGTCTGGAAACGGAAGGCGCGAGTAAAACAGTCAGCTTGACGCCACCTCCACAGCATGTGAATGTGGCGCACTGTGCACTCCGTCCGGACCATATTTGATAAGCTGAATCATCTTCACGATTCTTCTTAAATTCAGGCATTGGGCAAGACTACAACAGGTCATGGTGTTCCGGCTAGCTCGAGATAAGTAACTGGTTATGATACCTCTGTTACCGGATCCCTTCTTGCTTGCTTTCGCGCTGGCATCGGCCTCATGCACTGGCCACCAACTGCTTGCTTGCCGGAGACACTTCTTCCCTGATCACACGATACGGCGCAGTACGCACGAGTGTTCCCTAGCGTAGCCATGCTGAGTTGATCCTTCCCACCAACAACCGAAGCTCCGCCAGCTCTTTCTCACAAGCCGCCCAGCTCCAGTCCATTTTAACTATCCTGTGCGCAGCGTGTATCACAGCTTCCGAATCATCGAAGCTTTCGTCCAGGCCCAGCGTACCAAAGCCGCCGCACTTGCCCTCATGGATCAGCCTGCACCAAGCAACCAGGTTCGTCCAGTCCTCACCCGTCGCGGACATGAGCATTCGCACGCTGCATTTGCGATTCAACACGTCCAGGTACTGTTCGAATTGCGCTAGCAGCGTTGCATCGCAGTCTATAATGTGCACGTCGAAGAAAATAGTGCCGTAGTAAAGGTCGAGTGCCTCGCCGCGGACCTGTTTGTTGACTCTGGGAAGCGCCGGCTGCTGTAGCGAAGTGGTGACGACGACAGTATCGGGCTCGAGCAGAGCGTATTCGTAGACTCTGTTTCTCAGCTCTGGTGCAAGTGCCAACAGCCGAGACTGCGGTCCACGCTTGTCGGCGGGTGCGTGGGTTTGACGCCTTTTGTTCGACTGCCGTGTCGTTCTTGCGTTTGCGAATGGGTTCACGTCCGTTTGCTTCCGTTTATTTGCCATGCTTGGGTGGACAGAGAGTGTGCGACCGAAGCTAAAGAGATTTCTTGTAAGTTCGATGAATGGAAAGAAGTTGGGGCTCTGGCGTCATGCGAAAGCCGGAAAGAGATGCCAAGGATTTTGGAACCGGAAGGCGCGATGAACGCTACTTTCACAGCACGTGAACGTGAGGTAGCAGTACTCACAGATGCATCACATCATCGAAAATTAGCCGCTACTCCTCGACCTCCGCCCACCTCTTGTCAAGCGCAGCCACTACGAACCGCAGATTCTCAAGCGCTGCCATGAACTCCTTCCGTGGCTGCTCCTGAAACTGCCTCGCAATCTCATGCGCCGCCATAATCACAGCATCTCGCCCATTAGCGCTAGTATCCTTCCTGATCACACAGCACCTTTTTTCCCAGACCGCTTCACACCATCGAACCAGATTAGGCCAGTCGTACCGTCCATGCATACTCGCAAACCAAGCAGCATCGCTGTACCCTACCATAACAAGGTGTTGGCAAAAGGCAATTGCTCGTGTCGCATCGCAGTCGTAGATACTGCTATGAAAGTGATTCTCCTTGTAGTAGGTATCGAGAGCTTCGTTTCTGATTTGTCAACAGGTACGGAGAAGGCCGGGCTGGGTCCAGCCTGCGTCGGTGGAGACGACGTCGCGTTCTAAGAGAGCATACTTGTAGATCTCGATCCTGAGCTCGGTGGGAAGGCGTCTCAGCGGTGGCTCCTCCTGGCGACAATGCGTTAAGGTAGGGGAAATTTCTTCGACTTCCGAGTCAGCTTTTCCGGTACGCCGTGGCTCGGTCGTCGCTGCATGCTGTTCTTCGTGACCTAAGAACCAGCTTCCCATGCGGCCCCACGTCCAGGACAAGATCTGCTGTGGCATTTTGATGGTCTGGTAGCTGCAGTCGGTAGTTGTGTATCGTCAGAATCGTAAGTGAGAAAGAGAGGACTGGCACTTGAATTTGAGCAAGTGCGAGATGTCTTCGACTGTACCTGTCAGTATGACACCTCAAAAGAAACATTAAGTGGCCCGCCCCTCGTTGCAACAGGAACTACGAATCACATGTAGGGCAATCGCATGTCATTGGTGACAACCCGAACATCCTCTGATGGCGGTGGCTTGTTCGCTATGCGGAGAAGCTTGTAGCCGTACACCACTGCAGGTGACATCTGAGAGATTGATTGCGCAGGATCTGGCGACGCTTTATTTGTCAATTCGAGGTCTTCGCCGGGACGGAGACCACATCGCGACAGAGGTTGATGTTCCTATTGCGGTGCCTTCACTCTCATAAGCTTCTCAGAGTTCTTGTAAGCAATCATCTCCAATTGCTCCTTCGTCACCAGCCCACTTTGCTCCAGCTCCTCCATCCACTTCAACCCGTTTTCGTTCTTCTCGAAAGGATAGTCGACACTATACAAGATATGGTCGATCTTGGTATTGTGTAGTATACAACGCATCGGATCCAGACTCCAGACACCAGATGTCGTGATCCAGACGTTCTCATCATATACTTGCTTCCATTTGCGTTGCTGGTTACCCCAGCGCACACTAAGCTTGGCTATGCGGTCAAGCATAAAAGGTATCATCTCACCGAAGTGGCCAATGATGATCTTGAGCTTCGGGAACTTGTCGAACTTGCCACTTGCGAAGAGGCGGAGTGTGTGCAGACCGACTTCATTGTGCCATCCCCAGCCTGATGCTCCTAGCGATTTGGCAGCGCCAGGGGTGAAGTTTCCGGTGTACCGTGGATTCATGTCGTCAGATGGCCATGTCGGGTGGATATAGCAGGGCACATCAAGCTCCTCGAACTTCTGCCACATGACATCGTACTCGTCGCCGTCGTAGTACTTGCCATTGTAGTGGCAATCGATCAGTGCTCCGACGAAGCCATGTTGCTTCACTGTCCTCTCGAGCTCCTTAGCACATTCTTCAGGCTCAGCTACAGGGAGAACGGCAAAGCCTGCGAACCGCTCCGGCCGCTTGGTCACGGCAGTGGCGAGCTGGTCGTTGGCTTCTCTGCACTGAGCCGGAGAAGGCGCGCCTGGAGCGTGCGATATAATCTGGAATGAGACTTTGCCTTTCTCCATGTCGCTCAGACGGCGCTCGTCGAGGTCCTTGAGCTGATCTTGGATGCCGGGAATGGCCTTGAATTGCTCGACATACTTCTCGTCAAGGTCGTTGAGTACGGCGGCAGAGAAGAAGTGCTCCTCGAGCGTGATCAAAGGTGGGACCATGGCTGTGGTGTTGTAGCGGCCTTGTTTTAGTTGATGGTACAGAACGATTGTTCCAACGTCAAAATGGTATCAGAGCAAGCGGACTGCGACTATTACGATCGTAGTCATGGCTAGTCTGACAGAAGCAATTATATAGGAGGCACATGCTGAACCTCACCAGTCTGCGAGCGTGCAGCAAAGGCCCACCTTATGTCATCGAGCAGCGCCATTGGGTTCGTACCGGATAATTTGTACCCCGTGGATCTAGTGGAGGTATGCATGCTGTTGTGGTCGTATGGGCCATCATTTGTGCTTAGAGTCAAAGGGGCTGGTGCGCTTAGGTCGGACCAGTTCGCTGTGACTCACAGAGGGCGGATTGTACTGGAAAGGGGGAACGATGAGGCAGCAGGTGGAGGCGAAAGGACGATATTCAAAGTTGAGTGGCCAACACTTTTGAACCTCACCGTCGGCGCTGAGTAAGCTTGCATGAAACTGACCTTCACTTCAAACCGAGGTCCTCCGCATCTCACACTCCACGCGTTCTATATCGCCAGCAGCGACGGCCATGTTGTAAGCACATGTTGAACAGTAGGTACCGATTCTTGTTGCTCGCCTTTTATAGATGATCTTCAGCATTCACTACTTCTCTCACCTTAACAGCCCACAGTAACCTCCTAGCATGCCAGTCATGGGCGCCGAAATCAGACAGATTCCCCTACCCGCCTCCTACGCCTCCCTTCCCAACACCGAGATACGTCTCCACCATGTCCCCGAGAGCAGCAAAGAGGTCACACCAATCATCCTTCTCGAACTCTACCGGCCGAAAAAGTACAATGCCTTCACCACTACGATGATGCTCGAGCTCGAGCAAGCCTTCACTTTCTTCGATGTCGATGATCGTGTCAAATGCATCGTTGTGACTGGCAATGGACGGATGTTCTGCGCAGGCGCGGATCTGGACACTGGCTTCGTAGGTGGGGAGGAGGAGCCGAGGGATCACAGGGACGGAGGGGGAAGGACGGTGTTAGCGATTCATAGGTGTAGGAAGCCGGTCATTGGCGCGTTGAACGGGAGCGCTGTCGGCATTGGCATTACCATGACTTTGCCAATGAGTATCAGAATCGCGTACAAAGACGCGAAGATCGGCTTCGTGTTTGCGAGACGAGGCTTGATTATGGAGGCGTGCAGCAGCTTCTTCCTACCACGGCTGATAGGGTAGGCCTATTCAGGCAATGACGTGTATGCGTAGGGATGGCTAACGTGATCAATGTACAGCATGAGCAAAGCCCTCCACCTGACCACGACCGGCGCAACGTACCCAGCCTCACACCCACTCCTCAACAGCCTCTTCTCAGAGACCCTTGACAAACCAGACGCTGTCCTACCAAGGGCCCTCGAGCTTGCAGAGGAGATCGTGAAGAACACGTCCACGATCTCCACTTACCTCATGCGCGAGCTTATGTACCGAGACGCTGGTAGTGCGGAAGGCCAGCATCTCCTAGACAGCAGGCTGATCTACGAACTGTTTAGCAGCAAAGACAACAAGGAAGGCGTAAAAGCATTTCTGGAGAAGCGCCCTGTGAACTTTACAGGAACAATGGCAAGTAATGCCCCGACATTCTGGCCGTGGTATGATACCGTCAATACAGGGAACAGGCCGGTGGCTGAAGGATACAAGCGGTTACCCAAGCTATAGGTATGTCCTGGAGTTATCTTATGCCAGTGATGAAGCAAATGAAGCAACGCTTTTCCTACTCTTACAAGCATCCTCTCGAGTCCGGCCGCTCCACTATGTTGAAAGGCCGTGACGCAGCGACTCGCGTCAGCGACGAAACCACTTGTTGTCGTCCGCCGATACATCGTAGCTCGTCGTTTCAGGCCCCCACGGAAGCGGCTTTTGACCCATCTGCACAAGCTCCATCGCCCTCATAGCATTAGCCATCTCCTGCTCCTTGACGTCGCCGACGCGAGCATGTAGTGTCGGCATAGTGCTGAAGTCGTACTTCTCCGATGGCAGAGTAGCTTGATTGCCTTGATCGCGTCCACCAGACTGTGTCAGGGCCCGCAGCATTCTGTCTCTCTTTGATGGCCGCCTCGACTTCTTCTTCTCAGTGAACTGGAAATGACGGTCCATTGCGTGCGCAATTTGGTTGAACTTTTTCGAGTCTTGCTTCGAGAGTTTGCCGTAAGACATGCTGTCCAGATCTAGAGTTTGTTCTATGTCTCCTGAGACTGGTTGGTAGGCACTCACAACATCCGGATGTGCCGTATTGCCGCTGACACCGCGCGACTGCTCCACCATCCGCTGCATGCGGACTTCGTCGAGCCTCATATGGCCGCTAGATTCCTTTCCTTCCTTCGCTTTCTTTTGCCGCTCGTACCCTTTCAAGCGCTGGGCTTCCTTCCATAAAGCCTGGCTGAGGGCGGGTGCGTCATTCTCCACACTGCGAGCTTCCTTCTCGCGCTCAGCAGTCTGCCTCGCCAGCTCTTTTCTCTCTCTGCGGTCAGCGATCTTAGCTGCTCGCTTGGCCTGGTACGCCGCATCATTTTTCTTAGACCTTTGCTTGTTCATCCGCGCAATCGAGAGCGCGCTGGAGATGTCCTCAAGTGTCAGCCCAACTACGTTTTCTTGTATCATCGGCTCGCAATGCTGTAGATTCTGCAGGTTTGCACCACTAGTGATATGCGTAGTCTGGAACTCTCGAGCGCCAGGACCGGGCGTCTTCCCGAGCGCACCTAAACGCATTTGCCACTGCGTGGTCAATAATGTTTGTGCATACGATCGGTTCTTCTTGGTGTGACTAGCCAGCATTCTCAGCTGTAGGAGTAAGGCAAGAGAGTACGGCGTGGCTTCACGTAGCATATCCGGCAGAGCGTCAGCAGCCTCACAGCGCCAGTTGTCACGAATGAGCGTGCACGACTTATGGTAGACGTATGTTTGCATGCTGTCGTCGATAAGAGCGAAGATCTTGCGGTCCGGCCGTCGTGGGACCTGCACCGGGAGCTGCCAGAGATCCATGCCAGGCATGGCAAGATTCAATGTGTCTTGAAAGTAAGCTTTCCCCGACGGCGTTGTCGGTTCGACGAATGCCAGCGGGCCATCTTTCGGCTGCTGGCTAACAGCCTGCCGCTTCTCCAATCGCCTCTCCCTCAGAATGACAGGATCGATGCCGTCCAGAATGACTCGGCGGGCAGCTTGAATGTCTCCCATGTCGTTGTCTCCGACCGCAACATTATGGCGCAGATTGTTTTGTACTTCGGCTTGGGTGGCGGGCTTGCTGCTGAACGCCGAAGATGACAGAAGCTGAACACCGCCCTCATCGTCGGACGAGAGGTCTATGTCGTCGTGCTTCTCGGCCATTGTTGCTGCCAGCGCCCTCTCAATGTTGCGGGCTGGTCCGAGTCGGCTTATGCCTTACGGCTAGCTACTCATCGCATATGCTGATATGGCTTTGTGAAGCCGGTCGAAACTCGACCGAGCTCTTCCAGTTGGCACACGTGCTCCCTTGACGTTGAGACTGTCAGTAATGAAATGGGAGTGGATGGCTGAGCAAAACAATATCAAGGTTCGTCTACCTCGATGATGCTTTGGCCTGTAGCCTTCTGAAGCAGCTTCGTACGACAGACTTTGTTTACACGCAACGCTCTTGTTGCGGCTATAATGCTCTTGCAGCCAAGAACGGTGCACGCATGCCAGGTGCGAACTTGCGTAGGCACTTGCAGCAGCGCTCTTTGCAGATGTTTGTGTTAGGTGTGCCTGGACTTGATGAAAGCTCTTGCTCAAATCTGGCTTACGCTAACGCCACGCACGTGGATCAGAAGCTTGGCAGAATGCGACTTCACATGCATTGCAGCAACCTCATTGGAAACTCACGTCGTCATCACTTGAGCACCGAGACGATCGAGCTGATATGCAAAGACATACGAAAGGCTTCCATTCATGCTATGTGGGGTATCATCACTCATGCAACGTTGCGCCATAAAAGAGCGAGAGCGTATTGCTTCACACCCAACACAAGCCCAGTAATAACATCACCTTCCAGCATTCCCGTCCCCAAGTGCTTTCGTCAACCCATCCTCATCCAAACTGCTCATTACCGGCGGATACTGCCTCTTCACCTCAGGCAAGAACCCAACGATGGGACCCGACTGATTGATGCCCGGCATCCTCATCTTCGGCGCAGCCTTCTTGGGCGTTACTTCGGGATCGACCGCGGGCTTACTACCAGAGTTCGAGCTACTAATCGAACGCGCATCACTGTTGCTCTTGGTGGCAGCAGGAGCAGGTGTAGCGCCCCACCGCCCAAATACCCATCCGCCGACTTTGCTGCCTAGTGATGACCTGCCCGCAATTCTCTGCTCGGCAGCTACGCCATTTAGTAAGGTCCTACCACTAGCTTCAGGTCGAGACATGGCGGCTGGTCGTGCGGCATGCGCAGTAGCATCACTAATAACTGCGCCGGATGTGAAGGAGCGACCGTCGGGCATACCCATGAGAAGCTGTGAGGGGCGGGTTTGAAGAGTGTGGATGTCCATGCCGGAGACGGAGAGGAGAGATTCGTGGGACGCGGCGCGGCGGAGCGAGGGTTTGTAGAGGGACTGGTTGTTGTAGATGGGGTCGAGGAGCTCGTCTGACGGTGGTGAGGTTACGTTGGAGTCTGCTTCTGTTAACGCGAAGGCTTCGTCTTGCCAGTCGCCTTCATTCTCTTCGGGTATTGCGTCTTGATTTGTAGCAGAGTCGGCAAGAGTGAAGGCTGCGTCGACACTTGTGCCTAGCATAGAGTCCATCGATGGCCGGCTGACGGTCGGGCTGATGCCTCGCCTATGCACGATCGGCGCACTCTTAGTGCGGATCGTATGGCGAAAGGCAGGCTTGGGTTTCATCGGCGCAAACATCGGCGAGCCAGGGTCCTCGGTCTCCGGTGATGTAGGTCTAGACGACTCATGACCAGCATCGCTAAAGACATGGTCAAAGAGCGAAGAAGTGCGGTTCGTAGACTGTGGAGAGGAAGGGCCAGATGATGATAGCACGGAACGGTAGGTTTGATTGGACTGTGTAGAGAAACGGTTCGCTCTGCCGGTTGTGTGCGGTATGCTCACCGCCGTTTGCTGGAGGATGGTCGCTGCCGAAGATGGCGTGCCGAAGGAGATGGATGAGCGGGGCGTACTGTATCCTGATGTAGGAGGCGTGAAGTGGCCAGGTGTGAGCGCACCGTAGCGTTTCTTCTTAGGCTTCCGGATCGTAGATGTCTTGCTCGCTGTTGTTGGTGCATGGTAGTGGTGATGTACGTGGAGCTCCTGAGATGTCGCCCTCGTAAGCTCTGCTCGCAAGCTACTGCGCTTCGGAGTTTTCTGTTCGGCTTCTTCTGGATCAGGTGCAGGTTGGTGCTCAAACAGCTGCTTCCGCAAGTTGTCGACCTCGTCATTCGAGTTCTGTAGCATCTCGCGCAGCTCTACAATGCCCATCTGCAGATTGGCGTTGTCCGAGAGTATGTCCTTAACAAAATGCGACACCACGTTGGTGCCGCCTGGATCCCTGCCTGATGTCTTCGCCGCTGCAGCGCCTTTGAGCCTTCCAGCAGCCGAGTTGAGCTCCTTTTCTACCGCATGTCTCCTCTCCATACGCCCAACAACTTCAACATGCCGCTCTTTCTCCTCCTTCGCTTCTCGCTCGATACGCTCGATTTGCTCCTCCAAGTCTGCCAACGTTCGCTCTGCTTTCTGCCATCTCCGCACAGCCGACTTCTCGGATTCTTCCTTGCCATCAAGCGAAGCCTGCCACACCGCCTGCTCCCGCTCATAGTCCGCCAACTGCTGCTCTAGCCGCTCCGTTCGTGCTGCCAGATGCGACAGTCTCTGCAACTCCAGCTGCGTCGAATGGAGCGTCGCCTGTAGATTCGTAACATGAGTATCCGAGTCCGCGACCGCGCTGTTGATCGCCTCCAGTTGGTCCAGCAAGCCTCTGTTCTCCTCAATCACGGCCGAGTTCTTCTTCTCCAGCGCCTGCTTCTCCAACTCCAAGCTCTCAATGTGCGTCATCATGCCCTTGCGCTCCTTCTCCGAGTCGGCGATGTAAGCCTCATGCCGCATCAACAGCGCCTGCAGCGAGAATGTCAGCGCACTCATTCCCTCCCCGTACTGTGCCGAAAGCGGTCTCGACGCCATGTCCATAACGCAGCCGACGCTGCGACTGCGACCGCATGCGACCGACATCTCAAGCGCACTTGATGCGCATGAATACTAGGTACTGAACCGGTAACCGAACATTCACATACCTGACCTAACTTAGCCGCGGTCCGCACATCGCGTTCCAACTCCTCTAGCGCGCCCTGATTGTGCTTCAGGTAAGCGCAGGTTGCATTGCCGCAGCAACAACTTGCTGGTGTGTGAGGAATGCTGTCTGCTATTCTGGTGTCGCTTTGTCCGTAAGTCTCGAGGAATGATTGGATCGCGTCGGCCATTGTTTACCGTAGCGCACCAAGGATGGAGAAAGTGAGCTTCGCAGCATCTCCGAGCGAGCTTTCCAGGTAGAATATATCCGAGGAAGGATGCTTGCGTAGGGTGAGGTTCGGGTGTCACATGGCGGTGTCGTAGGCAGTCGGGCGTTGGGGGTGTTTCCAAGATGCACGACCACCCAGCCACCTCGTGCCTGGCTGCGATAGGCGAGCGGATGATCGGCCGATCCAAGCGCGCCAAGACCGATGCTTTACATTCACCTCACGCTTCGCCTCTTGTCTTCGAACCACTATGCACGTCACCCTCATCGAACTCAATCCAAAGACTCATGAACTACCGGTGAACTAGGAGGACATACTTAGGGCTCAGGCAACATTGCTCGTCAATCCGCCACGATAGGCGGAGACAGCAACGAGGTCACCACACAACAAACATTACCAAATGCTGGCACTTGCCTCGTCTTCACGATCCATAGTCCACATGAACTGTACGCACCCAGCATGCTCAGAGTTTAGGCACAGTGTTCCTTCAATGTCTCCACGACTTGCGGTACGGCATACAATGTGTGACTGCTGAAAGCGGCATTGTGCTTCACCTGAGGACGTTACTATTGTTCTCGATTTCTCCTATGTGAACGGCTAATGACCACAATCCATCCTGTCCTGGCACACTAACCAGCTCGATTTATAACATACCTGCTATAATGAAGCTCTCCTTGACCTTCCTCCTCACCGCCCTCGTCGCCCTCGCCACGGCCGACAACCAAGCTACCTGCGAAAAGAAGAACCACAATCTTGTAATTGCCATCAAGAAGTTTTGCAGCAAAACCAACCTTGTCACCCCCTCGCCCTACTCCACTAAGGGCATGGACAGTCCAGACCACCACTCCCACGTTTCCATTGAAGGAATGTGCTCCCCGGCGGCTTGGGTCCCACAGGAGTATTGTCTGGGACAGTTCTATTGGATGTGTGCGCATGGTGGCGCGCATGGAGCGAGGACTGCTCTTTATGGGCAGAATCAGTGTCAGGATTGGAAGATCACTTATAAGAAGCATGTGTAGGCTGTCTAGCATCGGGCATTGGTGGACGATCTGACGAGCTAATACGAATGTCTCGCGACTCGCTACTTTGTTGTGTAGACCAACTTTGCTTTTGCAAGCCCAAAATGCAGAGGTCTCACTACGGTAAGTGCAGGCTCTGTGCCACAGCTTGACTGTTGACATTTACTTGAAGCGAATGCCAAGACCGCTCAAGACTCTCCATGACACATTGCCTTCCATCCACTTCAAGAAGTTGCATTGATGTCTCTTCTTGTCTCTCGTCGCTGAACGCCCTTCGAGTTCGCGGATCCGCGATTGAGAAAATGACGGTACGCAACATGGACGGCTTCAAGTTCAAAGGCATGGCCAACATGCCCTCCGCTTCCGCCAAACAAAAGCCTGCCCCGACTCGCGATATGCGCCATCTGAGCATTTAGGAGGACAGGCAAAGCGGTGAAAAGCGCAAATTCGCCGATCGTGACAGGTATGTCACTTCCTAAACTTCCCTGCAACAGCGTACTGATGCCGAACACAGCTCCTTCTTCCCAACGACCAAGCGTGAGAAGACAGTGGAGACCATGGTAGAGTCACTCACAACGCCGAATACGCCGACGGAACGTAGGTCAATGCAGGCCGTCTGGGAGCAGGCTCACCTCTCTCGCTGCATCGCCCGCCTCGAGACGCTCGAAAACGAACTTGCAGATGCGAAGACGAATGCCGAGCGCGTGGAGCTGAAGATGCGTGTCGGCAAGCTGAAGAGGGAGGTGGCGGAGGAGTATGGTGGCGATGCTATGGCTGTGGTTTGAGATAGATTGTCGAGTGCAGGCAGGTGACAGCAGGGTGATGGTCGCAAGACCTAGTTAGGGCAGTGAAGTCAATGTTTCGCTGTCGGGATGACGCAATAGTCACGGCGGTGAATGCAAACGGGATTACTCAGCCACTGAAAGCTTTTCCTCCGGAGTTTGACCCGCCCAACTTGTCACTTTCAACTTCTGCAGCTCGAACTGTTACAGCAGCCACGCATCCTGTCGAGATCCTCTCTTTCACCAGGGTCGACCATCGTCAACCATGGCGTGTTCTCCGTTGCTCAAGCTGCCGCCAGAGCTTCGTAACCGCATATACGAGCTCGTCTTCCTCGATCAACAACCGCAAAACCTCCTTGCCGGCGACCACCCAGCCACCCGAACTTGCCGCCAAATCCGCAGCGACAGCATCGACCTCTTCTACTCAATCAGTAACTTCCGGCTGGTCGTGCCGTGCATATGGACAAATTCGGCTAGACTTGTCACGCTTCTGTTGTTCGCCATGATGGTCAAGAAGACGAGCACAGCTCCGCAAACTCCACGCCACATTCGCCGTCTGCAGCTCAGCTTTCAATACTATGATTGCGGCTATCTGAAGCCCAGGGTTCGTGATATCCATTTCACGGACACTGGTGAGCTGTATGACTTCCTAAAGTCATGCGGCGTCGACATGAGCGGTGTAACCGTTGACACTGCGCTGCTCGACCACGGCAAAGGTCCAAGGACGGATGAAGAGCAAAGGCGCACAACCACGAACATGAAGCAGGATGAGCAGGGCTGGCTGAAGCTGTGGGGCATGACGATCACGGGGAAGTCGACGATACAGACCAACCTCTTCTGGCAAGAAGCTGATATGAAGGGGGAATTCAAGCATCGGTTTCGTCATTTGCGGCGCCAGATCACGGAGTCGGACGAGCAGGATCCAGGGTTGCGCCAGATGTTTCAGACAGGTCTGAAGATGATGGGGGCATGTGACGAGGAAGCTCGGAAGGCTGCAAAGATTCGTGTTCGTCGTCCTCCACGTTATAGGCTGGCACGGATAAGGCGAATGGAGAAGGCGCAGCGGAAGAAGGAGAAGAAGGCAAAGAGAGCGAAGGAGGCGGAGGAGGCGAAGGAGGCGAAGGAGGCAACGATTGTGAAGGAGAAAAAGAAGGCAAAGATAGTGGAAGAGGCGAAGAAGTAACTAGGGAAGACTCGTTGTCGGTAGTCGTAGGCTGGGACGTGGTGCTTTCGCTGTTGCATGCCTAGCGCTCTGTGGTCAGCAAGGATGTTCCGATCGAGGTATCTCCTGTCTAGCCTGCGCCAGTAGCATTCACCACACATGAGATTGACGGCCATGCAAAGCGTGAATGGTTACAGATTCGAAACACAAGCATCATCAAACACAACCCTTTTCTCGCCCCTTCTCCCTGCAGTTCATTGCAAATCTTCATTTCCTTCTGCATACTTCTTTGCCTCCCCCCGACTCGCACTACATTGAGCTTGCCTTGACTAGCTCTACACCAGCATAACACTACCCAAGCAAAATGGAGACACCACAGCTTCTCAGCCTGCCACCCGAACTCCGCAACCGCATCTACGCCTTTACCTTCGCAGCTGACTCGCCACACAGTCTGCTAAGCGGAGATCATCCCATTACTCGCACATGCCACCAAACCCGCGCAGAGAGCCTCGACCTCTTCTACGCAGCCAGCGAGTTCGAATTGAAAGTCCCTTACATGCGTGTCAGCACACTGGCACCCATCGCCACCCTTGCGCTAGCGATGAAAACGGAATTTGAGAAAACGGGACTTGAGTACCAGCCAAGCAAGCCCCGACATATCCACGGCTTGCATCTACGACTCGAATTCCACGACCCGCATCTCCCCCATCGCAACTACCCAGCATTCGAGCTACACGACTGAGAAGCACTCCAGAGCGTCCTCATCGCTTGCGGCGTAGATCTGAACACCATGAGGGCCAGCGTGGTTGTGGTGTACAACTCCGGGTACTCGGAGACGGACGGGGATAAAAGGATGGCGGATCTGACTATGAGTTTGTTGAGAGTCTTTGGGGTCCATGGTGGGACATCAAGATCCTGGGCGTAGGGACGGTTGCGGAGCGTGAAGTTGGGTTGAGAGAGCGGTTATCTGCATTACTGCAACCTGAGGCAGGTGGAGGGAATGGAGATGTGGATGCTAGGATGAGGATGATGATCGAGAGGGTCTTGCGTTAAGTAATCTAGCATTCAGGAACAGCGGCGGCGGTCGATGAGTTACGGCTTGAACAGTATACCGATAAGCTGTACGGTGGCTTGGAGAGAGGTCACTAGGAGGAGACTCAAAGAGAACTCGGGTATTTGCTGCTCATGTGATCGGCTTGGCATTCGGCAGCTGAAGTGAGATTGAGTTTCAATGGCGCAACGGTGGCTCATACGAATGACGATCTTCAGAACGTCGGAAGTCTGATGGACGTGTTTACCACATCACGGTCCACGGAGATCGCAAAGACTGGTAATACACCAGGAAACAGTGGAACATAGTCGTAGATGGCTTTACAGTAGGTATCTGTCGATATATGTCCCGTCTTCCATAACCCTTCATCTTCTCATCCCACCGCATCAAACACCGTGACCATGGCACCCACCACTCTCCTCACTTTAGCCCTCCTCCTCCCCGCCCTCACAGCAGCAACAACAAACCAACTCCCCGTCCCCCCCTCAGCCTTCACATCCTTCACCCTCCCCACCTTCGGATCCGGCCCCTGCGACGTCTCCACCGGCCCCGACAACAACCTCTGGATCCAAGAATTCTTCAGTGACAAAATCGCACGCTTCAACCCCCACACCCACGAATTCACCGAATACGACATCCCCTTCACCGTCCCCGCGCTCTCCAATTTCACTCTCCCATTACCCACTCTCCCATTACCAGGAGACACCAAGTTCGAGCTCCTAGCATGTGCGATTAGGACGGGGTACGATGGGCATATGTATTTCTCTAATGGTGCGCATAATCAGTTAGTGAGGCATAATGTTACGAGCGGCGAGACGATGGTGTTTACTCCCCCCGAGGGGATCTTGATGCAAGTGTCGGGGAACTTGGAGCCGTTCAATGATGTGACGACGGCGCCGGATGGGGTGTATTTCACTCAGACGACTGGGAATGTGATTACGAAATTCAATTATTACACGCATGAGTTCGAAAACATCGCGGTGCCGACACCGGTAAGTACAGTTATACCCCCTATTCGACTTACATTCGCCTACTGACTCCGTCCCAAAGCTCTCCAACCCCCTAGGAATCTTCCACGCCTCCGACTCCGGAATCTACTTCCTCGAATTCTTCGCCAACAAAATCGGCCGCCTGGACCGCCACACAAAACACATCCAAGAATTCACCATCCCCGCCTCAACCTGCCTCCAACCCCTCGTCGTCCGCGCCGAAACCCCCAATTCCGACGGGAGCACGACCCTCTGGTTCGCTTGCACAACCTCTTCCTCCATCGGCGGCATCAACACCCGCACGCATGAATTTCTCAATTATCCCGAGCCCAACGCCCCGACCGAGACGGTTGAGGTAGCGCAGGACCAAGCGGGGAATGTCTGGGCGACGCATATTCTGCAGAATAGCCTAGGCGTGCTGAACCCGCGGACGGGGAATGTGAGCGTGGTTGTTGAGCCGGAAACGTTGGATACGCCGGGCGTGTCGGTGCCGTTCTATGGGGAGACGGGGATTATTGGGTATACTGTCGGTCAGCCGCCTGGACAGGGAGATCCTAAGGCGGCGGGGAATGCGATTTGGTATACGCATTTTGTTGATAATAAGTTGGTGAGGTTGGATCTGGACCAGGTTGTGGTGCCGTAGAGCGAGTTATACCCATCGTCGACGCTTGATTCGCAGGGAAAAGAGATAGCAGATTGCAATTGAGCCTTCGCTGTCATTCCATAATAGCCCTCCACATCTTCCTCCCAACAAACCTCTCCACCCCCTCATCCTCCAACACATCATCAGCACTCCTGCCCGTGACAACGCTTCTCTCAACATCCCTACCTTTCACGTAGAAAGGCTCGCCCCAACCCCCGATCCAGCGTCCCTCATAAGCCCCAGATCTCGCTTTGCGAAAGCCCGAATGCTTCCTATCAAGCGTAAGAAACCAGTGACGCTGATGTTCGGAGCCAATACTATTCGTCGCGCCTGTATATGCATTATTGGCGCGGATCGTCGCATCCTCGCCGTCCTCATCATCTTCGGAAGCGAGGGCGGCGTCGACATCGGCCGAGTAGATCGAAGATGTCTCGTTTTGGGCATCCTCTGGCTCTTCGGTTTCGGAGTCGGTGTCTGCAGGTGCAGACTTCTGCCTCGTCAGCTTCGTGGCTCTGGTAGGATCCATTCTCCTCCGTTTGATTTTCGGCTTTCGTGGTGGGCCCTTGAGGTTGTCGTTTGACGACAAGCGTAAGCCGATGGTGTAGTCGGGTGGTAGACGGGTGCCGTTCAGGCGGAGGTGGACGTTGCGGTTCTGAAACGCCTTAGAGAGGCGCTCACTGTGAGTGCGAGTGTCCGCTTGTTCGGCCTGGTTGGGGTCAGACAGCTCGTCGTCTGTGGTACGAGCGTTCTTTCGTGGCAGGCGGTCAAGAACTTCGTATTCGCCCGTGTCCCAGATGAGGAGGGAGCCGGTGGCGTGCGAGGCGGATTCTATCAAGTTGTTCTGGTGCTGTTAGCCACCTGCTAGTGTTCACGAAATCCATTGACCGAGAGAGCCTGACTGTAACAACAATAACAACGAAATGAGTGATAAAATTACCTACCCACAAATTATGCACCCTAGTCTCAATAGCCATCCTGTTAGGACGCTGAGAGTTCGGGTTACCCGGCATACCGTACGGCACGGCAAAGCTGATCGTACTTGACTCTGAGAACTGAAGTCTAAGATCATAGTGTACGCCTTACCTACCTATCAGCCCAACTCCAGTGAAGCCCTGCTACGATGATGGGCGGGTCGTACCTGAGATCGGATGATCATGCTGGTGTATCACAAAATGCCGCCCATGAGGATGTTGGTTACGTTTGTACAGAGCTCTAAAGTCGTCGATACTGAGTCTGGGTCCAGAGACAGGCCGTATCACACTGCTGAATGCTCTCGAGAAGTACTCTAGATGGTCTCTGATCTGGGCTTGGCCGGCTTCGATGGCTGCCAGGGTGGGCTCGGCGTCTAGTAGCTCGACGCTCTTATTGTTCGTGAGAGGTTCGTCTTGGTGATGATCGTTGCTAGCAGCGACAGCAGACTTCGGCTTCTGTATTCGTACGCTCGAAGCCTTGCGTGTCAGCGGTGGCGAAATGCTGCGCGTCAGTGAGGTTAGGTCCGGCATCTCGTGACCGTTCCCTATACATCAGCTACTGTCTGCCTCCGTATCGACTTGCGAACATGCTACGCTTATTCAAGATGCTAACGCTATGCGATGGATGAGAAGAAGTGGTTCACAAACCCCCGAGGTGGCCCAAGCTCCCAAATTCCCTTTCGAGACGCCATCACCGCGGTCGTTTCTCCTCTCCATCACGCAGTAACCCAACAACCCCAGCGCATAACACTCTACCCACTTCCCCATCGTCGCAGACATCCACAACAGCAAAAATGTCCTTCCTCTTCGGCGGCGGCCGCCCGCAACCCAGCAGCGCCCAAAAGATCGAAGCAGCCGAAGCCGAGATCGAGATGGTCTCCAACATGTTCAACCAGTCAGTACATTCCCTTACTATCCTCTTCAATGCTTCAGCTGACTCCTGTGGTGCTTTGTAGATTAGTAGACACATGCACCAAGAAATGTATACCGCCCCAGTACCGCGAAGCCGACCTGAACAAAGGTGAGAGCGTGTGCCTGGATAGGTGTGTGGCCAAGTTCTTCGAGGTGAATGTTAAGGTGTCGGAGAAAATGCAGGGGGAGGCGCAGCAAAGGCAGGGTGGTGCTATGGGGGGTGGAGGGATGTTTGGTTAGACGGAAAAGATATGTGCATATGGAGATGGGAGAGGAGGGGGGAGAGGATGTTAAGAGCGGCGTGGTCTGGAGCCAGGCATGCGTATGGGGTTGGAGACGAGGAGCATGCGGTTCTACACCAAACCCGTACAGAAGTCGTGGCGCGGAGATTGCAGTGTCTCACGGTGAAAGAGTCTGCTATGAAAGCAGGGCGCAAGACAGTGGAAAATCTTCATGATACTGTATTGGTAAACTACCTGTACATATACCTCGATTCAAAAAGATACCCATCTCATCAACATCATCATCCCTAAGTCCATCCAGAGGTATCTCCGCACACGCCCAACACCATAAACAACATGCCGCCCAACCCTCCAGACCATCCAAGCACACGCCTAAAAATGTTCCTTCCAAAACCGAAACCGAACATCCTCAACCGTCGCCTCCTTACAAGCCTTCTTAATATCCCTCGCCGCCACATTCGGCCCACAGAAGTACACCCCAACATCCACCCTCCGCTCCTTTCCCCTCGCCAGTCCAGGAATATACCTCTGATTCAAGATTCCCTCCC
>Ga0181467_100313_pt3 | contig 20241 bp, 14 predicted proteins | sample InSIn5gowninarea_2_FD_119079 | JGI IMG/M metagenome (GOLD analysis project Ga0181467, IMG submission 119079) | Clean room microbial communities from NASA Spacecraft Assembly Facility at Jet Propulsion Laboratory, Pasadena, California, USA -... ... | reverse complement strand
AGCATGACGGTGCTGGACGTCATCGGTGTTACGAATGTTGTAGAATAAGGTACCTACGTACGTAGGTCTATAGGGTATTTGACAATAGAAGGATAGTATGGTATCGGGTTGGGTACCGCTGTCTCTCTCTCTCTCGAGGATGTAAGCTAAGCTACATGTTTGCCTACCCACGAGGGTAGATGAGTGTGTCCGTGATCTATGTAGGTATGTACAGGCTTATCTCTCTGACTCGGACTCGAGTTCTGGGATATCTAACTGTATGACTTCCATTCCGACTCCGACTATTAGGACTTCTATCGCACGGGTACGAGTATGAGTACTAGTGTCTTGCATCCGGTCGTTGCTTTTTGTGCTTGGATTCAAGTTGTTAGATTCGGGGTGATGAGCGTGGCTCGGGCCTGTGCTGGTGCTTTCTAGAACTGCGATCTCACTTATATCAGCTACGTTTGTGTATGTATCTTGTAATAGGTCGATTTGAACGTTGTCTAGTGATATTTCCTCGTCTTGTGTGCTGTTTGATTGTTCTTGGTTTTGAGAGACAGGCTGGTCCAGTGTTACGTTCCATATTTTGAGACGCTGGTCGTTGCTGGCTGTTATGATAGTGTAGAGGTATGTGTTGGGACTGCTTGAGTTTAGCTGGGTTACTGCGAGAGCTGTGAGTGCTGCGGCGTGTGCTTTTGGGATGATGAGAGTTTTTGGTTTGATGGTTTTGGTTTTGTTGAGGGGGTAGAGGGTGATGGCGAGAGCGTTGTCATCTCCGCCTGTTATGAGTAGTTGTAGGGAGTCGGTAACTTGGATCGTTTGCATGGCTGTGATGCTGTTTTGGTGAATCTTGTGGATGGCTGGAGGTGTGTTTCGTTTCTCAGATTCATCGTCTGAAATGGTTGCTTGTATGTAGCACAGGTTGATAAAGCCGTTCGTGCCTGCGACCATCAATAGGTTTTGGTCCGAGGTCGGCGAGTGGTTGAAGTGGGCTTGGGTCAGGCATGTCGTGCCTAGATCTAGTTGGTTGATGATTGTGAAACTCCCTATACTGTCGCTGCCGGAACTTGAGGTGTAACTAATCAACTTGACCTTGCCATTTGAGAAAGCCGCCACGATGAGATAGTTCGTATCTTCGGGATCGCTGCTAGCATACCGCAGATCGAAACTCATGATCCTGGCATCAGACTTTGAATCGTTATTTGGCAGTGCTCCCGCGAAAACAACCCCTTGACCGGGCACAGGTACTGGAGATAGCTTCCATGCGTACATTTCTTCCATACCCGCCGCACTGAACAGCATCTTGCCGTCGTGAGAGAATTTCAGGTCTTGTAGACCGGTTGTATGCCTCTTGATCACAGTGATACACTTGATATTGCGTCTTCCTGCGTCATTGATACATGATTCGAAGAGACGAATATCGGTATCTTCAGACCCAGTAGCTATCAACTTTCTAAATGTACTTGAACAGTGAACGGCAAGAGCTTTGATTTCCCGTCCATGCCCACCAGATTTGATGATCCGATGATCTGGGAGTGATTGTTCATACAGCATAAGTGTTCCGGCTTTTGTCCATACGAATGTGCCGCCCTCTCCAGTGGCTTCATCAAGAGTGAAACTCCAGCTTCGATGTGCACCGCCACAATCGACTGCCATGAACTCGGTTTGATTTGTTTCATCCCAGACAACGAAATGCGTGGAACGAAAGCCATAGAGAAGAAGCCGTCTGCTACCATCGGGCTGGCGTACGAGATAAGAGCCTTCAATGTTCGGACCTAGCGGTGGTACGATGTGATGGACGACGTCGATGCTTGGTGGAGAAGAGGTAGGTTGTTCATAATCTAGCTTGATCTTGACAACGCAGTAAGTGCCGTCACGTCCAGTTGTGAGGTAGGATAGACCATGCTCGTGCGTCTCGCGCTCTTCGTCCAGCCTGCGGATGCTGGTGACCGTATCTGAGCCATGAACATGGCGTTTACAGCAGACTGATTCAGTTCGTGTAGAAATGGAGGAAACATTGGCATAGATAGCCATAGCACCAGCACGAGATCCTATCAGCAGGATACTGAAATTCGAATGGTAGCATGCACTTGAAACCTCAAACGTATCGGGAAGACAGACAGACGAGCTTGAGATAGACGTGCAACTATTTCCGTCGATTCGTATCCATATAAGGTCAAGCTCAGTAACACCAAAGTAGCATATCGCAATGCAAGCATTAATACTGCTGCTCGCTGGATGTTGATCTGACCAGAGGGCCTCCACTGATGACACTTTCGCTTGGCGAATGCTGCAAAGGTCGGTGGCGTGTGTAGTAGTGATGTTGTACGCTACCAAGGATTTTCTTGGACTGTCGACCAGAAACGCAAAGTTTGCGATCATCTGAGAGGCAAGTACAAAAGGTGCGGGGTTCGAACTGGTCAGAAGCAACTGCCAGCTGATCCTACTATCGTGTAGTAGACCATTCAATAGATGGCCTGAATCAGTGGTAGCGAGTATCTGGCCTGGCTTTGGCACGAGGTATGATTTTAGGGCAAATGGTTTCTGTCCTGGCCTTTTCAAGATATCGTAGCTTTGTAATGAACTGGAAACCTCCTTGAATGTTTGTGAGGCTTGTCTCGCAGTGATGTCCGCACGACCAAATGTACAATAAGACCTGAGCACGACCTGGCCATCTGCTCCGCCAGTGTACAGCTCTCGGTTGTTGTCTCGAACAGCATGGCAACGAGACCAAATATTCTTGCCTGCATGATGATTGTCAATATACTTATTTTGTAGGTTCACTCGTGATGGCAATTGAGCTTCAGACTGGTCGTCAAGCTGCAACAGCCATGATTGCGCCGTTGCATCCTCGCCTGTTGAGATCAACTGGTATTGAGGCTCAGTCAAATCATATTTCACGTAAGGAACAAGATCAACAGTCCATATTCGAGATCCATGAGCCCACGTTACAGCTAAATTTGCGGTGGAAACGGTGAAGGTCTTTGCAACAACATTGGCAAGGTTGCTGTCGTCAGCTGCGCACAGCCCTTTGACTTCGGGGCCAGCGTGTGAATAATCCCAGATATGGATCATTCGATCATCACTGCAGCTAGCCACCAGCCTTCGATGTTGTCCACCATGACAAAGTTCAGGCGAGATACTCACGCCAAAAATCGAGCCTCGATGTCCCCTATACTCACGCCATGGGACGGCTACCCACCGTTGTTCTTGCTCGTAAAATTCACATCGCCATATTAGCACCTCACCAAAAGCAGTACCTGAGGCAATAATGTAGGACTTGGTATCGAGAGCAGCCACATCTCCGCTGTAAAGGAATGCACTGAGTTCATCATTTAGACAGTTATGATTTAATTTTTGGGAAGAGTCGTCAATTGCAACGTGGTAGAGAGCATTGTATGAGGTTAGGAAAGTCGCGCCACAGTTTGAACCATCTTCTGCCCGGCCATTGATTACCCAGTCTTGAAGCCGAATGGAATGCACGATATCAAACCGTAACCCAATGATTGAATCCTGAGATATTTCAATAGAGAGCTTGGTCCATATAACATGGTTTCCCCCCTGCACAAGAATGTCAGTCTCGAGGGCATGGTCATCGTGGCCTTTATCTCCTAGCGGCAATATGCTCTTAATGGCTTGGCATGTTGAGGTCACAATAGTACATAACCTCGTAGAGGTTTGGAGGTCTATTGCTTCGAGTATACAGCCTGTCCCAACTAACAGAATACTGTATTCTCGAAGCTTGACATACCCGAGAGCAGTAACCGGTAGCAAAGTGGTAGACCACTTGGTATTCAAAACAGGCACTGCCATTTCTTCAGAAAGAACCCATTAGCACAATTTCTTCAATGGTAGTGTCCGTTGCAGATGCGCCATCATACGTGCCGTGCGACGGCCAGGCCTGAGCTTATACCTGCATGGGTCCATGAACCCGGGGATAGAGAAACAGGAAGAAGTCAACAAACGTTTTTAATTTGCCAAGAACCTTGACACGCTAAACCCTGCACGCGTTCGTCGGCCGTGTCAAGGTACTTTGTACTATCGTATTAATTGTCAGTGACTCGAACTGCTCGTGCCTGCTATCCATTGATTTTCTTCCAAAACAAAATTGGTCGTTCTAACAACGAGGACCTGACCTTTCCTTAGAATCTAGCAATATCTGCCAATTTGCCTAATATTTCATTTCTCGTAGCATAAACGACCAGCTGTATCTATTGGTTTCAAGCACGAGTCGTCGAACTCTGAACGACACAAGCAAGAAGAAATTGCAACTTTTTGTTCATCCTATAAAACTCGTCGATGGTCAGGCTTTACTTCTGTCGGACTCGGTGAAGGAGGATGAGATGGACTCACGCTGGAATTCCGAGAACCAAGTCATAGATTTGACTTCTGACGATGATGTGGTTGAAGTTGGTTCCAAGAACTTACCTTCCTCAAAGACTCAAGGTGCTCATCACTCCCCTGTCTCGCGAGCGCACACAACTGAACGGTTTCCCACTTCGACGCCGACTCCCGAACGAAGACCATTCGTCAATATAAGGGGCTGGACACCTCCGGCCTGGCTATCAGCTAATCAGCCGCTTTCGAGGTCACGCGCTATCTCGCCGCAGTCATCACATTCCAGAGGGAAAACTGCTACGCCCTCGCGCGTGAGTCCTTTCGTGAAAGATACGAAAACCGTTCCAGATCGCCTACTGAAGCAGCAAGCAGACGAAAGGGACAATGCTCGAAGACTTGAGATTAGAAACAAGCGCAGATGCACCGAGTGCATTGCGACTGGTTTAGAATGTGATGGAGAGAAGCCGTGCAGTCGTTGCTGTGAGCCAGGGTTCGATTGCCGTTACCCTGGAGAAGATGGTAACGATTTTGCTTCCAATCTTATACTCTCTGGCATTCATAAGCGATCCATGGCCCCTCTTCCTGAGCCACCGAAAACGTTACCGAGCATTACAGATGTTCGTATGCCAGACGACCTGCAGATCTCGGTGCAGGACCAAGATAGTGAACCTTCTCGCAAAGATTTGTCAGTATCAAGTTCCCCTACACCGAGTTTCTCTAGCACGACAGAAATCGACGACTACTCTGAGCCAGATCTGATGCATCAGAACTCGTGGATTCCGCAGACACTGAACGAAGTGAAAGAGCTTATCAAGGATCATGAGAACAGTTTAAACCTTCACCGGGAGTACCTCGTTCAGGTGGAGACATTACGTTCGAAATTCTCAGGTCAACGATCGACAAGGACGAGCCACCCTTGCTGGAAAGAGAATCCTTGGAAGAAGTTTCTTGTACCCAGAAAGTCTTCCCCTGCCTTGCTAATACCCCATCCTCACAATATCACATTCCAAATCAAGACGCTGCGTGGAGGCGGTCCAAAGCGCTTCAATCAAGTGGTCGTCGAAGCTGGTACACTCACTATCGACCCCCAGGTTCCAATCCTGCCTAAATATAGGAGTATTGGAAGGCTCGGCCCAAGCTTTCTATCAAGAAACTTCCATACACTCAAGTTCATGCCCTATTATCCCGATGATGAAGGACCAGATCCTACAGAGTCGGCTACTAAGGAGGCTGAGCTAAAAGATGCCTACAGAACTCCAGACATAGAATTTTACAAGCAGCGTAGGTGTCTCGACGTAGTATTCCGATGGTCAGGCCGTTTCCAAAGTCTGATGAAAGAACTACGACTGGATGCAAGTGATCTTGCAGAGTGGCTCAATCAGAATATAGTCGGCAAATGTGGCACCTGCGAAATGACTTTTAGAGAAAGTAGAGTTGCACAAACCATGAACGATTCCAGTCATCTTGCACCTGCTGATGCTCAGAGGTGCCAGTGGTTGTACCAAGCATTCAAAGGTGCTGCCAATGTTGGGATATGGCATTTTCTCGAAGCCAAACCTGGCACAACAAAGCCAAGTGGTCAGACTCAACATACGGATGTGCTCAACGAGGGCATGTGTTCGATCTGCTCAGTCTACAACTGCTTGTTACATGGCGCATATGAGGAAGGTGATGAAAACGACGAATCCCACGCGCTTATTAATGACCCTGAAGACGAGAACAACAGCAGACGGATGCTCGTCACACTTGCAAAACCAGACAACGGTCACCACATCTGTGGCCTTTACTGTATACCCGAACTTTTTCGCAAGCATGTTGGGCCTCAGGAGATTTATGGCGTTGACCATGAAGGCATCTTCAAAGGACTGAAGAACGACGATGTTGCTATGATTCGTGATGCACCTCCCCTGGGACGGACAACGACATGTAGTCTTCAGTGCTTTCTCAGTCTGCAAGTCAGAAGGGAACATATGGGGCAGATTAGAAAACTCGACATCCAACAGCTTACACCGATCGAGCAGCGTATATGCAACTTAGCAAAAGTTTACAACAACAACGTCCGCTTACCATGCATCATTGCACGGACCCTGGGCAGTGAAATGAGTTGTTTGAAAGCCTTCGAAATTCTTCTCAATGTGCACCATATCATGCCGCATCTTGAGGTGGTTCCTGATGTAAGCGACGCAATAGAGTTCCAACAGGGACGAAAGATATCGAGAATGATTGGTGGATACGATACGTCGCGCAGTGCCATTATCGACAAGAGACAGCCTTTCGTACCGTGTTCCCATACAGGACCGTGCGTTGGCAATAGTGAATGCTCCTGTGCTCACGAGAAGGTGCACTGTGAGTGGAGTTGTGGCTGCACTGGGGACTGCAAGCGACGTTTCAAAGGATGCCGATGCAAAGGCCCCTGCTTCAATGACGATCGTTGTGAATGCTGGAGAAACAGTCGTGAATGCGATCCATGGCTATGTGGGAACTGCGGTGTGGTTGATGTACTCGATCCGAGCAACAAGTATCGCGAAGAGATTAGGGAGAGCCGCTGCCGAAACAATCGTATCCAGCTTGCGCTCCCTGCACGGACGATCAAGGCTCGCAGTGAGGTGCAAGGATGGGGACTCTTTGCAGGTGAGAACCTTGATGCTTTTGCCTTTGTTGGAGAGTACAAGGGCGAAATCGTGCAAAACAAGGAAGCAAGTCGAAGGGGTGTTGTCTACCATTACAACCAACAAGAATATCTCTTCACGATCAACAACAGTCAAGAAATCGACGGATCAAATTTCGGTAACAAGACTCGATTTATGAACAATTCTCAACGAGATGAGAACATTAACGTCCTAGCCAAGACACTTCTCTGCAACGGTGTTCAACGAGTCATGTTTTACACCAAACGAGCAGTCAAAGCAGGAGAAGAACTACTGTACAACTACAACTATCCTGAATGGGTACACAAAGAATTTTGGGAAAAGGGCGAAAAGCTCGTCGGTAAGAACGGGATGATCACACCCTTGGCCAAGCCTAAAATCAGCGGCAGGTTTACCAGAACCGCGATTGGTAAGCACGATGGTGAGGAAACGCCAGCACGGAAACATGAGCAAGCAATGGTGCGCAAGAAGCGAAAGCGGGCAGTAGAGGATGAAGATGAAGAAAACCTGGAGGATGAAATTAGAGATCTGGCGATGGAGGAAGCTCTTGGTAAGCTTAGAGTAAACAACCCTGTCGAACCTGAGGAGGATGGTTCTGGCTCCGAGTATGCACACGAAGACGAAGACGAAGAACATGTTTCGAGTCCGACCGATGAAGCAGAGACAGAAGAGAGTGAGTTGGAGGCAGGATTTGAGGACCATGACGAGCAGATAGCAGCAGAGAGGCGACAACGACGTATAAACCCAGGAGATGGTCGTCGTGGAGGGAATGCGCAGAGGAAAGCATGGGCAACTCGGAAGGCTAGCAGTATGACTGGGAAGTTTACGAGACGATAGCCTATTCAAGGCAAGCTTACGTTTGTGGTAGCGGTAGCAAGGTAGTTCGCATCGTCGTCATTGTCAAGTGCATGAACGACAGGAACGAAATAACCTGACAGAACCATCACTGTTAAGAGGATACTATGATGCGCGCTGCCCCTGGCAACGCGTCCACATGTTTTGAGAATGATAGTTTTGTGATTAGTGCAAAGCGAGCCGCGAATGGATAAAGCGGATGGTGTTAAGAGAGCAATAAGTGAAACCTTGATCGACACGATGACACTTCAAGCGGGCTTTCACAGACTTCTTGGCTCAAATCCGACTCCGGGGACGCCTAAACCTTTCGTCCCAAGGGTTCAGTGGGTGGGCTAGACAAACAAACAACACAGGTTTGCGTCAGCGGCGGAGACCAGGGTGGTTGCTGTGCCACCAGGGCCGGCATCAATGTTTGTGAAGAGACGTGCATTCGAAGCACGACAGGTTTAGAGCGAAAGGCACAGGTAGATCAAGTATCAAACGACTTCCATAGTGCAACCTCGAGCTGTGTCGTGTATTTGTCTAAATGGTTTAACATAAGATCGTAACAGCTACCAATAAACAAAGTGCGTAAGCGATGCAGGTTGTGTTGACCTTCACAACGCGCCTCGACCTGTTGTGGCGCTGTAATCTGGGCGGCCTCCACCCTCCATCTTTTTCCGCAAATTGCAGACGACGTCATCGCTTCCAAGCATCGCGCTTTTTCTTTTGAGCAACTTTTAAGCTCTTATCTTCGAGCTCCCGCGCACACTGTTTCCTTCGTCTTTTCATCAACCCATCACTGACACCTATATCTCTGTTATACAGAACGTCGAACCTAAATTATCGTGCCCGAAATCACTACTCGTGCGACAACTCAACGAACAACACTCAATTATTCTGCCTAGCACAGAAGCTCAACAACCTCAATCATCATGCACCGAACATACTCTATGCGCCAGTCGCGGGCGCCAACCGCCTCGCAAATCGAGACTCCTCCACCACCATCTTCCTCTACCAAGGCCGGTCGATTGTTCGGTCGAGGAAACTTCGGTAGGCAAACACCGAACGAGAAATACTGCTCAACATAACTAACTATATTCAACAGGTCACAACTTCAGAAAATCCACAGCAGGCGCATTCGGCCCCGATCTAGCAAAGAAGCTCAACCAGCTTGTGAAGATGGAGAAGAACGTTATGCGAACAATGGAACTCGTTGGCAGAGAAAGAATGGAAGTCGCTGTAAGTGGCCCGGCCCTTCCGAAGTGAACACATTTACTGACCCGACAATAGCAACAACTTTCACTATGGGGTGAAGGTTGCGATGACGACGTCTCTGATGTTACCGACAAGCTTGGTGTTCTCATCTACGAGATGGGTGAGCTCGAGGACCAGTTTGTTGACCGATACGACCAATACCGAGTAACCATCAAATCTGTTCGAAACATCGAAGCTTCCGTCCAGCCATCCCGAGACCGCAAGCAGAAGATCACCGACCAGATTGCTCAATTGAAATACAAGGAGCCCAACTCCCCCAGAATTGTTGTCCTAGAACAAGAATTGGTTCGAGCTGAGGCCGAATCCCTTGTCGCCGAGGCTCAACTCAGCAACATCACTCGTGAGAAGTTGAAGGCTGCTTTCACATACCAGTTTGATGCTATCCGAGAGCACAGTGAGAAGGTCGCTATCATCGCTGGCTTCGGCAAGCATCTTCTTGAACTCGTTGACGATACTCCTGTCACCCCAGGCGAGTCAAGACCAGCTTACGACGGTTACGAGGCATCCAAGGCTATCATCCAAGACTGTGAAGATGCCTTGACCAACTGGGTCCAATCCAAGGCCTCAGTACGAAGCAATCTTAGCACCCGTGCCCGAACTCTCAGCCAGAGAAGAAAGGCCAAGGCCGAGGGTCACGATCTCAGTCACCAAGATGCACCAATGCAAGGCGAAACTCAAAGTTGGGTTCCTGCCAGCCAACACGGCGAGTACGAGGCCGAGGAAGACGAGGAAGAGGAAGAGGAGAACCACGTCTCTCAGAACCGCGGCCGACTATCCGCCGCTGCCGAAGAACCAGCCCCAGCTTAGAAAGTTCTCAACAACATAAGAGCACATGGTGTGGTAGGGATGCATGAGAAAGAAGTAATGTGTGACGGAAATACCCATTTGGATTACTGCACTTTCTATAACTGATTCACGGATATTTCAGAAATGTCTGTGGACGAGGCGCTATGAGGGCATGAGGAAATGACAAGAAAATGCGTTAATATAATGGGCCCCCCGGATCGAGTAGGGTAGATAGGTAGTCACTCTAATTTTTGTCAAATTCACAACCTTCGATCTATCCAAAGCTGTTCTTCATACTCAATTTGCTACTCACATTATTACCCCTTCAGTATGTCTCGTCTAACGATCATTACTCCAACCTACCCGCACCATTTATCCAGCAACAATCCATCCTGCGAAGAAAGCCGTCCAGAACGCGAACCTTGAACCAAACCAAACTAAATGACAAAACGGATATCATCACTGCCTAGGTATCTAACTACAGTACAGTACAGTACACCCTCCACAAACACCATCAGCCATACCTCAGACTAGCACAATAATTCCAATGATATATCCGCGCATAGGAAAGTCCTACTATATCTATTCCATACATAACACCAGAGGAGAAGAAGGGCGACAAAAATCGAATTAATTAAAACCTATGTACCGCCACGATGTAGTAGTACATGGAACGCATTTCATGCTTTCATATCCCAACTTGTCATCATCATCATCATCAATATCTGAACAAAACCAAGACATCTTAACCACCGTCACTCCGATTGCTGTACGCATCCATCACCAAGAAAGAAGACACATCCGCAAACGCGAACAGACAAATACCTACATACCTCCCCTTCCCTTCCCTGCCCAAGCCACCTATCCATCTACACAACACTACTCCACAACCTCAACAACATCCTCACTCTCAAACCCAATCCCCTCAACCGTCATCCCATCCTCCAACTTATCACCATCAAACACAAGGTAAATCAGCCGCGCCGGATCAACACTGACTTTTCGTTTATACCCGCTTATGATGCGTGCCACTGTTGTATCTGGTCGGACGCGCAGGTTGAGGAATGGGAGGATGGATCTGTCCCGCGAGGTTAGGTGGATTACTACGCCTGGTTTTTGTTGCTGTTGTTGGTGCTGCTCGAGGAGGAGGAGGGGGTCGTCTGTTGTTGCTGTTATTGCGGCTGCTGTGGTGTTGGTGGTGGTGTCAGGAGTGCCTTCGGCATCTGCTCTAGCACGATCACGCTGTTTCAGTCGGAGGTCGAAGATATGTTGCGTGACAGCCTCGATTTGGATTTTGCCTTCTGCGAGGTCGGAGCCGTCTTTTTTGGTGCCGTGTTTGCGCTTGATTTGCTCGAGGATGGAGCGGCATGTGGTGGAGTTGTATAGTTTTTGGCAGTTCCAGATGAAGAAGACTTTGTCGTCTAGTTTGCGTTGGTCGAGTTCGTTCTTTTTCTTCCAGTACTTGAATAGTTGGTCGAGTGGTTGGGAGGCGTAGCGCTGGGCTACTAGTTCTGAGCAGCCGGGCATTATTGTCGTGACGAGGATTTGGACTTTTGTGTCGGATTGATCGTTGGGGTCTGCAGTTGGTGTGGGTGTACCGTGGTCTGAGCCTGCTGTTGGGTCGTCGATGTGATGTGTAGATTCCAGTGGTGCTGCTGAAGGAGATTGCCGGTCATCAAGTGGTTTGTTCGGCAGTTGTGTCGAAGTCGTGGTGGTGGTTAATGATCTTTTGGTTCTGGCTGCCTCCCGCGCTTTTCGCTTGAGCTCTCGAATGTATTCGTCTTCCTCTTCTGATTCACTCTCGGATTCTGTGTGGAGGTGGAGGTGGAGGTGGAGGTTTCGTTTTGGACTTTGACGCTTGCGTAGGTATGCCTTGAGAACGCTGCGCCTGCTCCCCAACCATATCGTCTTCGTCGATGGTGATTACAGCCTTTTCTCCCTTTGCTGGAGACGGTGAACTGAGTCTCTCATCAAGTCTTCTCTTCTTCTTTGGAGTGCTTCGAAGCCCAGGTCTACCGTCCTGATCATGAGTTGCATCACTTCTTTGACTGCCACTCCTTACGCTTCGGTCGCTTTGTTCAGAATCGCTATCCGAGTTCTTCGGTCCATATCCATCGTCATGTTCGTCGTCGTCCACTTGAATAGGCGTCGAGACCCGTCGCTTTTTGACGGGTTGTTGGTCCTCGAACTTGGTATCTACGCTGCCGCTCTTGCGCTGTTGTGCTTTCTTCTCTTCCTTCTCCTTCTGTCTTGCTAGTCGCTTCTCCTCTCTCTTACGATTTGCTTCGAGAATATCCTCATAGACATTTTGCCCGAAAATAGGTTGATCTTCATTAACTGGTGTCGCGGTCGTCGCAGCCCATTTAGGCTTCGAGAACAATGATTTCTTAAGTGCCATGTTAAAACAGGGATACAAGACCTTGAATTTGTGTCTTTCACTTCATCTCATGTTTACAATAGAAGTATGACATAAAACCACTGTAGAATGTCCAGGCTGGTTATTGTTGCAAGCATGTCGAAACCACTCTATTACGCGGGGAACTTGCGATAGTGAAATTGCGCCGAAGACATGGATTCGAACTTCCACCATCGCAAGGCGCATACACCACTACAGTACCAAGATACCCTAACAACGCAGTCTGCCGCTCCAAAGCTACCTACCATCTTCGCCATTTCAACAATACGGTATCCTATCAGAACACTGTTGTTCCATTGAAAATCGAATAGCGCGATCATGGAAAATCACAACTCAGGAGACAGCAGAGATCCTGCCAGCTTTCTGTCTAGCATCATCGGCGCAGCGGTCACAGTCAAACTAAATTCGGGCATCATTTACAAGGGCGAGCTGCAGTCAGTGGATGGCTACATGAATATTGCTCTCGAGAAATGTCAGGAATTTGTCAATGGGCAACTACGACGAACGTATGGGGATGCTTTTGTGCGAGGGAACAATGTACTCTACATCTCCAGCGAATAAGCAAAAAGGAAAACAAGCACAACTATGACCACGATACTCCAGATAGGACATCGCGAGAACGGCTTTAGGGATCATGCAGCGACAGCTGTTAATCATGGACAAGCTCATCCGTTGATGAGTCGAACCCTTCTTTCCTGTTAGGCAATTCGAGTCAACACTAGAGGGATAGAGGACACAAGGGTTCCGGGGAGAAAGGCCAGTGGACTGTTGATAGGAATTAGAGTATGTACGGAGTGCTTTGCGGTGATCAGTTACAGATTTCATGGAAGATGGTTCTAAGGAAGGTCAGAAGTTTTACCGTCAGCCACCACTCTTCAGCGGCTCATCGGGAATACTGCTGGTCCATGCTATAACGGTCTTGCCGTGAACAGCAACTCGGCCTTGATCATCTAACTTGGTCTGAGGTGAATTAATGGCATTCCAAAATGTCTTCTCAACCTTAGCTAATCGATCTGCATCGAGGTTTGCGATCTGACTATATGTGTTGAACCTCTTCCAAATATCTTCTTTCTTCAACCACGACGTGAATGAGAATGTTTCCTCTCCTATTGGTAAACCAAACAGTGGATCGGCACTGAATATTGAGAGTAGACTGCTTTTGTTCTGTTCATCGAAGACATCTTTCCATCGCATATCACGAAACCTGGAGTGCCCGTCGTCTAGATTCCATATAACATCTCTCATGGTCGATTCCCAATCACTGTGCATGTCCCAGTCCTTTGGCGCGTTGTAGTCTTCAATATTCCAGATGAGTCCGAGACATGCTGTCGGTTTGAGTACCCGGTGAATCTCTTTTAGAGTGTCCATGTTTGACATCCAGTGGAACGCCTGTGCAACGATGACCGCTTGAAAGGTCTGGTTCGGCACATTCTTCATGTTTTCTGCTGTTCCTTCTTGTACTGTAACACGCTTCAGCTGCTTGCTTTCCAACTCCTTCTGCATCTCACTGTGGGGTTCTATGGCAACAATATCATACTCCTCGGGTCTGGCCGCTAGAAGTGCAGTCAGTTTGCCAGTGCCAGCACCCAAATCCAGTATCTTCACGCCGTTGACATCTTTGATCTCCAGAACTTCGAGCAGTCTTTCGACAGACTCGGGTGGGTATGATGGTCGGTGAGAGTCATATGCAACGGAGGATGAGAAGCCTTTCTGAGCAACTTCAGGCAGCGACATCATATGCCCTGCGTGTAGATATTGGTGCTTGTCTTCTCTTTTGTGATAGGGACCAGACGGATTTAGCACAGCGCAGTACTGGCAGTACTTGGTACCGGTGTGATAGTTTCAGGGTTGGCACCAGAATGGGAGATATTGGGTCCCCACATCAACAACAATTTTAGGCACGATTGACATCATGAGGGGCAATATTGTATCTCAGCTTGCCCCACATCGCAGAGCCTCAGGCACATGAGTTTTTTTTAGACGAGTTCTTTTGTGCTCGTGTTTATTATGATTGCAAAGGCGCAGTCTAGCAGTCTCGCAAGAATCGGGTTCGACTGCTAACGTCTTCAGTGAATCAACACGCTCGTTTTGCTAATCGTCCCAAGACTTCCGCTAAAAACCACGAAACTGTAGTCATGGTCCTTCAGGCGATAAAGTATACTCCTGCATCAAGTTTTGGTGCAGCCACGTTGGAGATCTTAGATCAGCTGCTCCTCCCACACCACTCAATTTACATCCCAATCTCGAGCTGCGAAGATGCATTCGATGCCATCAAACAAATGAAAGTTCGTGGTGCCCCAGCAATTGCCATAGTTGCGGCTCTTGCTCTAGCTGTTGAATGCACCAGAACAACCATATCTGCCCAGTCAGCTTCCGAAGCTCGTGATCAGATCACAGAAAGACTAGAATATCTGAAGAAGAGCCGGCCAACCGCTGTGAATCTCGGCGATGCCGTAAACAAACTCTCAAACGTGGTCAAGAAAGCTGCGGATGCAGACGACGCGAATGGTCAAGCAGTTGTTCACAAGTATATAGCTGCCGCAGAGCGCATGCTGATTGATGATGTCTCGGATAACAAAGCGATTGGTGCTCATGGTGCGAAATGGATAGCTGAGCATACTGTGGCTGGACAATCAAAATCGAAGGATGCTGCTCAGGAGTTGAAGGTTTTGACTCATTGCAATACCGGCTCGCTGGCTACTGCTGGTTACGGCACTGCTCTTGGAGTTATTCGCTCCTTACGAGAGGCCGGATTATTGACACATGCATTCTGTTCGGAAACCCGACCTTACAATCAAGGTTCCCGCTTAACCGCGTATGAGCTCGTCCACGACCAAATTCCTGCGACGTTGGTGACAGATTCAATGGCTGCGTCGTTGCTGGCAAGAGAAGGGAGTGACATTGCTGCCATCGTCGTTGGAGCGGATCGAGTTGCCGCAAATGGAGATACTGCCAACAAGATAGGAACCTATTCTCTTGCAGTTCTGGCTAGACACCATGGTGTTAAATTTTTGGTGGCGGCGCCACGGACCACCATTGATATGGCGACACCATCAGGCAAAGCAATAGTAATCGAAGAACGTGCGCAACATGAAGTAACGCGGATAAACGGTCCTCAAATTAGCTCAACCGGCGACTTGCACGAATCGGCCACTATCAGTACCGCAGCTATTGGGATTGGTGTATGGAACCCAGCGTTCGATGTAACGCCAGCAGACCTCATAGATGGTGTTATAACGGAGGTTGGTGTTATCGAGAAGCAGAATGGTGTATTCGACTTCAAACCACTGTTTGCCAATATCACTGAAGACCATCGTGAAAGTCATCCCTCTACTATTGGCGGCATGTAGCATTCAGCAATAGTGCTCACTGGTCGAAATAGGTAGTTTCGAACAGTAAAACTACTTCGCACCGGATGCATCGGTACCGTTCGTGTGAGAAGCGTCAGAAGGGTCCTGCTCTTCAAGTTGTGCTCGACTGGCCGTTTCTTCTGCTTGAGCCAGCAACTGATCTAATCGGCTTTCGATACCATCGAGTTGTCGCTCCAAAGCGGATGCTGTTTGCTCCCCCCTTATCGTAATTAGAATATTTGGGTTTGTTGGTATGCTCGTCACTTACTTAGCAAGCTCTTGAAATGCCTAACCTACAATTTCAGCTCTGTAGTCTTACACACTTATGGTGAGGAGAAACTAACCTTTGCCATCTCGGCTGCTATACGTTGTGGATTTTCAACGTTGCTAGTGTCACCCTCCTGCTGGCTACCAGCAGACTGAACTGCTGAATCTCCTTGAGACATGGTGTTCGCTTGGACAAGTGGAGCGAAATAGACACAACCGTTTCTTGAAATGAGTTCTAAGTGGAATCCCAAAACGAGCCTTGCACGGAACAGCACAGATGTTACTGTTGATTGAACCAATAGATGTACCTCTCTGATGTGAAACAGTCAAGAAATGTGTGTAGCAGTCGGAGATCGGAGTAGTGCCCAGAGATCAGCCTCGTGAGCAGCAGCGCGTGAAATCTGACATGGATCTCTTGAAAATGATAGCATTCAAACTCTATCTCATCGTCGATCTCGTCTTCACTCCCGCCCTTCAATTGTTCTCCTCTCTTCCACGGTATGACATAATTCTTTATTTTAAGGTGATCTATTGCTTTTTCCGCACCACCTATCCAATGCTGCCACGAATTGTAGAACAGCGGGGCTGAGCCAGGGTCAGTTCGAAGCTACTGGTACAAGTACCCTTACAACTGACGTATTCCAGTGCTGTAGGTGTTAGCATCAGAGCAGCCGTGATTAGGTAGGCGGTGGTGGAACAAGCGAACATGCACTGGTTCTAACCACATTCTTCTCATTGCCAAAAGTGGTCGGTTTTTGCATGGGAGTCAGCTCAAGCATCGGAACTTCTCTCGAAAACTAACATGTATGCGAGCCGTCGGCTTCGGAACCAGCACGGAACTACGTTGTACTAAGCTTATAAAGATAGAAAGTGCACGCACCAATCTGGTTGTCTACAGAGTAGTGGATCCTGAGCACACGTTAGTCCAAGGCACGTTACCCGGATAGTCGGTCGCATCGAAGATTCGGTACGTTATGGATGCAACTTAGCAATTTTCCATTGCTTTGTCGATCGTGCTCTTGCAACGGGATCGGTGTTTATCTTTGCTTCCACTTATAATAGGCTGCACCGTGTGTGTGTCTACTCGTACGGGGTACTTCCACTAGTACTATCAAGCCCCTTCACTGGCGGACCTCTACAATGTCCATGGATGGAAATCATCGATGTCAAACGATAGACTTTCACACCACGGATGACCATGCCTTTATGGCAAGATTAATGGTGTGTTAACCAGAATGAATCACGATTGATACAGCAGCTTGTCTAGTTATCGTCGGGCGCTCCTTGCTATTAATTCTTGACAGCAGGTGTCGATGCAGACTGCGTGCTTAGATGATGGTACGTGTGTATTCAAACCTATGACTGTTACAAGCATTTACCCCATCGATGCTATTCGTGTTCGGCCCTAGCCACATGCTACACTGATTCAAGTGACACCCCCATGCTGTGACGCAGGTACCAGAAGTTCAAACAAGTCACATCCTGAACATTCAACACCATCCACATCTTACGCGCGAACGACAATTGCTGTGAACTCTTCCTTGCATCATCACAAGTGGGGCACACCACGACCTCAACAGCCTAAGACGATCCAAACCTCTTCTCTACTGAATTGAAGTCAATTCTAGTCGTTGCCGATATTCGTCCAGACTCACTTGTTCACCTCATATCTTAGAATTCACGTACACTGGCGCTTGTCGCCTGATTTCATAGCTCATCTTTGACGCTTGGCTGTTTGGGATCTTTACTACCATCAATACGCTACTGTCGTTCTGCACGAATTTTGTGGAGTTGGGAGTCCGGAGACTGGTCCATCTTCTAATTCGATACACCAACACCTCGATCCCTTGCTGTTTTTGGCAGGATCCAATTGCACAGCAGAGCCGCATCGATCCATTACTTCAAGGGTCCTTCCCTCACGCACCTGATTGTTCCATACCCCACTAACTATCTGTCAAGGTTGGCCGAACACAAAAGTCAGTCCCTTACACGTCGACTTCGAGTTTTAGAATCTGGAACATATCTCTCTCCTGGTCTTGCTGTCTTCTTTTCTGGTTCAAGTCGACAACAAATTGCGGAGTGTTCAAAGCCAGCGCTTCTGGTTATTTTATAACAAGTATTCAACGTGTCGAATGCGCAATCCCATGACGAAGCCATTGCCAAGTTCATCGGACCAAATTCCACCGGCCACGAATAGCCACAGCTTCGATCTTCCTAGCATAAGACGCAGGCTGAATGACTCGGAGTACGGCGCCCGAGTCCTCTGCTATACATAATGATTCACGAGAACAACTAGCTCGCTTGTCGTATGAAGCAACACGCTCGAATGACGGATATCAGCCATATCTGGAACGGCTAGGCCTTGGTCAATACCACGATGCATTGGTCGCAGAAGGATTCGATACTTGGGAAACTGTGTTGGATATTCAGGAAGCTGACTTGTATGCTCCACGAGATAATAGACGACGCTGAAGGCTAACATGAACGGCAGGGAAGCATTAGGTATGAAGCTGGGCCACCGTCGAGTAAGAAATAGCAGTGAGTTGCATGACCAATGCTAACTGATAGCAGAAGCTTCAGAGAGCTATTGCCGAGTTCCGAGGTTACTCGAGCGATCGTCCCTTGGGATCACCCTTGTTAGACGTACCAGTATCGGAACTCGCTAAGGCAGAGAGTAACCCTCAACAAGCAAGCAGTAGGGATACAATTCAAGCAGCGGGTCCAGAACAGAAGAGGAAGTACAGGCGGCATCCTAGGCCTGATGAGCATGCGCCGGAGAAAGCCCCATCAGCGTATGTTTTGTTTTCAAATACAATCCGGGAAGAAGTCAAGCATGAGAGTTTGTCTTTTACAGAAATTGCTCGTTTGGTTGGTGAGAGATGGCAGAAACTCGACCCCTCCCAGAAGGAACCATTCGAGACGCATGCTGCATCCTTAAAAGACACATACAACGCGCAGCTAGCGCAGTACAAGAAGACCGACGCCTATAGGGATTATATGCAGTACCTTGCAGATTTCAAGGCTAAACACGGTACCAGCAACGAAGTTAGGAGTGAGTACAAGAGGCCCAAGCTGGATGCCCATTACAGTTCAAGTTTGTCTGCTGCTTCGGCCAATGAGATGGCTGAGCTCACGTGCTATGGGACTGAACATGTTCGAGGAGCCTCAATTGGTTCTGTCGGTTCGGTGCAAACAGGAATCAGTCCAGCGACAATACAACTTGCAACAGTTTTACCTGGCCCAGGGGCCCCGGGTGGACGGCGGAGATCTCCTACAAACCCATATACTTACGGTCGACGCCCTGGTCAGCTTTCGAATGAGAGCTCTTTGTCTGAAGATTACGGAGATCCATTGCCACGTGCCGCAGCCCTATCTTTAAGTACACCACCCACAGGTACCCCGCCACCTTCCATGGCAGCAGACAGGCTTAAGCGCCAAGAACTAGGCTATGGGATGAGTTCACAACCTTGGCAGAGGGAAAGTTCACAAACATATCCTCTTGGGTTTTTGTCAGGGACTAACCAGTTGAGTACCTTACCCACTACGCCGAGTGGCCTTGGTCTTGGTGATCCGGTACGAGACAGAGGCCAAGAGACGACAGGTGCCGCATATACTGCCGGGCCGTTACCACAACGAGCACTGCCAATCTCGCAATTGGTAGGGGCCAACGTTGGCCGCGATCCAAGCACGATGGATGTCCAGAGAATCCTTCCGCCGTTGTCTCAACTTGCCGGAGCCTACCCACAGTATGCCAATCTCGGACAGCCTTCTGTCTCGATACCCATCACTACATATCAGAACCACGCGCCACCAGATCCTGCGTCACTGCGACCTGGGCATATTCGCTCTATGCCGAGTCGATCGGAAAGTGAGGCTGCGGACACTTTGGCGGGATTATCGGAACGGCAATCATTCAGCCGGAGCCGAACGCCTCGATCAAGTCAATAGCACCAATACTGAGAAGGAATCCTGTGAGATGTGAAACGGAGCAGCTGAACCTACCTTATGCACCTGTGACCCTCAACAGACTTGTTTGACTTTGAGTTATGTTTTGCGGCGAAATAAGCAGGCGTTGCGAGGCCCAGGCAGGGATCACAAATCGCTTGATGAATGAGAAAAGCATTGGAGTGACCCGTTATGGTCATGACGACACGGCTACGTATGGGACGTCACTATACTAAACAGATCGAGAAACATACATTTTCATGGAGCAATGAGCGAGTTCCCTCGTTTTCTTCTCATATACTGTATAGCATGCAAGCGCAGATATCATCATTACTGCATTCTCGAAGACTGTTTTTGGCATGCTTTCCGCTATTGGTTTTGGAGGCACTGGACCTTA
>Ga0181467_100489_pt1 | contig 20277 bp, 23 predicted proteins | sample InSIn5gowninarea_2_FD_119079 | JGI IMG/M metagenome (GOLD analysis project Ga0181467, IMG submission 119079) | Clean room microbial communities from NASA Spacecraft Assembly Facility at Jet Propulsion Laboratory, Pasadena, California, USA -... ... | reverse complement strand
ATAAGACGGCAGAAAACACCAAGAGGGTGCGAAAATGCAAAAGCGATAAGATAAGATAGAAGACTGCTTGGCGGGGCCACGACGCAAGCCTTCCGCGGCGAGCGTCAAAAAACAAGTGCCACATTCAAATATTGCGCGATTAAACGCATGACCCGAACATGCCCTTCCAGTACAAGACTCCGTCTTTGAGGACGTGATCGCTGAGACCTTGCTTAGGAGAGCTTAGGAATCTTGCTTCGAAATGCCCTGCAAGATCGCGACGCAACTGAACCACCCTGCATTGGAAAGCTTTCGAGGAAGCGTCCCCAAATAATCCAATCGGAACCCCATCTACGTGCAGATTGCGACCGCGGCGGTCATAAGCCCTCTTTTTCAACATCGCGAAAAATGTCAAATGCGCCTGGAGAACAGTTACAAGAGTACTGAGCGCTGACGCGACACGCAGGTTTTCGCCAATCTTTGGAGCAGCTGAGCTAATAGTAAGCACCCCCACCGACGCCATTCCTTCAGTCATGAAGCATTTTATAGGGAAAGATTTTAAGGATAATTCCCCCCTTACATCGAAATTCTCCACACCGATCGGAGGCTCGGAAGCGTTCTCAAGATTCAGTAGATGGCCCGATTGGAACACGTCAGCGCATACAGAAAGGGGTTTGCCGTCGCGATAACCTGGGACTGGAGACCCCTCTAACCATCGCTCTTCCGCGAACTCAGCCATCGGATTAGATATCCCAAGAACAAACTCACATGGAAACACCTTCTGGTCCTCGTCGTAACCGTAACAGAAAGGACTTATTTTATTAGACCCTAAAGAAACACCATCTCCAAGATAATAGGCAAGATATATCCTAGTCTGCTTATAGTCGCTGGTAACTAGCCGAGAACCAATTGCTTTCTGAAGCATGTTTCGAAACAAATGCTCGATGTTTTTGATAGACTCGCTCGTTTCATGCTCAATTTTAATTTGAGCTATGCGACTTATAATTTGCTCGGGCTTTAAGGCCCACTCAACAGAAGGACCGTAATCATCCGAAAATTCTCTTTCCTTGATCGACCAATACCAATCTTTGTGTCTGGAAGCCTCCATAAGGTCCTCCTGATTGTTTTTTGAAGCATATGCAAATACGGCTTGGCAGAAAAGGCGAAACGATTTGATCGTACTGCTAGCATCCTCCCCCTCTCCCAGTCTCCCTCGCGAGAAATTATCCAAAAGAACACGATGCATGCCCTCCATGTCATCGATGAACACGTTACCCATTTTGTTCACCCCCTCTTCCAAAAGCTACCTTACTCTTCCCATCATTGCTTCAAACCTAATTACAACATTATTGTATTTCTCGACATATCTCAGGATTTCCAAATCAGCGGCATCGTTGATAAAATATATTATACGGTATAACTCATTCAGATGACTATACAGATCACTGTAGTTTCCGGAAGAAGAAAATTGCGCTTTCCGGATATAATCTTCAATCAGGTTATCCCAATTTTGCGCATTATCGACGCTTGAAACTGTGAGACCGGGTATTTCCCGAACTACGCGGTATAGACGCTCCTCTCTCCTTAGATAAAGCATGTTTAGCGAACGCATTTCTTTCTCTGCGTTTCGCAACTCGCTCTGTAAAGGATTAATAAAATCTTTTCTCTTTTGCAAATCGGCGAGAAATTTAGCGCGACCATGCCCGCCTGCTTGTACGTAGCGAAACGTGCTCTCAAGTGCAAACTTGAGCCTGTTCGTTACATCGTGCACCAATTTCCAAGCCTCAAGATCGTGAATTGCGGTTGCAAATTCCTGGAGTGACCTGAATACCTTGTCCAAAGCACCTTGCGTGTCGATCAGATTAGGGCGAATTTCCTCCGCATCTTTTAATTCAGAAGATAATTTTTTATAGGCAACGGACAATGCAGATGGAATTTCGAGAAGGGCCGCGAGGTGTCGCGGACCAGCCGACATCTCTACATATTTTTGAATTGTATATGTAGGAATTGCGCGAGCAATTCTTTGTTGTGGCACATGCTCTGCTTGCGCTACGATACCGATTACTTCGTTCCGGTGATCATCCCACACAGGCGCCCCGCTAAATCCTGGCTCTACATAACTACCCAAATTGGATATGCCGACAAGGGAAACCAAGCGTGCTGTATCGACACCCCCCAGTGTGCCTTCTGCATAATCGCCGTTCGGAAGCATTCTAGGATAACCGAACACACGGAATCGGTGACCCTCGATTTGTTGCGGTGAACTCAAATACTGGATAGGTCGTGCGTGTGGGGGCAGCTTACCTTCGAGACGCAATATAGCGATGTCCTGCTCCTCATGTTCTGGCGCAAAGTTTGGCGACAGCATCGGCCGCCAATGCGCAAGCCGCGCCTTGTATTTTATGTTCGGCGCAATAAGAGGGAAATCGATGAGGATTGTAAGCTCTGGCGCCTCTGCACAATCTGCTTCTATGCCTGCAGCGTGAGCCACTACGTGCGCGCAGGTGCAGATTATGTCGTTCGACATCAAAAATCCACATCCTGCTTGACTCCCGTCTTGGGATAGAATGCGAATGAATACCCCTTCGTATGAACTTGTAAGCATGTGGCGGACCTTTCCCCCATATAGCTGATTGTTGCTTTTACTTGTCGGACGGCTTTGCCCATTTTACTGTAATCTGAAAATTTGCCTCCGTGCTGCCAGAAGCTATAATAGCCGTTCCCGAGAAAGCAAGTTTCAAACCGAATTGAATTTGTATTTCACTTGCCTTTTCTGTAATTTCGTCAAATTTTTCCAGAAGCTGGCTAAGCATTGGCTTTACATTTTCTAGGGCGTTTTCGAAACTCTCCCGTGCCATGACAGCAATCTTACCCGGTGGCGCCGCAGGAACTAATCCTGAAACTGCCTCCTCAATTTCTACCAGAACGGATTCTCCACCTTTCATAGAAAACTCGACTACCCGAGCCATTGTTCGCCTCTTGTGATCAGGAGTTTTCGGAGTGTGCGTAATTGCTGTGGATAGCATATCCATATCAGGTCGCTTTCGGCAAAGGAGCCCAATGGGGGGTGCTTCTACTCCTGGTTTCCTTGTGCGAGTGTGAGAGATAGCATATGCAGCGTAGATATGCGCAGCAATAGAGGCTAACCTATCCCGGCGCAGGCGCGTCTCCCTGCTCGCTACTTTAGTGTGATACGGCTCACCATCCCTGCCGCGCGACGCCGCTTGCTGCGGGATTATCGACGGCGCACCGCACGCCCGGCCCTACGCCAGGCGGAGCCGCCTTGATCGCTGCCTCGACCTCAGCAGTATGCCCGGCTAGTTGATCGCGCCGCTGCCGCGCCTCAACCAACCCGCGATCTGCTCTAGTGCTCCGTCAGCCCTCCCTGGCCGGGTAGAGCTTGCGGAGCTTGATGCGTGCGTCCTGGGTGGTGAACTGCCAATCGGCCTTGGTGGCGGCGGCGTTGCGGCGGCGCTGCCACGCCTCGATGTGACGTTCCAGCGTCGCCCTGTCATCCACCCGGTCCGGCAGGTCGCGACCGAGGACGCTGAACTCGATCTCGGCCATGTTCAGCCACGAGCCGTGCTTGGGCGTGTGATGGATCTCGAGCCGGTCGGCGATGCGTTTCGCTTCCTCGGGCGCGAACGCCTCGTAGAGCGAAGCCGAGGAGTGGATGTTGAGCTGGTCTATAACCAGCACGACCCGGTCGGCGTCCTTGTAGCGCCCGTCCACCAGATCGCGGACGAAGCGCGCCCAGTCGCCCCGCTGCCGCAGCTCCGTGACCGCCACCTCGCGCCAACCGCGGAGCGGCTCGAAGGCCAGGAACAAGGGCGAAACACGGTTTCGCCCGGGTTGGCGGTACCACGGCGCACGTATTCGCAGTCATAGCGTGCCTCCCGCCCCGGCCGGTCATCATGCGCCGGGCACGGTGGCAAGGGGGCGCGCACCTCACCGATGAGCTGCTTGCTGCATTCGTCCAGGCACACCACTGGCCGCTTCGGGTCAGGCGGGCGCTGATACACCTCCAGCACGTCTTCCATGTGCCAGACGAACTCGGCCGAGTACTGGGGCGGGATGCACCACATGCGCCGCAGGTGCGGCTTCAGCACATTCTTTTTTGAGCGTCTGGCGCACCGTCTGGATGGGGCGGAGCAGGCCAGGGCGATCAACCTCGCCTCCTGTTCGCCGTCCAGCTTGTGCGCATAGACGCGTGGGCTCGGCTTGGGCAGCAACGCCGCTTCCAGCCCCTCCTCGACAAAGCGCTGCCGCACCCGCTCGATGGTGCGCACGCTCACCCGCACCGCCTCTGAGATCACCGTGTCTGTCCAGCCCGGACCGCCCTCAGCGGCATCCGCCTGTAGCAGCACCCGCGCGTGCGCCAGCTTGCGCGCGTCCGCCTTGCCGCGCGAGATCATCCGGCCGAGCGCGTCGCGCTCCTCACACGTCAGCGTCACCCGATACCGCTTCGCCATGCCCGCCTCCCGCCGCCATGCCACCGATAAAGATCAGCTCAGAATCCGGCAGAGCAAGCCTGGCAGAGCACTAGCTCCGGTATCGACTTCCAAACTCACGTGCGGCACATGGTCCGCCATAGCCACCCGTTTGGCTTTGAAATGGCCGTTTTACTTGAATTTCATCTCTGTCTTTGACGAAACGCACTGCGAGCCAATGATTGGAGACCGGCGCGCTCTTTGCGGAGATTCGTATGGAAGCGGCAGGCTACGTCGGCCTGACTAGCCAGATTGTAGTGCTTCTCCACCATGTGGCCGGAAATACCCAGGATCGCCGCGGCGACGCCCGGGTGGGCCGGGTCCGTCAGGGGAGCAGTCGTGCCGAGGGCATGCCGAAAACGATGCGGCCCGAAAGCGATACCAAAGTGCCGCTTGGACTGGCGCTGGATCATGTCGCTGATGTTGTCCGCACTCAGCGGCTCGCCATACTTGTTCAGCCAGAACGCATCGTGCCTCTGCCCGGCCAGCAATTCGGCCCGTTCGACAGCAATGTAGCGGTCGATGGCAGAGGTGAGCCCGGCCGGCGTGTCATACTCGATGCTCCGGGATGTTTTGACGTCCTCCTTCTCGAACACCAGCCTGTATGTTCCGCCGTTCCGGACGACCGTTCTGCCCAGGCTGAGACTTGCCATCGACCGAACGCGCGGGGCTCGGGCCGCAAACAGGGCAATGAGCAAGCCGTTGCGATACGCAAGCCGCCTATGCTCCGGATGGGCCTCGACCAGAGCGTCTTGCATCATCGTGCGTCCCCACTCGTAGAGGACTTTGCTGTCGAAGGCCTGGATCGGCTTCCTCGATATCGGCAGCAACGCCGCCAACGACCGACCACCGGGTGACGTGAGCCACCGGAAGTCGGCGTCGGGATGCATTATCAGCATCGCGGAGCGCAGCTCGGAGAGCCTCGCGATGATGCTCGCGTTGCAATGGCAATCCTGCAGAACTCGAAGGTAGTCCACGACATTCTCGCGCGTCACTCGCGCCCCGGGCGGGATCGTCGGATCGAGCCGACCTTGCGTGCGAAGAAACACCAGCCAACGCCGATAGCCCACGAGGATCGTGTGGATGGTCTCGGGACGAAGCCCCGAAGCATGCCGCGGCTTCGCCAGGATGTCATCGGCCTCAAGCCCGGCCTGCCAAAGCCGCAAATCAATCGCGGGCCAGCCCCTCAGCTGGTATCCGTCATCCTCGGTGGGCCGTGTTTGACGGTCTCCCTCACGGAGCAGCTTCGATGGATGCAGCCATGTGAAGCTGCGCCGAGGCTCCATGATGCGCAGAGCCGCAGCAAGCTGACCAAGGCGCGCTACGATTGTGGGCTTGTTGTTGCCCGCCTCGCGCAGGACATCGATGTAGGCCTGCACGGAAGCCGGTGTGACGCGGTCGGCGGGATGCAGGCCGGCGTCGAGACGACCCTCCGATGCAAGGGCAGAGATCCACCGGCCGTAACCTTCAGCGACCAGTGGGATGGTGACCGGATTCAGGGTGGCGACATAGGGGCCGCCCATGGCCGCTTCCCAGAGGCTGCGGTCGATCCCCGGCCAGTCCGCCACCGGCAGGAGCCGGCGCAAGGGGAGTGTGCTCATGTCCTGGGCCTCCGTCCCCGGGTGGTCAGACCGCCGACGCCCTTCCGAAACGCATGGGCGGCGATCTTTCGGGCAGCTTGCCGGTCCCCCAGGACTGCCCCATCGAAATGCCGGGCTGCCGAGTCTGCCTCGAGCCCGACGTAGTGCGCGATGGTGACCTCGATGTTGCGGTGGCCGAGTACCTGCCGGACCACCTCGTATTGCCCGGGGTTCAGCCGCAAGAAGTTCCACGCGGCGAAGTGCCGGGCCAGGTGCACGTTGAACTCGGCGCCCGTCTCGCGCGTGACGGCTTGCGACAGCCATTCCCCGAGATGTTGCGCCGAACGCTGTTTGCCGCCCGCCCCGAAGAGGTAGGGGTTCCCCGGATCGACCAGGTGATGCCGGTGGCGCGCCAGATACGTCTCGATCAGCTTCTGGCTTTCCGGCGGCAGGGGCCAGCGAAGGGCGGTGTCGTTCTTCACCTCGTCGGCGTCGATGAAGATGTGGCTGAACTTCCGTCTGCGCGGATCCGGCTGATGCAGGTGGCGGTCGATCCGGAGCCCGGCCAAGTTACCGCGGCGCATGGGGCAGATCAGCAGGATCTCCATCGCCGTGGCATACATGGCGAGCCGAGCGGCTGCCTCCGGCTTCAGACCGGGCGAGGCCGCCCTGCGCATGAGCTCCATGGGAAAGCAGAGCAGCATGGCGCGCACCCTGGGCTGCATCAGCGCACGCAGCCGCCGCGTGTTCTTGTCTGTCAGGCCGATCGGCTGCGGGGGTTCGACCCGCTTCGCCCACTCGGCGATCTTGGCGACGTGCTCATCCGGAAGGTCGCAATAATCGCGGGCGAGCAGGTGCAGCGTCCGAGCAACCCGGGCGGTCATGGGGCTGGACTGTCCCTCTCGCCGTCCCAGGAAGAACCGGATGATGGCCTCAGGGCGGCTGAGCGGGTGGACGAGATCACGAAGCCCCAGCAGCTGCTCCCGCTCGAGGCCCTTGGCCAGCAGTGCTGCCGCGGCACACCGGATCATCCAGCGCCTCGCGTTGATGGATGCCGGCCGGAGGGGGCGTTGTGCGCGACGGGGGCGCTGCGCTTCTCCTCCAAGAGCATCGGCGGAGAAGATGTGCTCTATGTCCTGGCCGCGAAGGCGGTCGGTGTAGCGGTCCACGTCCTGCCGGAAGGACAGGGGGTAGGCCTCAAGCGAGACCGAGTATCTATCCGCCCGATCCGGCCGGGTCAGCAGCCTCCCGGGCCAGCCCGGTACGCGCTGGTGGGCCCAATTCCACGTGGAAGCGACCTGCCGGACGCGCGCCGCTGGATCGGAACAGAGGGTACGTTTGGCGCAGCGCACCTCGTAGGCGCCGAGCGTATCAGCGTCCACCGCGTCGGCTGCGATCCCGTTGGCGTCGAGGAAACGCAGGAAGTCGAGCATGGCCAGCCGCCGGAACGCGGGCAGAGCCTCCACACAGGCCTTCAGGGTCTCGGAGATCGGGCTCATGCCGCGGCTGTTAGGCTCGTGTAGGCCGAGGCGGCGCAGGATGTATCGCAGTTCGCTGCAGAGGCTCTGCATGCGTCCAAGGGACATGCCGAACGTGGCCGGGGGCGCCTTGAGCAACCCGCTCAGGGTGGCGCAGTCCATCGCCACCGCGGCGGCAGCGGATGTTCGAGGCTCAGCCGGAGCCAAGACCCTGGCCGCCGTGGAGAGGGCGGTGCGCATCTTCTGGGCGCGACCCGGGGACAGGTCGGTCCAGGTCGCCAGGATGACCTCGGTGTCGGCGATGGTCAGGCGACGGGATTGGCTCTGGGGGTCGGGCAGCATTGTCCCGGTTTCGATAAGTGCATTCATGGAACGGGCTCCATCCGGTGGCAGGGTGCGGCAGACTATGACATATTCCAATAGCATATCACAGTAATTGGCCTGGTATTACTGTGAGATGCTCTTGGAACGTTCTATAGATCTATGATCTAACGCGCCTTCTTATGCCGCACTGATGGCTTCTGGGACTTTGGCGCACAGAGCAGTGCATCGACCTGCTCCTGCGGGATGAACACCGAGTTGCCCACTTTGACGGGCTGGAAGATGCCCCGCTCGATCCAGCTGCGGATCGTCCGCGGAGCCCGACCGAACATCTCGGCGACCTCTGCAATCGAACGCATCCGCGGTAGCTCGCGCACCTCAGGTTTCTCGGGAGAGGGCTTCCCGGGCCTCTGCCGGGCCACGGCTGCTACGAACCCGACCCGTCCAAGTCCGGCCTGTGCCGAAACCGGCTCAATGCGTCCTGCTCTGGACCGGGCTGACAGGCCAGCACGGCCGGGCTCTGCGCGACCGTCAGGCGGTCGGTCTTCTCAAACATCGGGTCTGCCATGGGACGTATCCTTCGTGATCCGTCCACAGCCTGGGGCAGCATCGCCGATGGCACCCGCCCGAGTCCCCCTCACCCGGAGGGGGAATCCAGGCCGACGTCCCGATCATAGTCCCAGAGGGCCGCGTGAGCCTCTGCTGCCAGGCTATGGGCTCGAGCTTCCAGTTCCTCGATCCGAAGGCGGACCTCCCGCTTGGGCCGCGGGTCCGTGTGGTCCTCAGGTTTTGAGTAGAGGCTGATCCGTTCTTCTTTGATCTCGTCCTCTACGGCTCGTAGCTGCGCCAGGAGAGTCGCCGATCGGGTGCCGCGTCGAACGTAGTGCCGCAGGTTCGCACCCTCGTCCGATAAACCTGTCGCGTAGGTCCAGAGGAGAGCAACAACCTCGTAAACCGGCCCTGTCTCCTCGGCCGTGACGACGTCAGTACCCTGTTCTTGGGCAATCATCTGGGCGACTTGGTCAGCCAGAAAGATCCTTGGGTCGCCGATGATGCGTTGGAAGGCGCGCTGCGGTCCCGGCCGATCGGGTGGGATACGCCCCAATATCGTTCCATTGCGCCATCTATCCAATTCTTGCTCGGCAGCCACGTTTATGGCGCTCGCGACCAATTCGATGGGGGCGGTGCCGAGGCCGAGTTTCACGCGGGCTTTGACTGTATCGTCCCAGCCTCTCTGCGCGTGGTAGACCGTGTTCAGAAGGTCGAGGCTGAACGGCGGAAGGCTGTGAAGGTCTTCGGTGAGCTCCCAAGAAATTCGAGAGATGCGCATCAGCTTCATCTCGACCTCTTTTGCAGTCGGTGCACTGACCTGCTGTTGCAGATCTGCCAGGACTGTGGAGGCAACATGGAGCAACTGCTTGGTCACGCGCTGTAGGCGAGGTTCATCTACCTGCCTCTGGTTGCGCGAGCGACCGCCGATGACCTTCGACGCAATTGCCGCGAGCTCCTCGGCCGATCCCGGCATGGTTTCCGGGAGTTGAGAGCTCGCCAGTCTCCTGCGTGGCATCGGACCTCTCCGCCGAAGTTGGGACTAGGCCGCAGAACGCCGCAGAACATCGCGTGATGGCGGGCGGCGAGCAGGGCCCCTTTCTGGCCCGCATGGCGCTGGCTCGGAGCAACGTAGCGTATGCCGCTGTGACAGTGGTCGTGGTTGTACCAACGCACGAAGCGCGCCGCATTCAGAGTCATCAGAGTCAATAGGAGAATGGGCCGAGCCGGACGCACGGGATGGGCAAAGCAGCTCGTTCCAGCAACTATGTGCCTTCAATGTAGGATGCCATACTATGTCGATCCTGTCTGGGCTCCTTGGTCACGCCAGCTCATTCGATCCCAGGAAAGCCCAAGAGGAATACGCGAGGCTGTTCGCGGACCAGGAAGTCGTGGAAGGCGCATTCAAGCTGATCCGCGACGTCATCCTGTTCACAAACAGGCGTCTTATCTTCATCGATAAGCAGGGGCTCACCGGAAGCAAAACGGAGTATCTCTCGATCCCTTACCGGAGCATCGTGCGATTTTCGATAGAGAGCAGCGGCCACTTCGATCTGGATGCTGAATTGAAGATCTGGGTGACAGGTATGGTGAATCCGATTGAGCGCACATTTAATCGCAAGCTTGACGTTTACGCTCTCCAGGCCATTCTCGCCGGTTATGTAGGAAAATAGGATGCGGATATGGCAGAAGCAAATGCGTCTAAAACCCCGCTTTTGGACTCTCTGGACAGCATGAGCGCGCAAGAGTTGACGGCGCTGATCGATGCGGCTGAGGGCAAGCGACGCGAGAAGCTGGAGACGGCCAAGCAGGAGTTGGTGGCCGAGTTCCGGGCCAAAGCGTCCGAGCTGGGACTGTCCCTGGAAGCCTTGTTCTCACAACAGCAGGCTGAGTCGGCGTCGGCGTCGGCGTCTGTGCCTGGACGCAAGCCGCGCAGCGACGCGGGTACGACGCGGCCAGCCAAGTACCGCGGTCCGAACGGGGAGGAGTGGTCGGGGCGGGGACGCACGCCTAACTGGCTTACTGGCTTGGAAGCGGAAGGACGCAGCCGCGAGGAGTTTGTAATCGCGCCGGAGTTGGGTCTCGACCCGGTGTAGTACCGCATGGATTGCGGGATGGCCTACGCCGGCCTGAAAATCCGCTGGCGTTAACGGGCTGGGTGGGCGGGACGGCGCTGCCCACCGCGTGCTCCGTCAGGGGTGCCGCAATGTGGTTGCGCGGCAGTGTTGCGCTCCACCTCGGAACCTACGGGTACCGCCCTCTCTCGTCAGCGTCTGCGGGATTAACGAGGGTGGGGCAGACGGCAGCCGGCTCCGACGCGGACGCGGCCGGTGTCGGCGATGCTCTTCACCACGGTCTTTGGGGCGGGCAGCGGGCAGCAGCCAGCGCCGAGACGCACCTTGCCGGCGTCGGAGATCGAAGTCTGGGTGCGGGTTTGCGCGGGCTGAGCCATGGTCCGGTCCTCTTTGGGGTTCTCGTCGTGCCCTCGCATCTTCACATCTTTGTGATAACGGATCACTAAATAGTGATTACCGACCGGTAAACATGGTTCTGGCCTGATATTTGCTTGGCTGGGAGGAGTTGGTGGAGCGCTGCTCAGACGGGGCGGGCTAACCGCGTGCGCGCTCGGCGATGAGCCAGTCGTACTCGGCTTGCAACCGCAGCCAGAATTCGGCGTCGCCGTCCCAAGCTCGTGCCAGCGCCACGGCGAGGTCAGGCGTCAGCCGCCGCTCCTCTGCCAGCACGCCCTCCAGTTCCGCAGTCGGGCACCCTAGCTCGGTGGCTAGGGTGCTCGCGTTCAGCCCTCGTGCTGTCATCCCCTCGGCTACGACTTGTCCGGGATGGGTGAGACGAGCCGAAGGGACCGCCTGCGTTGTTGCAGCCTTTTCTCCTCGTCCCGCGCTTTCGGTTCCGTCGTCGTCTGTCGGCTCCGTCCCTATCTCACCCGGTTCCATGATGCTCGTTCCTTCCTGCCCGTTGTCGGTCCATCTAACCATGCGGCCACCAGCCAGTTGCGGCCGTTCTGGACGCGCTGGAAGCCGGTTTGAGCTTTGGGGCTGGGGTGATAGCCGAAATCTTTCGAACCGCCCTGTAGAGGCCTCCTAGGGGCTCTACGGGCGTGATCTACCCAGAGGTGGAGAAGGAGCAGGGGCAGCCGGCGCCTTTCGTCCCTTGTCAGCCCTTTGTTCGACGCCGGGCCGGCAGGCCCTCTTGGCGTCGATCTGGCGGGACGCCCTTCGTCCCGACGCGATCAGCGGGCCAGGGCGCGCAGCGCAGGGGATGGGAGGCGCGCAGCCACCCGGATCCGCGCGCAGCCCCTGCAAGGGGCGAGCACGGACAGGATGCCGAGCACCGGACCTTCCCCTGCGCTGCGCGCCCTGGCACAGCGATGCTGCCACGTGAGGCGGGATGGTGCCATCTACTCCGTGCCTTATCAGAGGCCACGGCCAGCCCTTAGATCGCGCTCCTCAGCCGGGTTGGTTGGAGGCGTTGGCCGGTCGGCGCTGATGTAGTGCTGCGAGGCGCCCGGCCCGGTTGTCCACAGGTCGGCGACCCCCTATCGGAGAGCTATCGGTACTAACTATCGGGTTGTCCACCAAAATGACCGTGCTTCCTCCACCAAAGTGACCGTGCTTCCTCCACCAAAGTGACCGTGGACAACTCGCTGTATCCCCAGGGCTTCACGGCACCCTGACCACGACCGCGGTGCGCCCCTTCACCGGCGGCTGGCTATGCCAGAGCGTCACCCCGCACCCATCCAGGTCCACCTTGGCCGCCCGGTATTGGCCATGTACGTCCCGCAAGGTTTGGCGGAATACGGCTTTGAACTTGTCCATCCGGTCGTAGTGCCAGCCGAACTGCGCTTTCAGGGCAGGCCACGGCACGAACACTCGCTTCCCCGGCTCGATCCGGTGTAGCCGCTGCGCGAGCCACGCATACACGTCCAGTGCCATCGCGGAACCTGCCAGCGCCATCAGCGCCCGGTCGTCCAGAGGAACCGCGTGTTTGGTCAGGCTCTCGAAGTACTCGTAAGACAGGCGTAACTCCGAAGGCCAGAGAACCCGCTGCCGGGCATCCTTGGGGAACCAGAGGTCGAAGGCGGTCACAACTTGCGAGTTGACGGTGATGGCCCGGTTGCCGGCCATGATGCCGAGGGTGACGTGGGACGCCGCCAGGCGCGTGAGCTGGTCTTTGATGATGCCGATGTTTCGTCCAGTCGGATCGAGCCGCAGCCGCCTCACGAACGCGGTCAGGCTGCCCTCGACCTCGATCACGGGCGACCTACTCCGCAATGCTTCCCCGTTCAGGTGCGCGAGGATCAACCGCGGCTTGGGACCGTAGGGCAGGCCAATCTCGACCATCTCACCCCGGCCTGGATGCAACGCCATCCCGGCGGCGATCACGAGATGCACGGACCCGTTGACCCGCTTCCAATTCCGCGCGTCGTCGCCGGGGTTCCGGTAGGGAAGGCAGGTCTGGCACAAGACGGTGTGCGAGTACGAAATGTCCTCGGGTATCGTGATCTCATCGATAACGATGTCGCCCGCCGGCTTCTTGAGCACGTCCTACCTCCGCAACAACCAGCCCAGCAGACCACGACCTCGCACACTGGCCAAACCGCCCGCCTGCCGTGCCGCAGCCGGCGCTGGTGGGGCTTGGATTGTAGCCAGGCGCTGCGCCAAGTCAGCCGCGGTGCGCCATGCCTCGACGGCCGTGCGCTCGGCTTCCTCAGCCCGCCGGGTTGCGTCCGCCGCCGCGGCTTCGGCCGTGGTCCTGCCTCGTGTCGCATCCACCACCTGTTGCCGGAGCTGTCCTACCTCGATGGCGAGGGCTTCGACGCGGGCGAGGGCAGCACGGCCATCTGTCCCCGCGCTGTCACCGGAGACCGGGCTCGATTTGTCGCCGGTGGCAACCCCGGTGATAGCACTGGTGATGTCTTCGGCGACGCCTCCGGTGACAACGCCGGGCGTGTCTCCGGTGACATGGGGTAACTTCGCTGCGGGCACCCCTACCCGGGCCAGCCCGTTATTGCCGCTCCGATGAGGCCAGTGCTGACGGAAAGAAAGGCGTTTGGCGCTGGCAGGCTTGATTCCCAGCGCCTGCCCTGCCTCTTCATAGGTTAGCCAGACCCGTTCAACGTCGCCCATTTCGCCCCCGGTGATGTCCCTGGTGTCGTCCCCAGTGGCATCACCGGTGACCGTAGAGCCGGCTTTGGCAGTTTGTCACCGGTGGGTGTCCGGTTCCCTTCTGTCATTTTTTAGGGCTTGCCCGCGCGGCACGCGGCCCCAAGCTCTTGCGGTATGTTCATCATTGACGACGAAGCCGCCGAAGCAATCCGCCGCGCCTGGGACGAGGGGGGCGAGCTGTCGGCCGTGGTGGAACTGCGCCAGCGCTTCCTGGGCATCTCGGACAATGCGCACGCTCGGTCGTGCGTGCGGGCCATCGTGGGCTGGGCGCAGCGGCCAGGCGCCAGATAGGGGCATACCGAAAACCCATCCGGCGCGGCGCCTGGAGTCCCGCAGTTTTCCGCCACCCCAAAACCCCGTCCCAGCCCATACGACAATCAGTATTTTACATTTAGACCGCGTCCAGTTCGAGAACTGTAGCTTCTCCCGGGTTAAGGTCGACGGAGACGACCGCCATCCCCATAAGGGCGCCAGCTATCGGTTTTCAAATTGGGCGTAGTTCAAGGCCCACGGGACACTTCTGGACAGAGGTCCTCTGGGTTAACCAACGCAATCAGGTTAGCGTGCCGGATTGGCAGGCCGAAGCCTGACAGGGCGGCAACGGCATGCTGCCGCGCACGTCTAAGTTGCATAAGTGCGTTCACATCCGTTCCCGACACGACGGCCGCTCCCGCTTGCCGAAGAGCATCCAGGGCAGAGTCTACGCGCCTGCTCTCAAGGTCCGGTACAAACAGCGAGGTAATCAGAAGGCACTGGCTTGCGCCAAACAGCAACGTAATCCCACTTAAATCCACCGATGCGTCGGTTTTGATTGCGGCGCACAGATAGCTGAAGAGAACTGCTATCGAGACTAGGACGGCTTGTAAACGCATTATCTCTGGATGACCTCTGCACGTGAATAAATCAGAGATCGCGGGATAGGGGCCACCCAGGACCGGTATAACCCCTGTCCTGATCAATAGAGACTGGTTGTTACGCTTCACCTGAGGTAATGGACCAAGCAACAAGCTCACCACTGGTTCGACCGCCGCCAGTAGCAACAACACGATTGTCTCAGCGTAAATTTCTGACATATAGCCAAGATTAAAAGTTCGATATAACACAGCCCAGTTAATCAAAAACGTGAATGTCAGGAACTGTAGTCGTCCTAAATCTGCGGACCCCACCGCATTTTGGGCCATAAATAAGGGGCTGAGGGCCTGCGAGCGTGTCAACTTCTGACCGAACGCATTTCGGGCACCCAGAGCGTAGATTACCCAGCTGAGCACGCAGCACAGTGAAGCAGCCGCTCCTGCCAAGGTTGGCGAGAGCACGATCGGAGCCGTCGCTTCCCCAGCCGAGATGTTGGACGGTATCGCGATCTGGGCGAAACCCTTTTCTGGAGCCGTTAGGGCTCCTGCTGAAGTTAGAACAAGAGCGTTCCAGAGCGATCGCGGACTGGCTTTCATATGATGCCGTTCATATATAGGGGCTCTAGCTCGCCTTCTGAAGCAATTGTTTGTCATCACTCTGTTGCAACCGTTAGGTTGGGATTCCCATAGAATGTATAGAAGAGGCCCACCGGGTTTCCATACAGCTCAAGCAGGCGCCGCCTTGCTTTGGACACCGATAAACTGAGTGTTTGGTTCGCAAGTAGGGCCTCGTAGAAGCCAACAGCGAACTCCCCTGCAAGCCTGTCCGGCATCAAGGTCTCGCTGCCAATGAGGGCTGCCGCACCTCGCCGCTGGAACACGCTCATCAGCGTTGTACCCTCTGTCCGAAGAGAGCCAGATGAGCAGGCGTTTAGGAAATACAGAGTTTGAAACGGGCGTCGTGGATCATCTAAGACGCGACGTCTGGAAATCTCTCCAGCAAGCTCGATCACACGAACCTGCATCGAATCATTCTTTGTCTGGTAAAACACTAGCTCTGGTTCCGCGGATTGAGAGTAGTGGCAACTGAAATGTACGGCGGCCCGCACCGACATGCCGCTGCCCCCATTATCAACTGCAACGAGACAGTCTGCAAGCTGTCCAACGGTATCAGTTATCGCAACTTGTCCCGGCCACTCAGCGAATATGAGGCATCGCTCTTTAAGAAAGGTACATTGCCGCTTAATTCCAGGAAGATCTTGCCCAGTAGACGCGATTAAGTGCATGGTCAGTCGACCGCTCGGGCTTAGTACTATGCGGTCGGGACCGCCGCGTAGATGGCGAACAATCTGCGCTCTGAACCCGAGAAAGCGCTCAAATCGCTCGCGTAACTCCCCCGTTTCATGGAGTTCCGGGGCTAACGGGAACAATTCAAATGGAAGCAGCCATGCCAATCTATCGGAGGAAGTTGCTTCAATCTCTATGACAGGCAATCTTCCGGTGGGCGCCGCAGAGCTAAACACTGGAGCCAGAAATTCGGCTAGTTCAGCCATAACGTTCTCCGGGACAGAGGCAGTGTCTGACAACAGTTCCTCGAGCATCCCATACGCTAGACGATCCAGATGCGTGTTCGCTCTAAGTAGTTCTGAATCAGTTAGCTGCAACTGCTTCACACCAATCAGCTGCCTCAGCGGCGAGAGAAGGTTGGGAAGTCGCTCCTTCAGAACGGATGCTTTTTGCCCTGGAGTTCTGATCGGGATCTGCAGCACCTCCCCATCCATGCCTCGGCTGATTGCTAGCGTACCCACAGATGCCGCTTTAGCAGGTAGCAGGCTAACGACGGCGTCAACCGACCACGGCGGGTTACTCATCGAAGTTCAACCGGGATTGAGCAAGTGCCGCAATATCGGCTCTTCTGATACAGAGAGACCGCCACTTCTCGAGGTTGCACTGGATCCGTTGTTTCAACCTCCCACGACATACGGTCGCTGCCGTCAACCTTCTTTTCAGGCGCGACAAACTCAAACTGCCTTGTAAAGGGCTGATTCCGTGGAACATCGACTGTGTCTTCTATAGGAGGAATATCGTCAAAACCAAAATCTACGAGGAACCTGAATGGAGCCGAGTTGGGCCTCTCGTCACCGGGGATGTCAATGAACTTTACACTACGAAGCTTCTGCTCGCGTTCAGGATCGGGAACTTCGCTCGGTCCGACATTTGGGCCTAGTCTTACAATCAGAAAATACTTGGTCTTTTCTATTAGGTGCATTGGCTGCTCGCCCCGAATAGAGAAGCCGGAACCCACCGCCTCTGCACTAATTGTTTCTGAACTATTTATTATTGCAATTTCAAAATGCCCTCGATATTGCGTGAGTTTTGGGAGTGCCAATGCCTCGTGTACGCTAGCCTTGACCGACTTCTCTAACGTTTTTGTATCGAAACGAGGAGACATAGTCTCAAGGAGGCGGGAGAGAGTGGTTTCCAAGTTGGCTAATGCGCCCCTTGATCTGTAACCTGCTATGGCGCCTGCAGTGACCAGCACCCAACGGTTTATGCCCGGCCCATCTGACCGGCCAACGATCACCAGTGGTGCCAGCACACCGACAGTGATGCTAGCGGCTGCACCGAGTAAGAGAAGCAGGACAAGTTTTTGAGGCTGAGGCGGCCAAGTCTCCCCTTTCGATGTACCTTCGCTCACTCCGGGTTGTATTTGTGATATGTACGCACCGATCATTCCTGCAAGCAGGATCTCGTAAACGAGTATACTTCGCCTAGTGCTCAATGATATTAGTATTCGATCTATATTACTTGCGAATGCTGGATCAACCTGCGGGGTTCTCGGCATAGCCGGATTGATCAGGATAAGCAGAATGAACAGAAAGAGCCCACTAATTAGGACCCCGGTGCAAGCAAATACAATCGGTGCGAGGTCCCGAGGCGGTCGTCTTTCCATGTCACGGTCTCCTTAATGATCACCGTATTATGAGTCATTCGACCGATTTCGCTCCAGCGCAAGGCATCATATGATATAAGCTGGCAAACTGATTGGGTGTCTATCGTTATGTCTGGTGCGTTCTCGAACGCTGCGAGGATCCTAGTCGGCCTGCTACGGCCGATGTCAAAAGACGTGATCAACGCTGGGGGTGGTCCCGGTGACCAATCATCGTCAGCTGACGTTGGACAAGATGTAGTTCTTGATGGATCTGTACAGACGCCGGTGTCACCCGCGGTGGGAAGCCCGGTCGTCGTCACGCCCACGTTCAAGCTGATTGTCATTTTGGTCTTCCTCTTAACTTTGCTTACTGGCGCCGCCGCGGTTGCGATCGCATTGATGTCCGATCCTCACAATCCTGCCCACGCCAACATCGAAGGGGTTATGACGAATGCATTCACGGCATGTGTCGGTGCCGTGCTGGGCCTGATCGGGGGAAAAGCAGTGACGTAGCAAGTGGCGCATAGCGGACGTCGTCGGGGCAAGAACCCGGCGTTTCCATTGCACCTCGTTATTATCGCTATGTTATGATGTAGCGAGCATGCCGTGGTGCGTCACTCAAGACTTTTACATGCCCACGTTTGGCGAGCGCGCCCAAGGAGTTGGGCCTCGCAGAAGGTATAACCGAAACTGCCCCGGTTCCCGCCGCATCAGAGACGCTCGCGTGAGCACCTGTAGGCAGATGCTCGACCCGCACCGGAGCTGTAAGCCGACGCCGTGGCCGGCGCCCGAAGGCATGGAGCGGCGCGGCGGCACGCCTGGTGCAGACGGGCCTTAGTGGGCCAGGCAGGCGCAAGTGGTGCCGGACGGTTCGGATGCTGGTGCTCGCGCACGCCGTCACGGGGAGTAGAGGTGGTGCTCACCCAAAGCGGGCGTGGAGCGCCACGAGCATGAGTATGAGCGTTAGGGCTGCGGCGAGCCGGAGGAAGTGGTCGGCCCAGACGAGGGCGAGGGCCGGCAGGACGAAGAGGGCGTAGATGGCAGCCGCGACGAGCGCGATCGGCCCCATGATCTTGAAACCGGAGCCCTCTGTCAGCCCCCAATAGACGAGGACGGTGAGGCCCGCGGTTTCGGCCAGCGCCAGTAGCAGCACGGCGCGCCTCAGCGCCTGACGCCAGCGCCGGCCGTGGTCCTCGCTGCCGGGAGGGACGTGTGGGCCCGCGGTCATCCGCCCACCCGCGGCGAGAAGGTGGTGCGGCCGTCCACCGCGGGCGGCATACCGGGCCGAAGTCTGCCGCGAAGCCGCTCCGACCATCGTGCATACGGCCGGCGGCTACCACATCCGGGCGGCGATGGATTGCTCCTCCTCGCCGACCGCGTTGGCGTAGATCGCCGTCGTCGTGAGCTGGGCGTGGCCGAGCCACTTCTGCACCATGTTGAGCGCCACGCCCCGGCTGACGGCCTGCACGCCGAAGCCGTGGCGCAGCCCCTTGGGGCAGGCGTGCGGGCCGGGCGGGATGCGGGCCGCGTCCATCACCTCGCGCACCCTGCGGAAGGCGGTCATGCGGCTCCACGGCCAGAGCCGCTCCGCCCCCTGGCCGCGCCGCTGCGCCTCGCGTAGGCCGTGCACCAGATCGAGTGTGTCCAGCAGCGCGGGCGGCACCGGGACGGCGCGGAACACCCCACGCTTGCGCTTCTTCAGGCTCTCGAACACGACCACCCGGCCGGAGAGATCCACGTGCCGGGCGGTGAGCGCCAAGGCCTCGGAGACGCGGCAGCCGGTGGCGTGCAGCACGCCGCAGAAGGAGCGCACCTCGCGCGGGGTCTGGGCGGCAGCTGCGGCGAAGGCGCGGCGCTCCTCCTCAGTCAGGTAGAGGCGCCGCCCCTCAGCGTCGAAGAGGCGCATCCCCGTCGAACTCTGGCCCGCCTTCGCCTGATTGTGACCGTCCATACGAATTCCGTATCAGCCCACTCGCTTCCGGGCCAGCGCCAGGGCCGGATCAGCCCCGAAATACGGTCTCCTTGCCTCCCGCCCGGCCCCCGCCGGGGGTCCACCCCGCCCCGCCCTGTTACAGAATTATCTATAGTGCATCAAAGATCCAGCAACTCTTAATGCGAGTGGTTCGCGGTTGGGGTGATGTGGTAAGGGGCCGGTCGGTCTTGGTTGCCGCTCTGGGGGATACGGGACGGGGTTCCAGATGCGGTTCAGCAGGCGGCTTGCTGGACACCCTGCGCGCGTGCTTCGCGCGGTTGCCCGACGCGCGCCGGGAGGCGAACGCCATCTATACGATGGCCGAAATCGGCCTGGCGGCGTTCTCGGTGTTCTTCCTGCAAAGCCCCTCCTTCCTGGCGCACCAACGCCAGCTGCAAGAGGGCCAGGAGCGGTGCAACCTCTCGGGCCTGTTCGGCCTGACCCGCATCCCGAGCGATAATCACATCCGCGCCATGCTCGACCCCGCCGACCCGGCACTGCTGCATCCGGCCTTCGCGTCGGTGGTGGCGGGACTGGACGGCACGGAGCTTTTCCGGTCCGCCAAGGTCGGCTGCCCGAACTGCTCGACGCGGCGACGCGGCAACGGGCAGACCGAGTGCTACCTCTGCGATCTCGCGAAGAAACATAGCGGACCGCGCGAAGGCTGGGACCAGGCGCTAATTCTTCCAGAACCTCGCCGCCCTCATCGGGGCTTCCTCCCCCTCCCGACCTGGGAAGACCTGCTACAAACCCTGGCTTTCGCCGAGCCGACTCCGTAGCCACCTTGAACGCCATGCCCTAACCGACCCGCCCCACATAAGACGGCAGAAAACACCAAGAGGGTGCGAAAATGCAAAAGCGATAAGATAAGATAGAAGACTGCTTGGCGGGGCCACGACGCAAGCCTTCCGCGGCGAGCGTCAAAAAACAAGTGCCACA
>Ga0181467_100452_pt1 | contig 20513 bp, 17 predicted proteins | sample InSIn5gowninarea_2_FD_119079 | JGI IMG/M metagenome (GOLD analysis project Ga0181467, IMG submission 119079) | Clean room microbial communities from NASA Spacecraft Assembly Facility at Jet Propulsion Laboratory, Pasadena, California, USA -... ... | reverse complement strand
TTTCGTTGGCTGTTTGATGGATACGTCGAGACTGCTGCTACTCTGCATCGGTTCGGGACTACGTGAGAGCTCTGTACTGCTTCCTGTACCCCGGATAACCACTGGCGCAAGTCGGTTCAGGAAGAAGTCATCCATATCCCCGCTTGTAGTACTTGTCATGCTGCTTTTGCGGGTCGAAGGTGTCTTGTCCAAACTCTCATTAGTAGTTCCAGCACTAGCAGAACGTCCAATACTATTGGTACTGATCGAACTCCCACTCCGACCTCTGCCGGCATATCGCCCGTATCCTTCATGCCCAGTACCTGCAGCAGGCCCTCTACGGTGTAGCTTTCCATCTGACTTCGGTGGGCCAGAGGGCTCAGTCTTGGTACGACGCGTAAAAAACCCGAATCGAGAGGTTTTGTTCGGGCTTGGTGCTGGTGCTGGTACTGGTCCAGAGCTGACTCTTCGGGTGTTTCGATCAAGCTGGAGGTCTGGAGTAGGTCCACGCGATGTTGACCGGGTAACTGGTGGCAAGGCCGACGAGGGATTTGGCGATGGAAGTCGTGAAGATGGCTTCGCTGGTGTGGTCGTCTTAGATCTCATGGATGCTAGCGCTATTCTAGATTCGGACGATGCGCTACGTTTGTGTTGAGATGGAAAGTGAGGCATGTTACTCTGGATGACTGGCGATGGACCTCGGAGTCCGGACAGCTCTGGAGTACCATCTCTGCTAGGTCTTGATGGCCGCCTTGCCGATGGCATTGGAACAGGCGATTGGTTTGCAAGATGAGCGAACTCGGGAGGCGCCTGAGCCTGTGGTCTTTCGCTTGTGTTCTGCATCACTTCTGATGTTCGAGGGCTCTGGGGGAGGGTGGCTAGTGCGTTAGGTGACATGTCTTTGTATTTTGCGCCCTCGGTGATGACAGTGGATACAGATGACGATGATGTCGAGGACTCTCTGACTGTAGATAGAGCATGTGGGTGGCGATTGTTCATCTCATCTGGAGTCTTGTGTCGAGTAACAGGTGGTCTACTCTGTAGAGGACTTGCTTGCCGAGTCCGGTTCGAAGCCCTTGATAGTGTTGTTCCTGGCGAGTAAGACGACATTGATGTAGGGGTTGATGAGACACTGAAAGGCCCTGGAGACTCTGAGTAACGTGTCGATGGGGTTGCGGAGAGAGCATATTGGGGGACCGGAAGAGGAAGAATATCTGTAGGTCCAATCTCGTCATCATAGAGTGGACTGTTATACAGCTCGGCCTGAGGTTCTGAACGAGCCAGTATCGTCGAGGTCGGTGGTATTGAGATCCCTAGAACAGTCTCGGAGAAAGGATCCTTGTAGCCACCAGGTATACCCTCCATTGGTTGCGCATCGTCCTGGGATGACATCGAATCGTCCCTTATGCGTATTGCCTGTCGGCCACTAGCAACCCCAAAACTCGCTTGCTTTCTCCGGAGAACATTCGATCGAGGACTTTCGATAGTTGATGCCGATGATCCTGATGCGAGCGAAGGTGTACGTATACTTTGGGGAACCTCGAGCTTGGGTAGTCGGGACGTCGACGTCTGAGATGTTGGTTTTGAGCTTGCAGCGCTTGTGTTCTGAGGAAACATAGGCGTAGACCGGCTGGTAGTTCTTTGGCGTATACTCGACGTTGATACCGACCCTATTTGGCTCACAGGACCTCTGGGCTGTACCTCATCATCTCTTGAAGGCCTCCTCTTCTGCAGCTTAGAGTGACTCGAGGCGAGTAACTGCGATGTGCCTGTGGTGGGTGTGATAGATCGTTGAGGCAACCGAGTAATAGGTGCTCGGTCCTCCACCCTCCTTGAGGGAGGGTATTGTGACTTATAAGAAGCCATTTTGGGCAGCCTTGTGTAGCACGGCTAGATGTACAACAGATGTTTGTGTACGCCGAGTAACTCATGAAGGCATGTGCTTACCCTTCTGTGAGACGCTTGAAACAAAAGGGTTTGGCGAATGGGAGTCGGAATCGAGATTCCGAAATTGATAGCAAAAGCCAACTTGGATAGAATCTGTAGAGCGAATTGGTGTGAGGTGCGGCTGATGGCGGGAAGGCTAGATTAACCGGACGGGGGTGGCGATTCGGGGATTTGTTACGATGACTGAGATTGCAAGTCTATCCATATAAGTCATCCAGCCAGTTGGTACATGCAGTCTTGCGTATCCGTGCAGACTTTCGGTGAAGTTGTCAAAATCTTTCTCGTATGCCACATCTATCGGCAAGTCCGAAAACGAGTGATGGGTGTGGCGCAGTCGGCAATGCCCGAGATGGGGCTGTGCCAGGGTACAGCAAGATGGGACGAAAATCGACCACGACGCGCGCAGGGAGCAACGAGACGATGACTGGTGTTATACTCCTGCCCCCAACGGCAGCTCACGCGTCCCGTCTATTCTTACCTCAGGGTCAACAGTCCTAGCGCGGGGCTTCAACCGAGAGTTGCCTCAGTGGGGCTTTTGCGGATGAGCCGTCTTCAAAACGGAGGACCAGTCCCGGTGCCTCTTTCAAGTAGTCCTGGGTTTCTCGGCAATATAGGTGATTTGGCAAGCTCAGTTATGGAATCTGTTGGTCAAGAGCGCTTTTGGTGATTGTTGCTGTTGCGAGGTGCGTAGGCTTGCATATGTACAACCTCGCGGCGTGCGCATCTTGGATGCACACACATCTTCCACAGAGCCGACGCCGGCGGCCTTGCGATATTGGGCTGATTCCGGACGACGACATCCTGGTCCAGTGCGGGCGCTTGGGCTTGAATAGGTGGGTGGAGGCCTCTGGCTTGGAGAGAGAGCACAGCCAGTCGAGTTGCTGAGCGGTGGTGGAGGGCGGTGATTCGCAAACAGGCCTTGTACGCCGCCAGCCAAGTGAAAAGTCCAATTGGCTGTCAGGGCGCCGGCGTCCGTCCTTTACCCACCAACATTATGCCGTTCCAAACGCTCAGCAACCCTCACCACAAGCCTCACGTTTTGCTATTGCTTTTCAAGACACGTCTCATGACAGGGCTGTTGTTTTGGGAGCTGAGATGCGAATCTTAGCGAAAGATGTCGACAAATAGCCGTGACGTCGCAACGGCCCTCATTTGCCAGCATTCGCCCTTCCAGCTACATATGTTACCTTCAGCCCTTCGAAATTGCGCGACGATCAGCCATCGATTGTCCCATCGAGTTCAAAGAAGGACCGACATGGCTATCAACGGCTCGTATGCATCTACCTTAATCTGGCGAAGCAATAGATTCGTTGAGAAGCCTTCACCTGTCGAGGGGGTTGTCTGACTGTTCAATCAGGGCTTGCAGGGCAACAGGCGGCTGGATCCCCCATGCAGAAACAGTCATATGGCTTTCTGAGCGATTTTCGCAGTGGTTACCCAATGGATCTCGCAATTCTTGTTGCTATTCTCGTGACCATTGCATGCTCTAACCAAGAGCCTGCGGATCTGCTTGTGAGGCGATGGCATTATGCCCGTCAAGCCGGAGAGCCCGTCCAGAGAGAGCTGGAGTGTGGCTGAGTGCCTCAATTCGGCTTAGCTTCAGGCGAATATGAGGCTGAGCAGTCGATCTCCCTCGCCACAATGACAACGCATCAAAAGGCTGCGCAACTCTCGACTCACAAAGACGATTTTGATCTTTCTTCACCTGCAATAGCAAAAGCGTTATTTTTTTGCTATCCTCGAAAGTTTCACTTACGCTTCGGAGCGAGGGCGCGCCATTGTGGATGCGATCCACCGTCCAGGTCGCGCCAAAGCCACCACACCTGCTGACCCCGGCTTTGGACGCTCATTCGTGCTCTGGTAATGTGAAAAAAACGGCCGCCCGCAGAGCTATATGGTCATGTGACTACGCCATACTGTATAGGGAAGGGTCTGGTGAAGGGTTGCGGCCAATGAGAGACTGGATTTGGTCATTGACGTTATCACTGGCCCTAGTTGGATACAAGGGTTGAATGTGCTCATCCGTAAAGACGACACCCGTGGGTAGATGCGGTAAAGGGTATTCAACGAGCTGACCCAAAGGTCGCTAGTTCTTGAGAGTGGTGTTGGAGTTTGAGACATTCAAGAAAGCGTTGAGACCTGTAGATCAAAGTCGTCAATACTTTCAACCGTCTTGCAGAAACCCAGCCAACGTCTGACAGCCGGAGCGATAATAGTGTTGCAGGTAGCGCAAAGTTTCTGCCTCACATCGACGGCGTCTTGCGTCTAGATTTGACGATCCTAGCCGTCAAGGTACTTGTGTCGGAGCCAAAATCTTAGTTGTTGTTAACCGCCCAAATGCAGGACGCATGACATACTGGGTCGACATGTCAAATTACGACAACGACCAGAGACCCACAGCGGAACCATTTGGCCCCGGACTGATTCGTGCTTTGACTCTATCCGTTAGTCAAATGGAGAAGGGGGGAAAGGGAGGGCGGCACGGCGCGACTGCTTCACTGTCTACGAATCACTTGCTGTGAACACCTGATGACCCTGTGAGACCCAGTGAAGCTCGGCCCGCCGCGGTGCGAACAGGAAATAAATTCGTCTGAAGCCACCGTGTGGAAATGACGACGTGCATTTTAGTGCGTGACTTAGTTGTGACGGCCCCCTCTTGCTCTGGTCGTCAAGCCGCCAAAGCACAAATTCTTCCACGGTTGTAAAGGTGGCAGTCGTGCGGGGTATGGCAGAACGAGAGCGCTTCCGACTCTGTTAGTTTCCGTCTATCGGAGGTGATGCTCTTTGGAGTCTGCTGTGCGACGTGACTCAGCTTATCGCGCGTACATGTATATTTTGTCGGCAAGGTCCGAATGCATTGACCGCAAACGCCGATCTTGAGAAAGTCTGAAGAAGTTCGTGGGGTTTTTTATTTATTATAACCGCTGTGAGAATGTCCAGACAGGCTAATTGCTATGGATCTGGGAATACCCGGTCGGCTGAAGTGTTAGTGACCGTCAGCGTATCCAGGATAGACCTGGCTGCTAAGCCTTTTCGTGGGGGAGCTTATTATCAAATCGGAAGTCCGTGAAGGTCTGCTTAGTTCCAGATATACACACGTATCTTTTCTGAGGGCATTTCGTAATAATGTTAAACATTCTGCGGGAATGGCTCCACAGCGCATCCGTGCTGTAAACACTCGAGCAAGTCCGTATGTTTCAACATGGAGATATGACTGGGACGAAGAAGGATTACATCTCAGTCACAGTATTATCCACCAAAAAGATTTTACGGCTATTATTGTTGTTGATAGATCTGACATTTTTTGTTCCGGTCATATAGAGATGCCTGAGAGTGGTCAGTTTGAGGGCAAGCCACGTGACTGCGCGTTGATCTAGAAAGACACGCGTGTCTTACACATGTAGATTCCTGGTACACTTCATCATGGCCCTACAGCAAAAAGTTACCAAATACCAGGAACGCGTATATACAGCACTCCAGCAAATTCCAGAAGGTCGTGTCACAACATATGCCGCTATAGCAAAGGCTCTGAGCAGCTCTCCACGAGCCGTGGGCGGCGCGCTACGCGTTAACCCGTTTTGTCCGGCAGTACCTTGTCATAGATGCATCGCCAGTACCGGGGTAAGTGTTCTGCGACGAGAGGTGCGACAGTTGTGCTGACCGATACAGTTTGTTGGCGGCTACAAGGGTGACTGGGAAAAGGCGCCGAGCGGACAGAACCAGGACTCGAAACTGGAGCTGCTGAAGGAAGAAGGGGTATTGTTTGATCAAAGTGGCTTTCTGATTGACAAAACCTTGTTGTGGGATGAGTTCAACACGGAGAAGCTAAAGTGAAAGCTGTGGACGCAGAGAGTCCAAGGTTCGCGAGGCTCGTTCAAAGTGGGGCAGGTGGAAGCGGGGTGGTTAAGAAGTTTCGCGGGCAGAAGCAGGGCGGGCAGAAGGCAAATTTGTACATTAGTCGCATTCAGAGCAAGTAAAGGGTATTTAGGACACGGTCACATTTGCTGAGAAATCAATCAAATCAGATTGAATCAAGCTTGAGCAGATTCGCCACTCATTTTTTACAGACCCTGTCTTGTCGCTGACTACACTACAACACAACACCAAACCAAAAAATCGTCACTTCTCATCATCGTATTATCCCGTCAACATGCCTCCTAAGCGAAAGGAGTTCCTCAAGCCGAAACTAAAGGGCAAGTTGAAGCCACAAGAACCACAAACCGAAAACGACTTTCTAGAAGCCGCAGACGAGTATGAGCAGGCAGCGGGCAAATGGCGCGCTGGCGACGTAGCAAAGGCTGCTCGATTCTTCAATAGAGCAATTGATATGTATAATGAGGGCCTGAGACTCCATCCCCAATCATTTGATCTCGCGTACAACAAGTGAGTGGGCCGAGCATTTCAGTTTGCGCCAAGTACTGATCAAGCCCAGAGCAAATCTGCTATACAACATCGCAGAAGATGAGCGCAGCATGTCACAGTTTGGAAACAGAACAGCGCTGCTGGAGCAAACTTTGGATACTCACCGGTTTGCAGTCTCGCTGAACCCAACAAATACAGACATTCTCTTCAACACTGCACAAGTGCTTACGTCACTGGCGGAAGCCCGTCTAGAAAGTGACACACAAGATGCCAGAAAGCAAGATGCAAGACCATTGCTTGAAGAGGCCGTGGAGATCTTCAAAAGGTGTCTGGACAGTCAGCAGCAAGAGTACACGCATATTCAAACCGAGATTGCCAAAGCACAGGCTTCTGGCGAGTACCGCGAGGCTTGGGAAGGAGAACGACAACAAGAGTCAGCAGTTGGAGAAGCAGATGAAGATATGAAGACTGAATCTAGTGATGCAGAGGCACCAGGGGATTGGGCTACAGTTGAAGAGCCCCTAACGCCAGAGTCAATCCTAGAAACATGCACTGCACAATTAAACGCCCTCACAACGCTTCTCGGCCTCTACAACCCCGCTCTCGACATCTCTGGTCTCGAAAAGAAAGCAGAAGACGGTCTCGAAACAGCTACACAAAAGATCCCCGTTCTTCTAGACCTCATCGACAAATCCCCCTCAAAAGCCGCAGCCGAAGAACCAGAATCCAGCCCAACCCTCTCCCTAACCTCAACCCCCGCATCCGAAGAAGCAACAACAACCCCCAAAGACGACGCCCTCCTCGCCGTCGCCACCTTCCAAGCCAGCATAGCAGAAATCCAGTACCGTAGCGGAAAAACAGACGCAACAACCTACGCCTCAACCATCGACCACACCTTTGCTTCCCTCCAACAATCCATCATCTCACAAACCCCTTCCACCCTGGCTACTGTAAATTTCCACTCCGCCCACGCAGACGCCCTCATCGACTTCGCCTCCGCCCTCTCCGACGGGGCACAATACACGCCTTCCGCGCCCACGTTCGAAACAGACACCGCGCTCCAATGGACAGCGCTATCTCAATCTCAAACAATACTCACCACACTTTCTTCTCAGCCGCACGCTTCCCTCCTCTCGCCCTCGCGCCTTTCAGATGTTTTCCTAGCAAGAGGCGACACAGACCTCTTCCGCTTCCGCATCTCACTGTTCGGCACTGCGAAACCTGCATGGCAGAAGAGCGGGGCGACGCTGGTTGCTAATGCAGGTGTGTTCTACAGGGGAGCGAGGAGTTGGGCGGAGAGGGCGGGAGCGCAGCAGGCGGGGCGGGTGGCGGACGCGAAGGCGGTCGTTGCGGAGGTGTTGAAGGAGGGGGTGGAGGGGAAGGAGGTGAGGAAGGAGGGGTGGAAGGGGAAGAGGGAGGTTGTGGAGTGGGTGTTGGCGCAGATGATTGAGGAGGGGATTGTTGGGCGGGAGAATGTGGAGGGGATTTTGAGGAGGGTGGGGTGAAGGGAGGGTGGTTGGTTGGGTCATGTGTAGAGTAGGTGAATGATATTGCTTAACAGTTACTATGGATTTTTCCCCTTCGCCATAGTATTCACGTCAATGCCTTTTTGGACAACTTGGGTTGAAAGCTAATACTTGGGTGTCAAGATGAGTGGGGGTCGGTGATAGTGTTCTAATAAATTCTAAATGTGTTTATTTTGTACTCGACACATGATATAAGCATAATGACAAGATAACATCACTTGTATCGTCTGTAATGCAATATTTGGGTAGCATGGAGTAATTTAACGTTAGTCAACTCTAAATAAGCTGGGAATTGTGTGATTCTCATCTGCAAACTCCCAGAGTCAGCAACATATACTGGGAATGATGACTCGTCCCACATCATAGTCACAACTGTAATCATCTGTAGGCACGACGAACCAAAGGACACCATGACTACAAGTGCATGGACTTGCTGGTATCGCAGTGAGCCCAGCCTGCATTCTAGGTTTTAATCATCTAACATGCGTAATATACAGTAGCCCCGTTGGTGTCTTTCTCCACGCTCAGCGGCATTTTGTATGCCATCCATAACCTCTTTTCGACTCCTTGTCTTCAATGTTCAAAGCATAATGCAATTTTTCAGTCCCCATCTCAACCTATCTCAAGCCAGCCAGTCGGCGCTCCTGAACTTCGGACAGGGCTCGGCTGCCACTCAAAAAGGCAATAATTCCGACGGCAGCGGCAGCTGGCAGGGTCTGGAAAAGGTTCCAAGTCGTGTAGTACAAAAAGAAGATGCCCTCCATAGCCAATATAGAACCATAGAAAAGGGCGTGCGACACAGGGGCGTTACCCAGGGCCTTGCCCAGATGGCTAGCGTTTGCACCCAGAGTAGCCCATGCTCCTAGCAGGATGGGCAGCGCAGCAGCAACAGCAGCCGCGAATACAATAGTTATGACCTTTGGTGGAGACTTGGGGTCGCCGCGGAAGATGTGGTGGATCTCGGGCTCGGCGGCATAGCGTACTGGCGGCTTGGGGACGCTTAGAGGAATGCTGGTGTCGCGAGTGACGTTAAGGTCAAACACTTTGCTCTTGTATGGCTTGGATGAGCCGAACGATCCAATGAAAATGGACGCAGCAATTGGTTTCTCGGCTGTCAAGAATTGATGGGGTAGATCCTTGTGAGACTGGAATGGTCAGGTATGTCGGCAGCCATTGACGAGCGTTACGTACCAGGTCGACTTTGCCCTTTCCGCTGTCCTTCACACTAAACACAAACGAGTCTTCTACGCCAGTAACGGGGTCGGTCAGAGTCAAGTATGCTTGGTGTGGACGCTTCGCAGTGCCTCCGTCGACTGTGGTGAGGACGAGTTTCAATGTGTCGGTCGCGCCCAGTGATACAGACTTTCCGAGCGGCTTAGAAGGGCTCAGACTAGAGATACAATGTTAGTCGTATACTCATTGCACAAACACAGAGCTTCGGCTTAAGCTTACCTGTCCTTGGAACCTCCGCCTACACCAGCACCTTTGCTCGTAACCGAAACAGTAGCATCTTCAAAGCTCCACGAGGAAGCAGCAGATACAATCGCTGCACTAGAAAAGAGCAGTGAAGAAACAAAGCTGTGCAAAACCCTCATTGTTGCTGATCCGAAAAGAGTGAACGCGCAGCTCTGTACGTAGGTTGTGTCGAGACAGACGTAAGCGTGTCCTTTGCCAAGACTTGCGTCGGCGTTTCCCGGCCCGCCGCCGTCCCATCTTTACAATTATAGTATCCGACAAGTACTACATATATCAGCCATGACTGGAAAATGTGTTTTGCTCGACTCGACGACGTTAATAAATATATACCATGGCCAAACGTCACGTGGAGTGACTATTATTAGCTGAATGATGGTGCAACATTGTTTGATGTGCAGTCTTGGGATCTGAGCACCAGTAAGTCTAGGATGGCTCTCTACCAGCTTTAAGATGTTGCATTGTTATATTCAACACCCGATCCCGGCAGGTCGGGGTATGGCCTGCCATTCTTTTCTGAGAAAAATAATCTGATAAGCTTTACGCCAAACAGATGATCCAATTTAAGCCATAATCCACACTATCAGCAATGAACCTGCTCGAACACTTCACCCGAAATGTTGCAATTTATAATAATGCGGTGTAGTCCTGTGCTGTCTCGGCTCCGGTTGCGATGCACGTCTTTTCTTATCAAGTTTATGCACTGTAAAGCACAGTCTACAAAGTTTGCGAAATTGTCCTTATCCTTGTCTTGGGCTTGTGGTAACATTGTTGTGACTATCTCCCAGGAGACCGAGCTTCATTCATTTGATCAAAGATCAGATTCCTGCCAAAATCACAAGAACAGCATGGGTGGGGTAGTGTCACATCGTGTGAGTAGCAATGCATTGGCTGCGATCCGTGACTGGCCATCTCTCTTTTCTCAGGATTTCAGCATGCTGTACACTGCATGATATGTGGATGCATCCATCGCATCACAAGAGCATTCCTTTCCAGCAGGGAGTTGCGAGCAGCAAAGCATTCTACTCCAAGGGAGGATAGCCCAACACTGGTGTCCTAAAACATGGGACTAGAAACCGAGACTACTGCCGTGACATGGCACTGACTCGTGTATACACACATACACCGCTATGAAGCTCCTCTAGCTTCGAGTAGCGCCCTACTACCTACCATATCGTACCATTGCGTGCCCGGGGTAGGCGACTTGGCATACCCACATGGTCTTCGCGAACTATGAAGGTGAGGCTAGAAAACGGTGAACGAGGTGCATGAGACGACTCGGTCTTAAATTCCGCTCTAATAGAAGAAGGAGGGGAAGACGGAGGGGAAGACGGAGGGGAAGACGGAGAAAAAAACGTCCCCCAATCCCCACAGATTGCATGCGGATTACTCGCATATCTTGGCCAGACTTTGCTGATCGCGGCAGCGCCTGCCGCAATGGAGGGGCTAGAGAGATTGTAAGAAGAGGTCGAATCACACCACGCCAAACTCAGTTTTGGGTTATTCCACGAGGTCCACATTTCCCACCGACTGTTGGGGTAGCGAAGTGCTCCTTGCTCAAGGGTCTGCGGGGGTAATGACATGCTGCGGCGGCGCAGCTCGCGTACTTGAGCCAGCCAATCACTGCGGAAATCGTCAGCGAGATTGAGTGGATGGGGTGGATGGAATATGGGATCTATTCAGAGTGATTGAGAAGTCACACCAGAATTTTTGCGAGGGATGGTTCTGTTCGCCATGCATAGTGCTTGGCCGAGTGCAGCATGGTATGAACAAAGTAACATACAAGTTGTGTTGCACCGATTGGTGGCGGAGATGGTATCCGCTTCTTCGGTGGATCGAGGAACATGAATGCTGGTGCTGACAGTAAGGTGACAAACATGGGTTTTCGGATCCCATTGGCGCACTGTGCAGATGCACACGAAGAAGCATGTATGTACTGTTGCTGTTGCGAGAACACAACGGGGGCAGCGTTGTGGTAAATTGGAGGGGCATGATCTCGATGTCTAATATTCCAGGTTCGGATAGTAGGCTACCAAGAACTTAATATTGTTGAGTGATAAAATTCACTGATATGGGTAAAGGCTGAGGTGGGGGATGTGCTGAAGGGATTTGAAAATGCGTTGAGTGGGTATGCTATGCAGATGCCTATTTGGAGCAGAATGATCAGAGCATGGTCAACGACGTGGGTCTCCACTGTGAGCTGTTTGTAACGTCGAAACTCTTTAACTGTATATGGCGTACGTCTGTCGCAATACCATGTCACAAACGGAGGGCTGAGTCATACGCAGCCGCTGACGATATGTGTTGCTTGCATGATATAGAGGTCAGGGCATGTTCTGGTGGGGCGAGACACGGCTGTGGTAGCGGACTTGATTCCGTGGTGCCCTGAGCTGAACCAAGTAATTATTGCGGGTGAAGACGAAACACAAACGAGACGACGAGTGCCGAACATTGGCTTCGGCAGCGAACAAAGCTTTGTCAGCAAGTAAGGCCGGGTTATGCCAGAGGCGCTTCGCGTGACTTACTCAAGGGTGTAATGTTTTTGCAATTGTTGCGGTTGTGGTAGTTGCCGCTTTGATCGACGGCGAACTAGGGTTGACGAGGATGCACCACAACGGTTGGCCTTAGCACGGCTTGTTCGGAGGGTTTTGTGCAGTGCGCATGCTACCAAGTAGAGCGTGCCTGATGCGCCGGGTGTGCGGAACGATGTGCTAGTATGGATCCATCACTATGCATGTGTTTGGCGCCGAGGTGAAAGGTGTTGTTATAAAATTACAGTGATGCAATGATTTGCGGACATGGACTTAGCGGCGGGAATGTCCTCTCAATAGACTTCATTCCAGCTTTGAGGTTTGCGCTGTAAAAGTAGAGTATATTTGCACTCTGGCCAATGGCAAGGGGGATATGCGCATATTGTGAAACGGCCAGGATGGAGAGGCACAAGGCGGGCTGATGATTAAGTTCAGACGATAGAGCGGATGGTGGAACATCTGGCCCGGGCTGAGGCGGAGGAAACTTTGGCGCGAATTAGGTGTACTGTCTGCTCCCGCAGCACTAAGTAGAGTACGAAGGACGAGTGCACTAGGCGTTGAGTCTAAAGAGCGACGGAGAATTGTAACCGCAGCGAACAAGCTACAGATGGCCCGTGCATCGGCGATAGGGCGTCTTGGCATTTGAGCATGCACATGGACCATCAGACGCTACGACAGAAAGCATCCCTTTGGCCTTTGGATGGCCGCCCCAGATCGGGATGAGACACTCTTTGTTCTTGACGAATCGACATGGATGACTGTGGTATGGCCGGCGAGACAAGATTGGCGGCCGATTACGACAAGGGTATCGCGTGCTAACCCAGGAGCAAGGGCATAGCAATAGGGCAGGGCGAGGGCGAGGGCGAGGGCGAGTGGCAAGGAGCAAGGCACAAGCAGATCAAGGTGGGCCAAGATGAAAAGAGAGCCCGTGACAAGACGGAATAGCTTGGGGGGTGAAGAGATTTGTGTCCTAGGCGGGATGAAGAGAAGGTCATGGACAAGACGCCGATGACGTGCTCGAAGAAGCTTGTGGGAATATGGCAGCGTCCCCCTGGATCACCGGCTTGGCAGCGTAACCGACAGAGTGGAACCGGAAACTGGTGGAGAAGGCCGGCCAACCGATGGCAGAGTTTCCTCAATGGCGCAGTGCAACCCAGGGCCGTGGATACGCACTATGCTGGTTTAGGGCCGGGGGCTTGGCGGAAGAGCTCCCCACCAGCACGCGGGTCAGCTCGCATCGATGAGCAGGCGATCCGAAAGTTTGACAGTGCGTTGGTGGCACAAGTGCAGGGCGGTGTTGCTGTATGTCAGTGGCTACACATGGCCGGGAGTGGTGCACAGGCGTATTGTGAGTGTGTATTTACGAGTGGACGAGAGAGAGGGTGGGCGTATATCCCGTGCCCAGTAGCACAAGGCAAGCGGGGGACCATGAGGTGCATAGTGGTCAGGTGTTGCGCGTTGCAATCACACGGGCGAGAGGGAAAATGCAATGGCATCAGTGATACGATGGCGTTTCAGAAGGCTGCGTATCATGTGCGATGGAGGGCTGGTGCTGACCCCCACGTGATGGTGGATCAAGTATAGTATAGGATCAGGATGAGTGGGCGAGGGAGCAAGGCACGCTAGCCTGTAGCCTCCACACGGCGAGCACAGACCGCGCGAGCACGTTTTGCTAGGTGTGCAGGATAGCGTGCATGCAGTAGTAATCTCTCTTGCCTTGCCCAGCCAGACGGGGCGTTGCCGCCGCTGACCGTCCCGAGACGTTAGTGATATGGCCGAGTCCGGTACCGCGTGTTTAAGTACAAGCCATGGTAGGTGTACTATCTAAGTGTGTGCGTGTGCATGGCGAGGAGCTGAGCTGAGATGAGACAAGACGAGACGAGACGAAATGGAATGACATGACTTGGGACGACATGATGCAATCAGCCGCAAGACGCTCAGATAAATAGGCAGCCAGGCATGCAAGTACATGTGTAGGCAGGTAGGTACTAGGTAGATGGGGAGTAGTAGTATGGATGTACTGTACAAACATAGATACTTACACCGCCGGATGCGGGCGAGTTGGCTGTGTGTGTGTGGGTGAGTGGATGAGTGGGTGTGCTTTACTTACATACATACATACATACATACACACCTACATACGTGGCACAGAGCATCGTTTCGGGGCATTTTGGCCTCGCCGGCGGGCTGCCAATGAGGCGCGTGGATGCATAAAAAAAAAGGGCGGTGCAGGCGTGCAGGCGTGCGTGCAGCCCGGGCAGAGAGTGGGCAGTGGGCGCTGTCCCCCGCCCGCTGTCTTGACCGGCCCTAGGCGGCCATGACAGGACTAGACGTGGACGGAATCACTCCCGCAGGCCAGTGCCTTCGGCTGCAGGGCTGGCGGCGTCTGGCGTCGACGACGTTGCTCCAGGAGTAGCTGGCGCGTGTCGTCCGCTTCCGCGCATCCTGTCCAGCTGCTGCGCCAGCCCTTGGACGTGCGTGCCCGACCGCACACGCTGCTGCACGCACTCGGCCCTGCCAGCATATCCATGTCCATGCCCACCATGCCCGCATCCCTGCCCATGACTGCCCGAAGGGGGCGAGTGGGGCCTGTCTAGTGCATCGCCAAAAAGCCTTTGGTCGCGTTGCTGCCCTTGGTGTGTCGTTGCAGCCCTTGCACTTGCGCACCTTGGTCTGGCGCAACATGGCATCCCTCCATGGTTTGCTGCCGCCCAGCGATCCCCCGACCATTACACCGCAACCTCCTAGTCCATACTCGATCCTATATCCCTCCCGGCCCAGGCCCGCCGACCCAGGCCCGCCCGATTGCGACCGCCCGTCACCGTCACCTCCAATTCCCCATATATACTACATACATGGACTGCTCCCGCGCCTCACCCCCTCCCATCGCTTCCAGCGCTTCACTGCTCACATCCCCTCTACTACTTCTCTCTGGCTATCACGCCCTGTTCCTGCAGCCTTGATATTGCCCTTCCCCCAACAGAGCCTGGTCACCTGCCCCACCCTGCTCCAATTTGCAACTGCCCTACTAGGAAATCCTGAGTCGCTCGCCTCGTTTGCATTACCTGTCTCCTGTTGTCCCTCCAACTAGTGCTCCAACATCCTACATACTACTCTCGCCTCCACTCCATTCTTCCCTCCACTCATCCATCCATTCATCCTCAGCTCGACATAGTCCTTGGGTTGTCTACACGGCGACCCAATTCGTCCTGTCGTCACGCTGGCTACCCAAACTCTTCCCGCTATTGAGGCCCCTCATCCTCTCTTCCCCCGCCGCTTCCAGTCCTCGTTGACTCCCCCATACACCAACGACATCAAGTCAGAACGCCCATGGTTGCCGCGGGGTGGCCAAGGGGGCTGTGACGACGTTTATACTACGTCGAGTCTACCCACTGAAGCATCAAGGACCCAGCAAACAACCACCCCGCACATGTCGCCCGTCCAGTCGTATCCACCAATGCATCCTCCATATAGGAGCCCACGGGAGCCTCCAGCGAATCCTCCCGTCTCACTCCCGCCGCTGCGTCAGCTTTCCATGACACCACCCACTCCCTCTGGCAGGAATGGTAGCTCACTTGGTGTTCACTCTATCCTCAACCCTCAAGCCGAAGTGACCGAGCAGCAGCAGCAACAAGGCTCAAGACGTAGCCTTTCCCGCATGGAATCGTCATCTCCGGTCGACACGCATCACTCGCAGAGTCTGCCCTCCATCAGCAGGCCAAATAGTGTCGACTCAGTGTTGTCTACCCGGGAAGAGCAAAGCCTCCCTAGGCTATTTCAGCCCCCAGGAAGACCTCCTATGCGGCCCTCACTGCATGACAAAGGCATCAAGAGCCATACCATTAGCAGGCTCAATCCCCCTACGGGCACAATAGATGCCCACCAGTCACCCTTCTTGACAGCAAGCACACGTCCATCCGAGGTGATGACGCCGCAGCACCCGGCTCTACCTACACCACCTGCCGCAGGTCGAACCCACTACTTTCCACCCACGGCTCCAACCCCACCCCCGAACGTGGGCCGGGCAGATGTACATCGACCCAATGTAAACTTTCCCCAGTCGGGCAGTGCAAGCCCCATTGCCCAGTATTCCCCATATAGCCAGCCAGCTTCAGTGGCGTCTACCCAATACGATAACCACAGCACCCAGGGACAATATGGCCCCGGGAGCATCGTGATGCACAATGCCCGCCAAGGTTCTTCTTCGATTGATGGCGACCGTACTAGCATGATTGCAATGGCGCCTTCAAGCCAGAGCAGCATCCAGCTGATGACCATCAAGAGCCAGCACGGGCCACCTCGCCAAATCCCCGTAGAAACACAGACTGCGTCCAAGGGCGCCGACGAAAAGAGAAGGCGCAATGCCGGTGCGTCTGCTCGCTTCCGAGCCCGACGAAAAGAGAAGGAACGAGAGGCTTCGATGAGCATCTCAAGGCTGGAGCAAAGTGTGCGTGACGCCAACGAAGATGCAGCCTTTTACCGTGAAGAACGAGATTACTGGAGGTCACTGGCATTGCAATCGCACCCCGAGAGGAACCATACCCGGCCTCAGTCACCTCGGCTGAGACGCGCATCAGTCGATCCGTCGCGAGCACCGTCTTGCACGACCGGACATGGTTCTGAGGCGTCTTTTGACGGATATGAGGACGAGTCCCGAGAAGAGGAACAGCGCAACGTGCGAAGGAGGACAAACAGCTACCACCCGGCACTGGGCTCTCACCAAATTGACGGACATTCGCCCAGCCACGACAGTCGGGCGTATCCGCTAGCGGGATATGGACCGACGACTCACGCTTCTGGGCCAAATGCTCAGGTGCACGCATCGTCCCAAGGACAGCCAGGTCAGGCGGCAGGTCTTCAGCACCCGTCACCAGAACGGCCGCTGTACCGGGATTCGTTTGGTGCAGAGGCGGGTCGGTATGAGCATCGCGCGTGGGCGTCTGAACAGACCAAGGGACGGGCGCAGTAATCAAACAGGGCCAGTAACAGGCGGCTGTTTGTTGTTGCATGGGTGGTTGTTTCAAGCTTGTGAAATTTTGCAAGAGTTAATCTGCGTTATACCCATTGGTCTTCTCACCACCATGTTTTCTTTTTCTTTTTGAATATTTTCTCATATATGTTGCATTATGGAACGACTACAAGAGTGCATCTAGAATATCAGGCCTCCACAGGCAATGCTGGCATCATTATCATTATCACCATCACATCATCAGAGAGAGAAAGAATTGTACACGATTTGTTGTTGCTACTAGAGTGGAATTGATTGTGCCTGGATTGCATGTGCATGGCGATTGGTGCCTGGAGAGAGCGTGGTTGGAGGACGGCCAACCCCTGACGAGCGTATGTCATGGACAAAGTCATCTGTGCGGTGCAGGTCTTGGCGTGGATGCAATGGTTGATGCAGAGGTTCGGTTGCGGCGGCAAGGAGAGAGAGGGTGCCAATGAGGGTGGTGAAGACGTGGGTTGCGTGACAGACGGCGAGGCAATGCAGAGCTAGCAAGGCCGGCGACTACTCTTACTCGTACGTTGGCGGAGGATAAACTCTGAATTGAGCATGACAGTGAACGCATCGGGTCAGGCGAGTGCCAAGTGAGGCAAGGCAGAGGCAGAAGCAGAGGCAGGCACGCTACCAACGGCTTCACTGTTTCTGTCTAGGCTTAGGCCATTGGCCTCTCCCGTCGCCCGTCGCCCTACCCCGACGACGTCCGGTCAGAGTTTGCGGCTCACTGACTCCTCTCCCGCTCGCAAACACGCACACATACACATGCCGACATGGACAGGCCCACGAGGCTTAGTGCGCGACAAGTCAGTCTTGTGTGGAGATATGGATGTCGTATGGCTGTGGGTTCATGGCCATGTACTTACTACACGCTCCGCTGTGGTTCCTTGGACCTACCTAGTCCGTCCTCTGATGCCATCCCAACCAGTGCCTGTTCCTCGTCCAACTCGACGCCATACCGTCTTGGGAACGGAGCCCGCCTGACCGCACCCTGACATTGCTCCTTTCGGTCACACGGCCACGGCGGCTCTCTTGACTCTGACCCTCTCCCTCGACTCTGGCGTCGCTTCCAGAAGAGACAAGCCACCCCCCCTTCCTCCCCCACCTCCTCTCCACTTCACCACTTCACCATCTCACCACCCAACCTCGTCGCCATCGCCGCCATCGCCACCATTCATGTCCCTCTGCCGCTGAGGGCCCCAGCTCCAGTATACCATGCGCATAACGTGTCTACATACATAATACCACTACATAGTACATACGTCTGTCTGCCTGGACATGCGCCATGCTTCTCTCCACCCACTCCACGCCGCTCCACCGCAGCTAGAGTACGCACACACGCACACACAACTCGCTCCACCACCAGAGCGGTCAGAAGCCGCCTGACCATGCCGTTGGAAACCGGCCAAGCGCGCATGCTTCGTCAAACCTTAAAGCTCTGCCAACGACGTCCCAAGTGTACCCGTCGGAGGCTACTCCGGGGTGGTCCGTCAGACGGTGGGGCGTATGTTGCTCGGCTCATTCGATGGCCAGACCGGAACTTTAAGTGCGCTATCATAGCGTCCCTGCTCGCCGATGAATGACCTGCGTGCATCTTGACTGGTAATATTATCAGATCAGCACCATTCGCTCCATGCTGCTAGCACCCCCCTTCAACAAATCTCCGTTCGTTCTGTCTACTGGCTGCACATCCCTGTCGCAAACCACGACCAACATCGTCGTAGTTGCAACTCATAGCAATGGATCTCAGCCCACAGCCATAGTAGCCCTGGTAGCTCCAACTTTGTCTGTCGACAAACGGTCCGAATGACAATGACAACTTTGCCGTCCCAGCAATCCCAGTCCAACGTGTCAGCTCTGCAAAAGCCCTGGTTCGCATTCGTATCCTCGAAACTGCACTCGCACCCTCTCCTGGGCCATGGCTGCACTCAATATCGACTATCTATGTACATACTGCTGTCATGCTAATGACTGACAGCGCGCGCACACATTGAACCTGCGACGCCTTCACAAACTGTCACTTTAGTCTACAGGGGGGTTAGCACGCGTCAACTCATTACATACTTATTTTCCAACACCCACCCTGCTCTTTGACTAGACCATGTTCTGCCTTGTGCGCCTTAGGGGCACTTGCGTTGGAGAAGGGGGGAACACCTTGTATGGTCCAAACTCGTGCAAATACTACGGACTTCTCCATGACCCCTCTAATAGCCCTATACCAGATGACGGAACGGGAAGACGTATGCCATCTCACGTGCGTAACGCGATCCTGCTTACGCTCTGGACTCTGACTCTGGACTTGTGGGCTCGTTAACGTACCGCTACGGCCCATGCACGACATGCCTCCGCTGATCGAACCCTCGTCATCGGGCCTTAGCATTAGACTAACCGAGCCCCGAGCAGCGCACGTAACCGCCATTACACCGCCATCTCTCCAAACACATCATTTCTCGCCGTCATACATCCGCCTTCCGTCTTCCGCCCTCGCTACCTATCCCGCTATCGGTTTGGTCTTGACTCGCGATGCTTCTGCGGGCATCTATCTTTCTTTTTTCGGTTCTCTTTTTCTTTTTTTCTCCAAGCCTCTCTACTTTTAACCATTCTCTTACTAGGATAGTAGTAGTACATTATGGAACAATGTCATCAGGGATGCAGGGTCGTGTTCCAACTAGGATATAGCCTAGTGTACGTGTCTACTTAGACATCGACGCGCACCAACCGCTTATTATCCCGCAATTCTGCATGATAACAGGACAGGAGAAAGAGCCGCTCTGGGTATTAAATGATGCACTGGGGTTGGGTTGATGACACGCTGCAACCCGGTTTAGTGACTTGCCCAATCAAGCAGAAACCTGGAGTAGGATCTCCGGGCCAATCTTACCGTTTACCTCTGCCGTGGGTTCACAGGGCTGTAAGACCGTATGTGTCGCAGCGGTCCCGGCTCATGTCTACTTCCTGATTACACATCCTTTGTTTTACCCGCTTCAATTGCCCCAACTCATGTTGCTGACGTCGGCCCGATCAGCGAGACATACTTACGGGGATGCTGAATTGGTGTGTGCTCGGTTTGCACCACAATGCCCTCTAAACGCTCTCGGACAACTGCCGATGTGTTTTTTTTTCACGCTTCACCTTCGCGACGACGTAACATGTCATGGAGGCGGACCGAGAGCCCCACGATGACTTTGCAGGGCACCAGGCGGTTGACCTGCCTCATTGCAAAGTACAGCTTATGCAGCTCATGGTTTTGTTTTTCCTGATGACTCGCACCGTGTTGTATTTTGTCATGTACGTACATATGTGACCTCAGTATAGTTTGTCGCTCCTGGCCGACGGCAAATCACATCTGCACGGACAGCCCACTTTCGACACGTGTATATATCTGTATATGCACCCTGCATTGCTTCCATGATCACCATTCGACTTCTCTCCACACGGCCTGCGCCAGTGTCGTTTGTAAGTGGATTGCTCGCCCGTCACGCGCTGCTCCGCCTGCACGCGATATTTGCTTTGGCTGCACGGCTCTTTTGCCATGTTGATCTAAGGGCCAGAACACTATTGATCGATCAGATCTGCACATGAGTCAACGACCTTGTAAGACGAATGGTAAAAGTAGAGAGGCTTGGAGAAAAAAAGAAAAAGAGAACCGAAAAAAGAAAGATAGATGCCCGCAGAAGCATCGCGAGTCAAGACCAA
>Ga0181467_100421_pt1 | contig 20528 bp, 15 predicted proteins | sample InSIn5gowninarea_2_FD_119079 | JGI IMG/M metagenome (GOLD analysis project Ga0181467, IMG submission 119079) | Clean room microbial communities from NASA Spacecraft Assembly Facility at Jet Propulsion Laboratory, Pasadena, California, USA -... ... | reverse complement strand
GGGGATACCAAGCTGCTCTGCGTACGTGGGCAATTGTTTGTCTTCTTTTGGTGTCTCCGGCGTTAGTCTTTCTCAAAGACTATCCGGTCGATCAGACCGCCGAACATACCTCCAAGAAGATTGATGTTAAGTTTCTCAAAACCAGAGCATTTTGGATCCTAATGTCCGGCAATATGCTACAGAGTCTTGGTTACTTCGTGCCTAGTTACTACCTACCCTGTGAGTAATGACCTGTATTGCACTGAAGGCTTGTTACTGACAGATTATTCGTAGCTTTCGCCGTGGCCCGCGGCTGGTCTCCAATCACAGGCACAATCGCTGTATCGCTGTGCAATGCAGCCATTGTATTTGGTGCGATAACTATAGGCTGGCTTAGCGACCGCCACCATGTTGCTGTCGCGCTGATTATTTGCACGGCTGGTACTGTGTTTGCGGTATTCGTCCTCTGGGGCTTCTCTGTCCATCAGTCAATAATGTACCTTTTTGCCATCGCGTACGGTTTCTTCGCCGGCGGCTTCACTGCAACCTGGGCTGGTTGTAGTCAGCCGGTGCGTCGAGTCTATCCTGTAGAAACTGGCATGATTGTCTCTCTGTTCACGGCTGGAAAAGGCGTCGGTTCTCTCATATCTGGCCCTTTGGGCGGACTTTTGGCAAACTCTGATAGTTGGCAACATGATGCTGGCTATGCGTATGGCAGTGGATTCGGATACCTGATCGTGTTTACCGGAGTCACTGCGGTTTTCGGGAGCCTTGGATGGATTGGGAAGAAGCTTGGCTGGGTTTTGTAAGCCGCACGTAAACCCTAAACCCTAATTCGGAGGTGTGCGGGTGGAATTAGAGATGATTGATGGACTTTCTGTCTGAAGTGATGGCCTGCAGAACTTTTCCCTTACCTTCACTGCTTCCCATTGTTTGTGGGGAATAGGGCAGCGTTTTTTGTATGGTGGGGAGATTGGGTGGGGAATCTCATTGTAAAATAAGTTCTTCATCGTATCGCAGCATGAATTGTAGACGAAAAGGAAGCCTTAACTAACAGGTACTTAACGTATGCGAGGAGGCCGGTGCCTTCTTCTGACTGCAGCGTCTTGTCCTGCCATATTGTGACATCGATGAGAGACCGCGCAGGTCTGTCGCCTGGCCATCCTTTGGAACTATTTGGTTATCCGCTATAATTGAAAAAAAAGGGGCAGTATATCCTTATCCCCTCGTAAGGCCGCTGCATCGATAGCGTTGTTTATTTGGCCTACAGACGTTTCATCCAGTTTAGCAGCCCAGCGTCGCAAAAGTTGGACCCTTCTTCTGTTGCTAAAGTAGCTTGCAAGCTCTAATAGGCTTTGGTACACATGAGCTTGTTTCGATGAAACCCGCTCCTAGAGATGCTGCTGAGCATGTTCTTAGTCAAGCTCTGTGCGAAACTAAAGAAACGAGATGCGCTACTACAGTCACCGCTAGTAACGTCACGATTGGAGTTTCAGTGATCTATCATCCCTCAAAGCACGCCCGGCTTGCTTTTCTTGGGTACTGATACTATTGTTGTACCGGAGCAAGAGCAACGAATGCGCCGGCGATGAAGGCATATAGCAGATAGTGCAGCTTGGGCCGCCAGGGAATATGGTAGCCCCAGGCGATAAGTATGGCAACAGTAGCGAGGACTGCATCTCTGTGCTACAGAGTCATGGCCTCTTCTTGGGAGGGCGCATCTTGTGTTAGCTTTGGCGGAAGTGGGAGTTTGGGAGGTTCATGTCGGGCGATGGAGCCTCAGTTGCGATCGAAATCACACCACAGTTCAGAAGAATTTGCAACATGATTGTATCGCAAATCTTAACATCCTTTTGCCCACCGCTACTGATGATCTCTCCTACGTAAAGATATGGCGTGTCCGCTTCGACATCAGTACCTGAATTGAACAGCCGTAAGACGACGGAAGTACGACGATGAGAAGCCGCGGTCTGAAGGGATGTCTGATATCGATCCTTACAGCAGCTCTATAGAGCATGTCGATGATCACAGGAAATCTAAATATAGCTGCAGCTCGCGTTGCACGCGTTGCAAAGCCGATAATAGAGGTGATAGTACAGAGGCAGTAGACGTTGAAAGTAAAGCAAGCGTGTCTTCATTAGAGCTTAGCTCCCAGTCGATAACGTGGGTACTCATCGTTGACCTCGATAACCATCGTGCAGAACGATTTGCATCAGCGTTTGGGCCGCCTATGCCTGAAATCTCAGAGAAGGGGGGCTGGCGGAGTGTCCATGGAGAGTGGGAGCTGGCATTTCGGTATTAGGGGTTTTAGACGCGACGGACGATCGAGAGTCTAGATACTGCAGCACCAATCCGTAGGAGCAGTCTTGCGGAGCAGTATCTTAATCTTGGCCCAGACCCAGAGATCTGTGAGCAAAATCTTGAAGTTGGGAAGGATTACAGTCTTGACAATCTCTCCGCGGCGCGGACTTTGGCACAGCTGTTGTTTTCAACACTGCCCCGAGTTCCCAAGCATCAAATTAGAGCCTGTTTGTTTTAGGGACGCACTGATTTTGCTGTAGTAAGGAATTTCTCATCCAACTGCCAGGGATTGCTCTTTAGTTAAGCGGTAAAGTTGTTCTTTCAGAAAGACGGTTAACGTAAAACCCATGCGAGTGGGCCACCCAAGCGAGTGGGCCACCCCAACAAGCCATTGGGCCTACTGACCTTCACACCTCAATGGATCAACCACCAGACCTCAAATTGCTTTCAAAAGAAGAGAGAATCAAGCTTGCACTCTAAGCACTTAAAAAACCTTAAGATCTAAGCGTGCAACGCGCTGCTGTTGTCTATAACGTGCTTAGAGTAACCCTCTAACGGCGACGCGCTAAAACGCAGTTAACATGTAATACCTACCTAAAGTTATTAGCTTTAACTAAGGCAGAAAAGCAGATACTTATGTAGTATATAAAGAAGCTTAACACGCAAGGGCTTGCCCTAATAATTTATTAGGTTAAAGAGATAGCTAATTAACTATGCGCTGTACGCAAAATAAAGCCTATTAGCCCTTACTAGGCTTTAAACTTTATTAAATACAAGCCTAGACTCTAATTACGTATAATATAATAGAGGGATTGCTAGAGGGTTCTCTATAGTAACCTAGTTATTATTAGGCCCTATTTTAACCTAGTACAGAACATTAAGGCTAAGTACAGCATCTAGGACAAAGATACCTACAAGTTTAACAAGACTAGCTTTACTATAGGCATTAGAAATTGTGTTAAAGTAGTTACTATATTAGAGATATATACTTAGCCTATTAGAGTCTAGTAAGGAGACTGTAAGCAGATTTAGGGCTAGAGGGTAGGTAGCTACGTGCTGCTAATACTTAACATCTATAAGAGCTATAGGTCGCTTGCTTTCTAGAATCTTTGTAAGGAGAGTAAGATAATTACCTTATATATACCTATATACTTATCTCATATCCTGTAGCTACTTAATGTAGGTTATTTTGCCCCCTTAAAGCAGGTATATAGTAAGGAGATAAAAGTCTTAGTACTTAACTATATTAGCTATATTAATAAGAAAGCCTTTATTGCAACCCTTAGAGAGGTATTTAAGAAGGCGTGTTTAAAGGCAAATATTCTTTTAAGCTTTAGAGTAACTAGCTTAGTGCCTAGTAATCTATTAGTAGTGCTATTAAAGCTTAACGTAAAGCCTCGCACGCTATTACTACCTCTCTTAGTAGAGCCCTAATAGAACCCTAAGACACCTACTAATGCTAATAAGATAGAGGCTTAATTAACGCTGCTTTAGGATTGTATTTGAAGGCACTAAGGATTGTTGCTAACTCTAATAGTTAAGATTATTAATTAGCTGTAGAGAGGCACTGTAATACTGCTGTATAGGTAGACGTTATTAATAGCCTAAGTGCTGCAGCTTAAAGCGTCTAACAAGGCTACTGCTAAGCGTAAATTGCGTAAAAGAAAGCAGATATAGAAGGGTAGAGACCTAATAAAGAAAGAGGCAGAGGATTTAGTAGCCTAATATAACGTTAGGGCGCAGATTAAGGGGGAGAGTTATAAGGGTAGGGCTTAAACAGGTATAGGCAAGAGGGGTAAGAGTCACTATAAGCGCTACAGAGAGACTAGGCATAACTTACGCATGTGTAAGAAAGATATAGTAGACGTTAGCAATTAATAATATCTACTACAGGTTGCAATACAATGTTGTATTATTAAGCAATTATAGTTAGTAGGCATAATAGCTTGTTGGGGTGGCCCAATCGCTTAGGTGGCCCACTCGCATGGGTTTTACGTTAACCACACTTGATTGCTGCCGTTCCGCTTCAAAGTCGAAACATACAATGACTATAAGGCACGTGAGCATAGACAGACGGTCAAATAGAAGATACAAGATGTCCAACTTGCAAGGCGCAGCTATTTCTAAGCCGGAGGCAAACAAGTGTTAAAGTGCAAAGTATGCAACGGCCTGCTTAATCTCCTACTCGAAGTCGACGTCGATCTGCCCGACTACTTCCCCGGCCACGAGCGCAGACTGTATATCTGGAGCAGTCGCTGTCGCGGCACTAGCTTGACACAGCTATGCTTTGTTGCGCTGACATTTTCAGATTGCCGCCTATATGTCAAGCATTAACCGGCTCTTGCCTATATTGTACAGCGTGCCTGTCACGGGGTTGCCGTTTACAAACGCCGCCAACACATAAATCATGATCCAAACAAATTATTCGAGATCTTCATTGGTGGTATTTTTAAGCGAAGGCTGGAGGGCTGGCAACAAGTACATGCTGGCATTCGCATTTGGTTTAGCAGGGCCTCTGGCGGAGATCTGGGTGAGATATTATACATGAAACGTGTAGTAGGATTTAGGGGCAGGACGGCAGGTATCGTAGGTCGCAGCGCGGGCTTAGGAAAGATTGCGCAGTGTTCTCTCCTGTATTTTCTTGACCTATAAGCTTACTAAGCTCATCCTTCTCTTTCTTCTCTGTGTCATTGTTGGCATCACTCCTTTTCCTTCCCCCTGACTCAGATTTCCATCAGCGCTCCAGCTCCTTATGATTTCCAAGCTATTGTATGCTTCAATATCGGTTTACAGTGTTCCGATCCGCTGCTGGAGGAGAAGACTGTCAAACCAGAAAGCCTCTGTTTCAATCTGCGCAATCCTCTGAACAGCTCTGGATTTAGCTGAACTGCCTGCAATCATAATCCTTGACGAACAGCGTCAGATCCACGACGATCTTGAGCGCTTGAAGACGCTCAATTAATCCCATGAGTCGTTCGACTCCTGCCCCCTATCCTTAGATCACCACAAGATAGACAGACATTGATTTGGCTAAGGAATCTATTCCCACTAAGCCCATCGTTTTGGAGTCCTGCTATCTCTGACAATATTGTACCTTGATTTGGGCTACGCTAGCGAGAGGCGTGGACTCGTTGACAGCATTAACGAATGGAAACACGTGATAAGAACGTTTGCAGGAAACGGGTTTGATGCTTATAAGCTTATGGTATTCGATTCTCGGGTTTCGGCTTACGATTTTCAGAAGGTCGCCTGGTGGATCGAATCAGATTCATAGACAGGTCGTGATGGGTCAGCAACGAAAGACGGCGTTGAGTTGAGGCAGTTGAGCCAACACCGCGCCGAAAAAACCGAGAGAAATGGATAGTCAGAACCTTTGTGATCTTAGTAGATGTAGACCAAGCCTTAATTACTTCCTGGCCAACACTTCCTGTTGTGGGACGGACTGGTTTCCTCTTTGTAGACAAATCACTTAGGCAATTGGTAAAGCGTTGCGATAGCCTTAGAAAATCTTCTAAGTCCCCTTCCAGCTGATCTTACACAGTTGTCGTCAGTGATGAGTTAATCTCTCTGCACGATTTGCTAGTGACGACGCTCCATACGCTACACATGTTAACGTCACTATTCTGTGGCGAGTAGCATTGCACGTTGCATTTTCTCACTCTTTACCTTCTACCAGGACCGGCTGACCTGAAGATCGAGGTACTAAGGCTGTGGTTATAATTGACAGAGAACAGAGTACGTCACCGCTATGCCGCTCAGAGTTTTTTCTAACAAGAAAGTTTTATAGGCAATGAAGAATGTTGAATAAATGTTAGAAGCATTTGGCTTACACGTCTCAGCAGTATGGCTCAATCAAGGCCTGCTGTCTTCCACGACGATCTTCCAGCTTCTCACAACATTATCTTTGGGCTTTGACTATAGTGAGGTGGTTGAGGGCGCTTATAGTCGGCGATGTCTGAGTCACCGTACCAATCCTCTTTCTCTTCTTCTGGGGCCTCGCCAAAGCACAAGCGAGGTGCGATCATCAAAGTCGACAACTCTATCCATACACGAGTAGCTATGTTTCAGCCTTGCTGAAGGAGATGTCGCCTTGTAACCCTACCTACACGAGGTATTTGCTGCTGTCTGATCGGGAAATAAGAAACGTGCCTAGTTCCTGATCTTTGCTGATTCTTGCTTTTCCGCATGCTCCGGCTGAGTCTGGAACTCAGACTGACCCATCAACAAAGGTGTTGGCAATACCGTGGGCAGCCCATCCATCAATCGTGCTGCCAGAGGCCAGGAGGTTATTACGGTTGGATAGGGAAGGAGGCGCCGGACCATGTCGCCGTGATGGGATGCACGTGCGTCTGTCATCTCTGGAAGTGGCGTTGAGGCGGCGGTGTCAGAAGAGATCTTCCCGGGATGTTGCATCTTTCGGAGCCAGAAAAGCTTTCACAACCGAGCCTCGTGCGTGTAGAAGCAGAGGAACCAGTAAATCATTTGTTGAGGCGCTTCGTTGTTTGCTTCGATAACTGCTTAAACACATCGCCGTACTCGAAAAACAAGCAGCTAGAGACGAAGAAGAGATGGTATCGTAGACAGCAGATCTGCGATAAAGGCACCCGCAAGAGCGCTAGACGTGTAGAAGGAGTTGAGCAAGATATTCCAAGTCAAGCTGTTCCAGAGTGGAGAACCCTCTCAATTCGGCGTCGCAACCCCAGACACACCTACCGAAGAGCGCGTTTGTTCTCGACGGGATCAAGCCGAACAAGAATTCAATAGCCGTTGATGCTCATCACAGGCCGTTGGAACAAGCCATCCTCTTGCAGCCCACCCAACTTCAACGCTTGCACTACGACTTTAGCACTGTCTCTAAGCATCTACTGGATATAGCCGTGTTTACTAATCTCTCTTCTGCTGCTATCAAAGGCGATCTAAGCCCTTGCTTTTCCACCACGGTCGCCGCCACAACTTTGACTTCCGGCTCAATGACTTGCACGTCTGCGACGGCGTCAGCAATCAAGGGCTCTTATTCCCTCCTCAATGGTCCTCTTGTCGCGCGCAGTCGTTAAGTCGCTTAGTGCGAAGACGTCCACAGCATATCCAACCATGTACATCCAAGACAATAGAATAGTAGCTAGTAAGAAGTCTCGAAGCTAGAGTTGGCCGGTCACATTATTGTTTCAGAACCGAGAAAGCTGTCTATAGAGCCTCTGGACCCCCACAATACTAGAAAGTCAGAAGTAGGTCGCGTCTAACTATTATTTGCAGGCAAATACTTGCTCAACAGTGGGAAGGCTGCCCTCAATCTTACAAAGCTTATTGCGGCTAGCTCAATAACGCAGAGCTTTGCCTGATCGGTGTTAACGGCTGCCTGCGAGGTCTTAGGCGATAGCGCGCCTGCGGCCATGGTAAAACTATATTGTGCAAAGTTGTCCGAGGGACTAGCCCTCTCACTGGCAAGCTCGCCTTAGTCAGCGCACGTGCGGGGCTTTTTCTCATATATCGTCTCCGATAGCTGCCTAGTATATAGATTACCACTTTCTCACTCCACCACATGCCTATATACCCTTGCCTGCGATCAAAAGTCCAACGACTGCGCACATTAAGGAGGATCGCAAGAGTGTCATGCGTTCGGGCCGTGCGGGACGCTAGCGTTACTTGGAAGTGTGCGACACACGTCAATCATTGGAGAGCTGGCTTGGGTAAGGGTGGCAGGTGGCAATAGCTCTAGGTCATAGGAATGAAGAGTTCTTGGTCGCATTATACGGAGCCGGCGGGCAAGATGATGTGATGTGGATGCGTGCGAGGTCTGGGGATGCTTAGGGGAAGCGCCCGGGCACGAGCTACCCCGCAGATTATCCGTCCCCGCATATATCCCGCAGAGCCGCGAGCGTGGATACTTAGTTATTCTCTCGTTTTTCTGTTCGGCCAATCACGAGTTAGCTTCTTTTGAGTAGCACCGCCCCATCACGATATGTCGCAGGCCAAGCGCTGTCGTGAAACTAATCATGTCGCTCAAGGACCTAGATATAAGCTGAGCTATGATGCTGAACAATACAACACAATACACACTCTTCTTAAAATCCTATATCTGCAACCCCTGCACCTAACCGTGCGACACGATATCGCTGCCATGCGCCCAGGAAAGCTTGTCTTCCGGTGCCCGTGTCCACTCCGGCGATTGGCGATACATGCCACCCGCAGTATAGCAGGCGTAAAGTCATAGGCAGGTGGTTAAAGTTAGAGCTGATCAATCAGCCCTACCGGTGAAACATTGCATAAGCTACGACGAAACCTTACAATAGATTAATATTTGGGGGGAAAGGGCCTGAGCTTAGACTAGGTAGCTCGTAAAGGGACTGGACCAGCTTGGCAGTGAATCACTAAAGTCGGAGACCGTTCCATCACACTGGGCCTGAGGCAAGGCAACGTTTACGCTTCATTAAATTTGCATCATCTTTATTGATTTTCGATATCTCAGTGCGTGTCTGTCCAAGCTATAGAGCAGGTGTTATCATTCACAATCCATTTCTACCACCTCAAGCTTGGGTTCGCCGCAACCCAAGCGTTCAACTTGGGAAAGAAGTCGCGGCTAACACCAACATCTACAAACTCAAGGAACGTCTTTACCTTCTTTTGGTCCTTTGTCATGTACAGCGTAAGCATGTATTCGTTGGCGTACAGGCCGACAGGCGTGTTGGCAGTAGAGCGCGCCCAGATGACGACGGCGTTGTTCTTCTCGTCCTCGTAAAGGTCGTTGATAACGGGCGTAAAGCCGCGGAAGAGGGGCTCGATGCTTTTGAAGTACGTTTTCCAGGCGGCAGCGTCCTTGACGGCAGCGCCACGCGAGACTAGGAGCCATGTTAGCTTGGCGCGATGTGCGAGGGGAATGGGGATAGCGTACGCGGCAGGACCTGGTGTTGGAAACCGGGACCGTTCCAGCGGGTGACGCCCTCAACGGTCCACTCCTTGAAGCCATCTAAGACGTCGAATGCCGTTTGAACGCGCTTTGAAGGGTGCTTAGGCCGTACGTATGTCGGCGCATTGTATTGCTCGACTGGGGCAGCAGGTGTCGTCTGTCGCTTCTGGATGGCGGCTGCTGAGGCGGCAGTAGCTGCCGAGCATAGTAAGGTAACAATGTGAGAAATCTTCATGATTGTTTCTGGGATTTGAGGTTCTTGGATTGAAGTTAATAAGAAGAGACGACTGTTGATCTACCTGTTGTTAAGAAAGCGTGCAGCACCATAATCTTTTATACTCTTGACGATTGAGATTCCAACTAGGCTTTCGCATGCGTGAATGTCTTGGTATCACGCCTTCACTCGTATCTACACCCTAAAGACTGGCCTGTTGTTGCTCGTCTAGGATGACAGTCGTGGAATATTTACTGCATCTGGACGCCTTAGGACGCCTCTTAACGCGAGTCTATGCAGCTATGATTTAGCGTAAGAACGTCACTGTAAAGTACGATACCAGTACAAGTTTTCCGATAACCTAGATGACTGGGATGCAGGAACAGTGGGCTGCTATACCTGTGTCGTGTCCCTGTTTAAGCTTGAAAAATGCGAACCATTACTGAAAATACTGTCCAGGAACTGATTACATCGGTGCGAGTATAGAATCCTGGACAGCCATGCGCCTATCCTGCCTGCTTGCCTCTCTTCTCTATCTTGAAGAATTCTTCAGCCCGATTCAAGTTACCAACTTTTTCAAAAACAGTTTTCGAAAGGTCGAGCCTTTAGCCACAAAGAACTTCAACAGCTGAGACGATGCAAGAGCTAGGCCTAGAGGAAGAGGCGTTACACTGTTCGAGCTTAGCGTACGGTCGCCACAAGGAAATGCTAGTTGCTTGGCAAGCCACTCAACGAATTAATTGTGCTGAAGAGTCAGAACCGCCTGTAGTGGTACTTCGTCAGCTCTTGGCTGGCGAAGAGGGCAGACTTCTTCGATTCATAGCGCATACAGCACGATGCGTTCGCGAGTAAATTTATTCTCGGGTGTGAAGACGGGCTCTTCGCGACTGCTAAACTTTTTTACACACACTGGTTCTGGGGGATCCGCATCTGCAGTGGAAAGATTGACTAGGGATTGCCGTGACAACAGGGGTGTTTACGAACGTGTACGTCCTTATGTGCTCAGCACTACTTATTTTTTGCATTACCCCTCTGCGCTTAGTGTGCCTTACGACTAGACCTGCCTCTCTCTACGCAATTGTGAATGTTAGCCTCTATATGCTAATGCACACGCCAGTGCTAATGCGGCTAACAGGAAATGCCAATCTCTCTAAGAGCGGGCAGAACTTCTTAAGTATGCCTGCGAACTTAACTAGGGCTACAGTGTCTATCCTCTCGAATAGCCTGCAAGTGGCTTGAGTTAAGCTAATTTGTGATTACTGTCCTCCTTAACACAGCCTAGTTGCGCCACTGCTTGTGCCTCTCTAAGAGCTCTTAAAATGGGGCACCTTAGGGCAGAAAGTCGTCTTAGACCTACTTGCAGTCGTCTTCCCTATGCATACCTGAGAGGTCGTGGCCGCTTAAATGCAAGTTGCTGTTATTGCTGATAGACGTCTTCCTCGTTTAACTGTGAGTCCTTATTAGACCTTATTGTGTATAAAAAGAATATTACTTATGGTTTACCTTGTTTAATGCCTTGGATAATAGGTAGTATAAGTCTTGATCTCGTCAAATCATAACATTTTATAAGAAGATTTACTTGCTAAATACAAACTAACTACAAAGGAAGTAATGGCATGATTAAGCAAGTTTTTAAATACCAAGAGAGAGTCTGCATGCATATTCACTCCTGTCTCAAGAAGGGGCAATGGTAATTTCAAAGTTAGCGCTCTTGGTCTTTATTATTAGCTCTTCTCAAGAGTAACCAGGCTTCTCTTTATTAAATCTTGAACCTTACTAAAGATCCCTGTATCAAAGTTTGCCTTATACTGTGTAAAGAGCAAGTTAATACTAACTTCCTTAACACTGCTATTAGCAACAGTATACTGCTTCAAGTCCTAACGGATAGAGAAGGCAATTGTCCAGATAGCTGTAGTAAGCCAGTATAACCAACCTGCCGTATCTGTATGTACCTTAGTAGAAAGCAAGAAGCTCTAAATTACGTACATGCATTAACAGATTCAGCATACTCGTTATAAGAGTAGCGAACTAACATTAACTAGTATTGCTGCTTTGATGCGTCTTTGATACTGGAGGCTTTTATGTGGCGGCGAAGATAGCCGCTGGAAATGATGGAAACTGCGCTGAGTTGCTATCTAGCTAGAAGGTGACGATATATACATGCTCTGAGACGTGCTAGTCTACAATAGTCAACTAAGGTGATGTCCATCATCTTTGTAGTCCTAAGTCGAACTCCCTAAGGGAGATACTCTGGGGCGTGCCATGGTAGCGATCTCGGGAGCTTTACAAAATCCTCTGCCAATTTTCCCATGCAGGAATAACTAAAATCGGTCACCTTGGCAACCATCTCCCCTTCGATATCGTACATCAAGATGTTCTCAGGCTTCAGGTCACCGTGAGCGATGTCTGGATCTATGTTAGAATTAAGCTCAGTAACGTGTTTTACAAGCGAGTCGGCCATACAAGCGAGCCGGCTACCCCACCAACTTTGATCAACACACCCACTTCTCATTACTATGGCTCCACTATCACGCGCTCAAGCATCTTATAATGAATCTGATCTTGTTCTTACATCTGCAGCTATTAATTGCCAGCAGTTGCAAAGCTCTAGACGCGCTGCCTCTACTTACAAAGTCCCAAAGTCAACACTAAATGATTGATGCGCTGGAAAACTTGCCCAACGTGATTGCCAGCCTAACTTAAAGAAGCTTACTACGATAGAAGAGAAGGTAATTGTTAGCTACATAATTAAACTAGACCTACGTGGATTTGCGCCTACGTACGTAGCTGTGTTGTGTTGTTGAGATATACGTCTATAGAGGTGCTTGAAGTTGGTAGGGTGGCCGACTCGCTTCTATGACCGACTCGCTTGTAAAATACGTTATGAGTAGCATCTTGAACATAATGTCCGAGTGCATTGTTGACACGGCTGACCCGATCCGAGCACAGAATCGAAGTCTCTTAGAAAATTCAATGGACTCTCTTGAATGTATATACTTTGCAAGACTTCCATGCTGTGCTTTATCAATGACAAGCACTGGCCATACAGCGGCAAACTCTTCATCTCTCTCTTCAACATCGAAAGCTACTGCTTTGACATCAACAATGTATCTGTGAGCCTTGATATCAGACTGTCCTAACAAAACCAACTCGAATATCAAAGCCGTATAAAGCTTTGTGTCTCCGTCAAACTCTACTGATGTGAAAGGTTCGGATAAGTGAGCAGGAGCACGTGCATATTGGAGCGAAACGAATCGTTTGAAGGCGAATTGCGAATTCGCGTTCAAAACAAATTGTCTCACATCCCCGGTTGCCCCCTTTCCAAGCTTACTGAGTGCCGGGGACCATCGAACCAGCCAAAAGTTGACCCTGTATAGCTGAGCAAGGGCAACAAAAGACATAAAATCAGGATGAATGCCTGTGAGTACGTTGCCTTCGGTATTCCCCACTTGCTCGGAACTGGACGGGGCCGAATGTAATCTGATCTGACTTCTTACGTCAATAAATGACACACAAGTTGACTTACCTGACGAAGAACTTACGCTATGTCATGCAGTAATTTTTCCTGCTCTTGGACTGCTGTTTGCATAAGATCTCTCGCATCCCCCTCAGCGTAAAAAGCTGCTGTTTGCGCATCCCAATCTTTTGCCAAGGCATTTGCGTTATTCTGCAAGACCACTTCTATCACCTTTTTGTAAGCCCCTCCCCCTACCCAGAGCGTTTTCCCCTGGTGGCGTAATGTAGCACAGTCCATTTATTCTCGCCACATACATTCGGATCGATTTTGTAATGCAACAGCGTACGGACCATTTCTTCAGAACCGTATCCAGCGGCGAAGTGAATTGTCGTCCGATCCTTCATATCAGGGCCTCCTGCGTATAAAAGTCTGCTCTCCTGGGATACTATTTCGATCATTACTCGAGCTTCCTTCTCATGTCCCCGCTTAGCAGCAAAGTGAAATGCCTTCTGGTCGTCGTTGTCCTTAATTTGAACAGTGTGGACGCCTGTATCATTCTTGGGGAAAAGGCTCTCGATTATAGCAAAGTTTTCACACCCAGTGGCGTAGTGTAACGCCGCGCGTCCTTCCATATCCTGCATGTCGACTTTGGCGCCCTTTTGGATGAGAATATTTGCTATGTCCTGGTAACCATTTCCAGCAGCACAGTGAAAAGGTGTCCGGTTGCTATAGTCTCTCAAATTAGGGCTGGCATTATTCTGTAATAAGTGCTCAACTACCTCCCGGTGACCATGTATTAAAGCTTGATGTAGAGCCCCTATAATATTAAGGTCCTGGTCTCACCTGACCTTAATAAGCTCTACCATTGCATCAGCAGAGCCACTTCTGCAGGCCTCGACCAGCATTGTATCAAATTCTTTGGCATTAGTGACAGCACAGCCGCAAGTTGAAGAGGACGATGTCGAGAAAAGTGGCAAGGACGATATCTTGCGTAGCACCTGAGATGCCTGAGGTCGACAGTCCCGATTTTCATTCAACATCTAGCGACAAAGATCAAGAACTTTGTGACACCAACCATCTGGTTCGCCAATAGTTTGTTCGAGATTGGGTAGCCAGTCCTGAAGCTCATCGACGTTTCTGGCAAATGACTGACCTGCGAGATATGCGAGCTGTAGTCTGAGCACGCCATCGCAAGAGTATGCAACAAGCATCTGAAGAAACACAGCTCCTAAAGAGAAGATGTCTGCCGATCTACCACGACTGCTCCCGTTTTCAACTTCTGATGCGCAGTGCGAGCTGATCCGTGCACGAGCTATGTCTGGCATCGTGGTGGAGAGGGTCTCCACGAAACCCATGCTCGAAATACCGAAGTCGGCTAGAAGAAGTCTTCCGTTACTGATGAGGATATTTGAAGGTTTGACATCGCGGTGACGAATGCCAATCCCATGGATATGGTCTACAACACTAGCCAAGCAATGGGACCATCTTGCAAGCTGCTCACGGTCGCGTTGGCTTTGTCTTGTACTGTTGAGGAACGGGGTGAGGTTGTCCCCTGCGCATGGCATCAGTATAGCCAAGATCGGATGTCATTCCACCTCTTCCAATCTGTAAGCAGCAATGAGCTCCATCACATGATGATGGGAAGCGCGACGGAAAATCTTGACTTCAGCTTCGAATGCTTCTAGGACAGTATCATTGTTGCTATCATCGTTCAAGGCGAACTACGTCTGAGCGTACGGCCATTCTCTTGTGTTCTGGGCGAACGGCTTACTACTGGCTCTTTGCACCGTGATCGCCCCCTGCGCAATCAAGCCTTTCGGGCTATTGTTGATCTCGAAGAGTTAGTTCATCTTGTCATGATAGTAATCAATTTCTTGAGGAACATCGTTATGATGACGATTGATTTCCTACGAACTCAAAATAATTGATGAAGTGTAAGATCGTGAATGGCTCCGCGTTTGTTGTAGACACCACTTCAATAGAAGATATAGCGAGTGATAAGGGGATCCTGCAGTGTGTGATGTTCTTGCCTGATCTGTAGCATGCCTTAAGCGGTTGCAATATCTCGCAGCGCCTACTCCCAAGAGTCTCAGCTGACCTTTTCCTCGCTGTTCGGGTATGTCGGCAGCCGTGCCAAGACATAAGCAGGTGCTGGTCAAGCCCATTGCCGTCTTGCAAATCTGCATGAAAATCCCGCAATCTCCGCTAGAACACGTCAAATTACTTGTGCGACCGTACGTAACGTGAGTGGGGCGCCGTGACCAGGGCTGGAAATCGAAGACGTAAGCAATGCTCTAACGAATAAGAGCCAGTTGAGACTTTGTCTATCCAATTAGAGACTACAAAGAATCCAGGGGCCTTGCTTGCGATCGCAGTCACCCTCGGCTCCTTTGTTCAAGGGCTTCTTCGCCTTCTTGTGTTGAGGCATCACGAGGTAGGTAAGGTTCAATGCGGTCTTAGCAAAAGTGATCAGCTCGCCCGTGAGGTACGTTACGTTAAGTATTTTCAAATTCACGCAAAAGCTCCGGTCTTTCTCCTGCTCTCAGGATCATCGCCCATGTTATAGTAAAGCTCAATGCGATCAGAAGTTGCCACAAAAGAGTAAATGACTTTTGCTACGTGTATAGATATGGAACGATATGTATTGTTGCCACTACTTCACTCTGGTTCGCCTGAGGTCGTAAACTCGTCCTATATCGAGGTCCTCGAAATCCATCCGCTTAGCGGCAGGTATCGCTTCTGCCAGAGCCATTGTCCTTGCAGCCGCCAGAGCAGCCCTTAATAAACTTAATGGATCCACTAGCACCGCCAAGGCAGGAAAAGAGCACATTGTCACCGCTCCAACCAGAGTGACCTGCAACGGCCAAGGCCTGGTCGATCTGCTCGCGGTAATCGCCTGTAGTGTGAGATCAAATGTCAGTACTTGACTCCATCCAAAGTAGATGATATAGAGTAAACTGACCCTTCTTGAGGAGAGAGGAGCCGTAGTAGTCAAGGCCCTGCTAGGAGTTAGAATTTTGCGTTTGGTTAGGCGTTCCATTAAGCTCACCTGCTTGCAATTGTCGGCGACGACACCCGCGGCGAACATAGCCAGGATTGGGGCAATGATGAAGGACTTCATTTTTAGGTTGGGCTTGGTGATTCTTGGTTGATTCAATGTTTGGATAGTTGCTTTTGATAGTGATGACTGTTTAACGAGGACAACCTTGGGCTTTATATACTTCACGCCGATGCTGTTCTTTATATAGTGACTTACTCGACATGTAACGTTGTTAAACTAAGTTCGGAAAATGCATATAGTGCATATCACTAGTCCAGAATATCCTCCAATTGTCTTGATGCGGTGATTGAATCCTTCGCAGATTGTGAGATGGGCCTTGACTGTAGGAGTCTCTGATGTCGTACCGAACGACGTTTTCGCATGCTGCAGTCATTCTGAGGTAAGCACTAAACCTGCCCGCCGATGTCCTAACGTTATAATCGGCTGAAATGTAGGATCCTGCCCTAAATATGAGGTTGCTATACGCTTTACCTATTTAGGTACACAGGCTAGCTCGAAACAATCGTTAGGTCCAACTTCAGTTTACTACTAGCTGATTTAATAGAACATTTAAATCTAGACAAAGTAGAAAGTAGAGAACATTTCTATTAGCTCTCTGTATAAATAATAGAGTTGTAGAGTAAGGTTGTGTTTAACATTAGGGGGCCTTAAAAAATATTATACGTAATGCACAGCTTTATTTCCTCGATCTAGAAGGTACTAGAAAATTCTGTTGCTTTTTACTACCGCTTGTTAACGTGTCTTAATAACATCTTTGTGCTACTGTGCACGGACACTATTTAGTCAGGGACACTATCCGGTTAGAGACACTAATTAGTTGCCCTACTAACTTTCCTACCTCTACAACAGTAAGACTGTACAAATACTAAACGTAAATATTACTAACGTGTTTTACAAGCAAGCGCTGTGTACAAGCAAGCGCTGTACCTAACCAACTTTGCGCACCTAGACATGCGTATATCTTAACAACGCAATTGCGTAATAGGGAGAGGTAATAGTAGTCCTTAGGGCTTATGCCTCTAGAAATTGTTTAATTAATAAGCTAGATACCTGTAGATATACTCTTTTATGTCTCTACTTAACTAAGGCTAGTAGTACTTTTATTTTAGGACCTTAATAGTCTTCTTTATACTAAAATAACCTCTTATAAGGTTGTTATAGTTCCTTGAAAGAATAGTTTTATAAAGAGTTATATTATTAGAAATCTATACTTTTCTACTCTTATATAGAACTGTTAAGGGTCAAAGAGGCCTGCTAACGAGTATGCATTCGTCCTAACTACAGAAGCAGAAAGATAGAGAAAAGAAAGGATACGCCTCTTCTCGTACAAGATATATCCTAGTGCCAAGCTAGAAGCTAGTCTCTTAGTGGCTTACGTGCTTGTACGTAGGATCTGCTCTGTGTGTAGTCTTACATCTAGGGCCTAGCCTATAACAGAACGCTATTAGAGTTAATTTACTAATAATACTACCCCTTACCTACTCTACCTACCTCCTAATGTATTAGCAACTTATTCTTAGAAAAGTCTATATCCTGTTCCTAAATCTGCCTAATAAAATTAAGGATATATTCTAGGGCCTCTAGAGTGTATATAGTTTCCCTTTACATATCTATATTTATAAGCTACGTAGAAGCGCTAAATTAACTGTTAAGGCTATAAAGAAGAACTAGTATAATATTAAAGTCTATTTCCTAAGCTTTAGATAAATTAGATTAACCCTAATTACTATAATCTATAGAGGGCTAGTTAAGAGCTAAGAGAGGCGCACTTCTAAAACTAGACTGCTACTAGTAGATATCTATAGGGACAATACTACTGTGCCCTAAACTTACGCCTGTAGGTAGTAGGATTACTAACTCTAAACTTATGCCTCTAGGTAGTAGGGGGTATACTAAACTTACGCCTATAGGCAGTATTACACTTTCCCCTAAACTTGCACCCTTAGGCAGCGTAGCGTGTTCTAAACTTACACCTACAGACAGTAGAGGGTACCCTAAACTTACGCCTGCAGGCAGTGTTATACTATCCTCTAAACTTATACCTAGAGGTAGTAGAATTATAGGAGTATCTTTAGGGTATTAATAGATTGCCCTAGGCGCCCCCTTAGGGTAGTTAGTACCCTGCGCGGCCTATATTATACTTTAAGCTATAGACTTTGTAAGAGTCTATAACTAAAGCTTCTATAAGAGAGTAGGTAGTATAGTGTCTCTTAACGCTTACTAGTCTCTAATAACTATACTCTAAGTATAGTAAGGACGCCTTAAGGGACTATCTACTATGTTCTTAGGTCTAGGTTTATATTTAACTTTAAAGTTAAATCTAGATAGCTCCTCTACCTAATAGGCCTATTTTAAAGAGAGCTCCTTTTTTATTATAAAGTATCTTAGATTGTTCTGATTAGAGAGTAACATAAGTGCATAGCGAGTAGACTGGCATAGCGAGTGGACTAGGCAGTTTTACTAGAGAAAATTAATACTGTGTACAGGCACCATCCGGTTATGTTTACTAATCGGTCACCCTACTAACTTTACCCCCCTATTTAACCCCCCCCCCCTACAACGCTACTACAATAACTCTAGACGCTGCTCTTTCGTATATAAGGTCTTTGAAAGAAGGCGAAACTTTTTTATATACAAAAGTTACTGAGAAGTATAGTATTTCCCGCACCACTTTGTTAACCTACTACTAAGGTTAGAGAATGACGCGTGAGGCAGCTTATGAAGATTAACGTCTTCTCTACCTACGCGACAAGGCTAAGCTTATTAAATACATTAAAAGCTTTATAGAGAAGCACTGTCTACCTACGCGGCAAATAATAATTAATTTTGCGACTCCCTTGTGCAGGTAGGAGCCTTGAGATAGCTGGTTTACCCGGCTCCTTTATCGTCACCCTGATGACCTTATTACTGCCTAGGCTACCCCTATAAAAAGCACGCGTTATATAGCTAATAACTATAAAAGATATCGTCTATACTTCGATCTTTTAACTAAGAAAGTTACGGAATTTGACGTCCTCCCTGAGAATACCTATAATATAGATAAGAAGGGATTTATAATCAGGGTTAATAGGAAGACTAAAAGAGTATTTAACAAGGTACTCTACAAACAGAGACGATATAAGCAACCGTCTTATAACGCTAACAGGGAGTAGGTAACAGTAATAGGCACGATTTGTGCTAACAGAACCTACCTACCCCCTACTATCATCTATCCCGCAGCTAGTAAGAAAGTACAGGCTAGTTAGGTGCACGATATTAACCCAGAGACTCACGATATACGATTCTTAGTATCCCTAAGTAGGTAGATAAATAACAATCTTAGTGTTGCCTAGCTGTAGCAAGTATTTAAGCCTGCTACCTAAGGAAAAGCTTAGAGAAAGTATAGATTACTTATACTTAACAGCTACAGCAGCTACGTAACAAGGTAATTTATTAATTACTGTAATCTCTATTGAATTCTAGTGCTGGTTTACCCCCTGCACGCTACTTATACGCTGCAACCCCTAGATGTTTTGTGCTTTAAGCCCCTGAGCTTATCTTACTCAAATAAGCTTATATATTACTACTACGACACTAAGGGATAGCTCCCTACAAGCAAGGTAGACTTTTTAAGTTTCTTCTAGCCTGCCTAGGTTAATACCTTCACGGTATCATTAATATCTAGAGCCTTTGAGGTCTCGGGTATCTACCTACTTAACCCTAGATGTTCAAGGCGCCTTTGACGCGCTCCTTAAGAACCGCCTGCTACACCGCATGGTCCAACAAGGCTGGCTACAAAGGACTATACTCTTTGTGGACTTGTTCCTCACGGGTCGTAGGGTCCAAGTCCGCCTTGGCCAGGTCACCACACCTAGCTACCCTGTTGCTTGTGGCATACCCTAAGGCTCGCCTCTATCCCTAATCTTGTACACACTGTACCTAGCCGAGCTACTGTCTATGGATACAGAACGGAGGTTTGGATATGCAGACGACATATGTCTGTACCGGGCCTCGCACTCTATAGACAACAACGTCAAGCTCCTAGCATTAGACCTAAGGCAGATTAAGGCCTGGGGAGAGGCTAACAAGGTCACTTTTGCTCTAGAAAAGCAGGAAATAATACACCTAACTAGGCAGCAGAGCAACTACGCCCCTCCCTGTGTAGTCGACGAGCAGCTTACGATCTACCCTATCCTCCTAGGCGGAGAGCACAGCCAGCCGGCCCTGCGCTGGCTAGGAGTGTGGTTTGACCGCAGACTTACCTTCAGACGACATGTAGCCACGCGTACTACAAAAGCTGCTAAAGTAGCCTATTATATCTGCAGCCTAGCCTAGACTACCTATAGACTACTAGCTAGCTCCCTCTGCAAAGCTACTATCGCCTGTGTGTACCTGTTACTCCTGTACAGGAGTGAGTGCTGGTACAGAGGCCGCACTAAACGGCTAACCGCACTTAAACTAGGCAGGCTACAAGAGGTTAGCGCTTACATTGAATAGCACGTAGCTGCTATAGACAAGACACTAGCTATAGCAGCAAGAGGCATCTTACTAGTGTGGAGGACGACCCCTATAGCTGCGCTCTTCTAAGAATCTGGACTATTGCCAGCAGCAGTAGCACTAGAAGAAGCTAAAC
>Ga0181467_100476_pt1 | contig 20550 bp, 20 predicted proteins | sample InSIn5gowninarea_2_FD_119079 | JGI IMG/M metagenome (GOLD analysis project Ga0181467, IMG submission 119079) | Clean room microbial communities from NASA Spacecraft Assembly Facility at Jet Propulsion Laboratory, Pasadena, California, USA -... ... | reverse complement strand
CTCGCACATCACCTGCACTAGGCCAAGTCCATCGCGCCTGCTCCATCTTGTCGCTCGGGTTTGCAGCCATTGCCAGCCTAGGTACCCACCAGACTTGAAAGGCTTCTACATCTGTTCGTTAGCCTCAAAGTCTCTTGCCCACATTGTGACCCTAAACTCTTGTTCATCCTCGTCCGCCAGCTAAAGCCCTGACTTCGCTGCCGACTCGATCCCGTTGTCTGCGGTAGCTTCTCTATTCCTTTCTCCGCTCATTCTGCCGTTTGTTCTACCATCGTCAATCCTCTCACACAAGCCTTGTCTTCAATCTGGTCCGCACGATTCAACGTAATATGGACAGTCAGCCAGTTCGTCGCTAGTCAAGAGTCACCAGCCATCGCACTGTCTTGCATTCCTCAATCGTAGTGTCGGCCACATTTCGCAGTCACAAAGCACATCCACACTACATAATTCGAAGAGTGACGAACATTATCTTTCAGAGCAAGCACAAGCCAACGATACGTGATTGCAAATCCAGACTGGGTGTGAACTGGGCCACATATTGAAGCTTCTAGTTGAGAAAACCCGATCACTTGCCCTTTCACTAGGTCGGGTGTGTCTCTACGATAACTGGACCTCAATAGCACACTTGCTTCGACCGCAGTAACCTCTACTCTTACGCAAGATTGGGAGCATTCACGTTGTGTCGACTAAAACTCAGAATTCGACACCAAATTACGGCCAATGTTTCTAAGATAACCGCGCCACGTCGGACAGTTGCATTACTTCCACGTCGAACTCGTTGCACGTCATGGCTTACACAAGCCCATGGTCCCAACAATGGCCGCAATGGTACCTGAAAGGCCTGCTCTTTTGCGTCCTGGCGGCTTGGACACAGGCTACGACTCTCTCGTACTGTTCACCGTCTAACAATGGTGGAAGTAATCACCGTATGTCTAAGTGAATACCTGCATTCAGAGTAGCGACTGACTGTGGTTTTAGTGAACAGCATTTATATGTCGAACGGGATGTGCGACGACAACTGCAAAGGGTCTTATGTTTTCGCCATCGTCCAAGGACAAGATTGCTGGTGCTCGAACTACATTCCGGCCGACCAGACTGGCACATCTCTATGCAGCGACCCATGTCCGGGTTATCCTACCGACACCTGTGGAAACTCGGCTCAAGGTCTCTATGGCTACATCAATCTCGGTGGAACAGCTTCTGGCACTGCTGACGGCAGCTCTTCGTCCGTGTCCGCGTCTGCGTCCGCATCTGCGTCCGCGTCGTCCACGTCGTCGGCGTCGTCTTCTCCTTCTCCTTCCTCGTCGTCTAGGACCACCTCTACCACTCCATCGGTTAGTACCACTGTCCCGACCACTACATCTACTGGATTGTCTTCTTCCGAGCGCCCTCGCTCATCTTGGACCCGTTCCTCTTCTCTTGTTTCTGTATTGATTAGTACTGTGTCATCGCAGAGTTCTGCTGAGCCGTCAAGTTCATCGTTGAGATCCTCAACCCTGAGTGTGGCTGCTTCCACGATTCGGACGAGTGTTTCTGTATGAGTAGACCGACCCCTTCGTGTCCACGACATATGAATATGGTCCACCTTATCAAATAGTCGTACAAACTCTTCAAGACTTATGCTAACTAACGCTTCTTTAGTCTACCACATCTTCCTCTTCCATCATAACGAACGAACCTTCACAAGTCTACACAAGCGTAATAACAGTCACAGGCAGAGTTAGCACAATCTTGGTGACCTCTGCACCTGCCCAAACAAGCGATTCTGCTCTTGGGGCTAGTAGCCAACCCAGTGGCGGAGGTGGTGGTATTAGCGGTGGGACAGTTGCCGGCATTGTCGTTGGCGTTGCCATTGCTATTGGACTGGTCATAGGATCTATTGTCTTTGTCTTATTGCGACGGCGGCATAAGAAGGACTTGGATGCAGCCTCAGAAGGCGCGAGTTTCACGTCACCCTCTCAGGCAAGCAAGACTAAGGGTGGAATCCCTTCACGGCAGGTTAGTCAAATGTCGTCGGCGGGACTGCTCACAAAACCTACACGCATAAACACCGGTGTTCCGTCTACAGGCGATGACAATCGCAGTGCTGGACTCGGGACACAGGCTTCGGACCGAAACAGTTCTCATATGACAGTTGATCAAAGGCTGAATCCTTGGGCTATTTACTCAAACGAAGCCAGCCGAATAAGCAATGTCTCGTTACAAGACAATCACGACTACTCAAGACAACTTCGGGTAGCGAATCCAGATCCGTAATCACAGGGAGGGTTTGACTAGCACGGATATACCCTAATCAGGATGGACGTCCAATTAAAGGTTACCTAGCATTGCATCAGGTGAAAAGAGGATCCTGAAGCAGGCATAAAAAGTCCTTAGTATAAACATGCAACTAATATTGGAAGCGGTTGAATGCTCAGCCATCTGTACGTACACACGAATTGACGACGACATGGATGTTTTCTTCTCCAGCAACAGCGAGTTGCGACATGGTATTCGGCACTGGTCGGCGTATAGGGCACAAATTGTACAGATACTTTTTCGTCGTGGTGAGGCAAGCCCTCCTCGCCCGCCACGCAGCAAATATTCTCAGCGCTTTTGAATCGATTGGACGGTCCTTCTGCCTCGTTCCTAGGGTCTAGGATGTGCAGGACAGAGGTGACGCGAAGGATAATTATGATTATCCGCTACATTTTCGATGCGTACATGTTGTCATACACACTGAGCTGCAAAAGTGGCAGAATGGAGAAAGCTGTAGAGGAAGTTGGTAGCAGCAGCGAAGCATTTAGTCAGATGTGCATGGCCGTAGCGTCAGAATCAAATACTGGTCATGTGCCACAGCTTCGGACCAATTCAGTTTGATGTGCATGGGACGTACCGGGGCGCACCACGGCATTCAATAATGTCAGATGGTTTCGCATAGACGTGCCCCATGCTGGCCACTTGGCCACAAGCAACAATTGTAATGGCTGACCGGCATGGAATCATCCACAACAAAGCCTTGTATGGTTGTGCTTTCCTCGACAGTACAGTATGCCACGTTTGTCGGGTTGGGATGTTCGAAACAAAAAGGCATAAAGGGCGTGATTAAGCAGTTGAGTAGTAGCGAGTTGGAGCCAGGAGCGAGTTGGGTCGCAAATGCATAGCTGCCCATGCAAAACTACGTCAGCGTTGAGGTGTGTCCGAATCTGGGCACGAAAAGCCGGCAAAGAAGGTGACTTGCTGCTGTTGTGGACGAGATCCTATCGAATCATTCATGATTGCAGGATGCATGTCTTTGTCTTGCATGTGTCTAACGAATACCAGCATTTCGTTGATGTTTTCTATCTTCTCTCAGCAGTCTTGTGTACTTCAGCATCCTGTTGTTTATGCACACACCTAGTGCCACAGCTGCAGGTCACATACCACTCGCTGGGCGTCGTTGCGTTCTTCACTTATCTCTCAGACGGATTTGCACCCCACTAGCAGCCCGATCCCGCCTGCCTGCTGTGTAAGTGCCGTGCTCTCCTGACCGGACAGCCTGACCACTACCTGCGCTCTTTCTTGCTCACCTACTGTCGTGCAACACTAACCACGATTTCGCTGTTGTACGCCCACAAAACCTTCTTTCACCAAACCAGTGTTACGGAATTAGCAGACGAGCAGTACAGGCGCAGATCACCGCTGCTACCACTGCTTGCGAACACTAACTAGCGAAGCACATCCCCAGATCGATTCGTGGAGGGTTGTGGCACCAGTAGCAAACATCACGCTGCCTTACAATGTCACGCTACAACTCGCGAACCGAGGTTGATGTCGATGCCCGGCATGATGATCGAAGAAGTAATTATGGAGGCCGACGCCATGATGACCGTTTTGAAGCCGACATAAATTTTCGGACAGGCAGCGGCGCATTGCCTACAAGAGAACGCGAGAGTATTGTTATCAAGGAGAGAGATGAGGTTAGAACACCTGCCTTCCTCCGGGAAGATTATGGTCAAACCACGGCTGGCGCGATGGTACTCAGAGCAAGAGACAGAGAAGACGTCATCTATGCTCCAAGAAGACAACGCTCTCCCTCTCCTCGTCAGGAGCGAGACGAAATAATCATTCGTCGTGAAGAGCGGTCCGAATCAAGACCACCAGCGCCGAGAGCAAGGCCTAGAGAGCAATCCCGCGAGAGAGAGGAGATAATCATTCGACGGGACGAGCGATCCGACTCAAGGCCACCCGCCCCAAGATACAGAGGACGTGATCAGGAGGTAGAGAGAGAAGAGATCATCATTAGGAGGGAGGAGAGAGACGACCGCGATTCTTATGCTCCACCCCGACGTTCAACCACTGCTCCTCCTCGTGAAGTTGAACGCGAGCGCGAGGAAATCATCATACGACGCGACGAAATAGACTCACGATCGCGCATAGATGACGACCTACGCTCGCAGCGGAGTTACAGACCTCCCCCTCCGCCATCCCGGAACGACTACGATCGTGAAGAAATCATTATTCGACGTGAGAAGCCTGAGGTAGATGACCGAAGCTACAGGCCGCCTCCACCTCCATCCAGAAACGAGGTTGATCGCCAAGAAATCATCATCAGGCGCGAGCAGCAGGATCCCGACAACCGTTCGCGCGTGACCAGGAGTAGATACGAAGAGGACATGTCACTTACCCGCCCTATCTCACATGAACGTGCTAGAGGTCGGTCCCACAGCAGCGCTTCAGAAGATGAAATCATCATCCGACGAGAGCAACGCGACGATAGAGGCAGAGAATCGACTAGACAAGAGATCATCATCCGGAAGACTTCCCGATCACGCTCTCCTTCACCAACGGCTTCTGTCAGCACGAGAGCCCCTCCAGCACCAATGCCAGCTCCTGAACCTCAGGTCATTTATGCTCCGCAGATACATCAGGAAGTGATCACTCATCATCGACATATTGATCACGGGTATGAGGTACAGCTTCCGCCACGGAGACAGCCTGTCTACTCTAGACCTCCTTCACCTCCTTCACCCCCTCCTCCCCCTCCCCTTGCTCCAGCTTCGGTACGTGAGCAATCGGAAGAACGCATTGAGATCCGAAGGTCAGAAACTCGCAATGGTAGAAACGAGAACGAAAACACAGAAATCATCATCAGTCGTAAAGAGCGCTCAGAGAGTAGAGGCCCTCCGCCATCGAGAGCACGGGAACGTTCAGTTGACTTTCGAGAAGAGATTGATTATTCTTCGTCTCGTGGTCGGGATTGGGAACAGCGGAACATCTCTGAAGAAGCCGAGTACTACAATGACCGAGCTGTCTCTCGTGGTTACCCAGGCGAAGCATATCATGGAGCGACTCGTGATTGGGGCCTCGTGGATGTTCCACCAGGGACGAGACGCGTAAGAATGGATGGTGCTGGAGGAGGGGCACAAGAAGTATCTTGGCAGAGATACAATGGCAATCGACGAGCCAAGTTTCTACCAAACGCGGACATGGATGAAGGTTACACCTCCGACCCCGGACGACCGATGCCCCGATCGATACGTGAGCCTGAACCCCAACCCGAGCCTGTCATAGCCAACAGATTCGGAGCTCGACGAGATCCACGTGACAGATTGTGGACTGAAGTCACAAAAGATCTTGTCGTCAAAGAAGCCATCCTAGAGATGGGATATGAGTACCAAGAAGATGAACAACACTACTATATCTTCAAATACATGCAATATGTGAGTGCTGCAAGATTCGTTAACATATTAAATACTGACCATCACCATAGTCTGATGTGGCCCGCCTTGTAGGTTTGTCGGAAGACATCAAAAGGGATCGCGCCAAACGCATCAAAGAGATACGCTGGGAAAACGAAGCAAGGCCTAGACCAGCAGTTGAGCCCAGCGCTCCAAGAGCACCACTAGCTATCGAGGCTCCTCCACCACGTCGCGATGACCGTGGCTGGAACCATGAGGACGAGCGATATATCGAAAGGGAGGTTGTCTATCGTGGCGGGAGGCCTCCACCACCACCTGGCTGGAGACGCTAAGCACCTTCTCAGACTCGAGTAACCAGTAATGTATTGCTGAATGGTGAAAATGAGCATACAACATAAGGCGCGCGAAGTCTGGAACGACTACTTTGAGATCACTGCATTTGAGCAAGCGAAAGATTTGAGACATGAATGACGAAAAGGTAACGATTATATGACGAGATGGCACAACACGGAGTCAACAAACAAACAACCACTATTTTAGAAATGATAGGTACTATCGAGACAACCAATTTGTATACTCTACAATATAGTATATATCATCATAGATGTGATAGAACAAGCTTCGTCTATTAGCTGCAATTCTATCCATGCCGTCGAGTCGTAGCTACCAGTCGTGAACAAAAAGTTTCATGCATTCAGATACACACACAAACGAGATTGATAGTCCCACCTCTGACAATCTTACAACTTCGCCTTCTCCTGCGACTCTATCTTTTGCAGAAGTGATTTCTCCTCTTGCTCCCTCCGCGCCCGATCCTTATATCTCTCATCCAACATGCTACTCTCCCCTTCCTCAGACAGATCAAGCAGCACAAGGACATCCTTGTAGATCTCCTCCTTCAACTTCCCATACACACTCTTAGTGCCTCTAACCCCAACCACGACCGCGCCCCTGCCATATCCACCTTCCACATCCGTCATAACCTCCACCGCCTCCTCAAACCCACCCAGTCCATCCACGAGCCCCACCTCCAGCGCCTGTAGACTCGTAAAACGCCTAGCCTCGAGCACCAAGCTCCTGAACGATGAATTGCTTAATTTCACTTTGAACACCGCTGCCATAGCGGGCGCGAGTTCGGCATCGAATTCGAGCTCGTTTAGACACAGCCAGCCTCGGTGCGGGTTCATGATGCGGTAGTCATGGTACATAGCTAGCATTAGGCCGCCTGCGAAACCGTGGCCGTTGATGATGGCGCAGGTTGGCATGGGGAAGGTGAGCAGTTTTCGCCAGAGTGGATAGAGGTAGTGTGGTTTGTCCGAGGGTTTGAGGGTTGCGAGATCGAGGCCGTTGGAGTAGAATTTGGGGATTGCGCTTGTTGTTAGGAGGAGGCCATAGGGGTAGCCGCCGTATTGGAGTTTCAGAAGGGTGTGTAGATAGGTTGTAGCGAAGGCGGGCGTGAGGCGGTTGTCGGGGAGTGAGTAGTGGGTTAGGAGGTAGATTGGTGGGGTGGGTGATTCTTCGCCGTGCTTGGGGCGAGGTTTGCCCTGGGCCGGGTGGGATGAAAGTGATTGGGAGGCTGTTGGGTCGGAAGATGAGGATTTTGAAAGATTAAGTTTTGTGACTATTATTTTGCCTCCTGGGGAAGGGGCGGCGGGTGACTTGTGAGGTGCGATGGTGAGGGTGAAGAGGTGTTCTTGGGCAATGGGTGCCATTTCTATACGGAAGGACTGAACCTTGGTATTTCGTGCTGGATGAGTGTATGAAATTGGCTTGCTAAACTATTTATAGGTGACCAAAGCTCCTAGTATCGTTGTGAGGCTTTGTATATGTGATGATCATGAGCTCAGGATCCGGGTGGTACTGTGAAGATATGCGCAAGTGAAGTGGTGCAAACAGTCGTTCCTTTGCACCTATGCGACAATGTGCTATCATGTATCTACAGAAGTCGCGATTCCTGGCCTAAAAACGGATATATCTCCTGCAAGAGCTCTTGCTCATATAAGTGCTTAGATCTCAGACGGCTAGAGACAATAATCAGCACCAGGTCAAGATACCTCGGCTCAACCCGCCTCAGTATGCAACTGCAAGTAGGACTTATAGCTTACATAAGCAGGTTCCTGCAACCGCCTTTGTTTCTTTTGCTAATTGATGTTGAACTTCCACTCTCGTTTCCCGTCTCGTCGAGGTTTGCCGCTGACTGTCGTCTCTATGCTTGTATGAGATGCTTACGCATGCAACGTAAGCATGATGATTACTCAAACTTCCTGCAAAGATGTGCAGTCTAAAGAGCCATTCGCGCTCGTCGGAGCAGACAATACTCTATTCAAAGACAACAATTTTAGTGTTGCATAGCCTTAGAATATCGTCGTCTAGTACATGCTCCATATGCCGAGACGTACAGGCATATCTATGGAGATTCGAAAGGAGTGAAAAGACGGTGTGCAATGACAGTCGTACAGAGTATCTTACTGGCCTCCAGCCGTCCTATCCCACGCGAGTGACTATATATTTTGGCCAACTACACTTGTAACGTCGCTACAGCCGCCGTGATCGGAAACGTCCCTTTGGGGGCTAGGAAACATGTGAGATCACTTATGTGAATTTGTATCTTCGAAGGTCAATAGCAGGAGCGTGATGATGAAGATAAATTGAGTTTCAAGGCCACCCATACGAGCTTCCATAGCGTGAGACGTACATCTTATCAAGCACAAATGAAGACTAACCAACGTAAACATACGACAGTGACACGCATATGAAATCATCACCACAGACAAGCAAATCGTGCCAACCATGGACTCTACCACAAACACCAAACCCAGCCTCTCCGTCCTGATCATAGGTGCTGGCATAGCAGGTCTCGCAACCGCAACGACTCTAGCCCAGAAGGGCACACTGTCACCGTTCTGGAGCGACATCCCGAGCTCAATGAGTTCGGCGCCAGCATCGGCATCCTATCAAATGGAGTGCGATGTATCAGAGCCTGGGGTCTCGCACCGCAATTCGAGAAGGTAGTCACGAAGAACCGTTTTCTTGAATTTCGCAATGGTCTGACAGACGAGTTACTCGGGCACAATCCACACAACGAGAAGGACTGGGGACGGGACAGATACGGCGAGGAGATATGGAATATCAATCGACGAGATTATCAGGATGTGCTTGCCAATGCCGCAATATCTGCTGGGGCCAAGATTATCTTTGGTGTTGAGATTACGAATATCGATGTCGATGGTGTCATTGTGAAGGCTGCGGATGGGAGGGTGTGGAACGCGGACGTGGTTATTGGTGCTGATGGCATAAAGTCTGTCGTGCGGAAAGCAATACCGGCATTGAGTGATGTGGAACCGATCGCATTGATACAGGAGCAGGCATGGAGGTGTACAGTCCCGAAGGAGACGATGCGAGCCAGTCCAGCATTAACGCAACTGCTTAATAGTGGCAACGAAATGGCGTGGACTGCACCTGAAAGATACGTGCTTAGTTGGCCACTACCCGAGAAGCGTGATTATGATGTTGTGACTTGCGTGCAACAGGTAGGAGACGTGTCGCTTGGGAAATGGGGTGCCAGGACTGAACCGGACGATGCGAGGAAAGACTTCCAGGATTTCTGCCTGTTAGTGAGAGAATTGCTAGGTCACATACAGACTTCGGTCAAGTGGACTCTCGCTGAGCTACCACCACTCAAGACGTGCAGAAGTGAAAATGGACGTGTTGTAGTTATTAGAGATGCTTTTCATGCTATGATACCGCACAGTGCTAGTGGAGGCAACAGTGCGATCGAGGATGCAGCATGTCTAGGAGAGTGTCTAGACTGGGCATCTAAACAGCCGGTAAGCAACGGAGTAACGCTCAATACTGCTACAGAGACAGCGACAAGGACATTCGAGGAGATCAGAAAGCCAAGGGTGGAGAGGATGCAGAAGGCCAGTCACGAAGGATATGGGTTTCTAGGAGCTCAGGGTGATTTCCAATTCATTCGAGACAAGGCGTTGGCAGATGCGACAAAGATGTACGATGCGGACTTGGCATTGCCTGATGGAAAGAGACGTACGAAGCCCAGGACCCCACCTGACATGCATGCAAGATTTCCACTTGAACCGTATCTTCAGTGGTTGTACGGGTATGATGCTGTTGCTGCCACCAGGAAGCACCTCATGCAACAGCGCTGATGTCGCTAATTGTGGCTCTGTGCTCAAATTATTCCTTCCCTACGCTATTCAGCACTGCTGACTATTTCTTTACCAAGCACGTTGATCCTTGATATACCTCATCCACTTCCTTCGCCAGATACACCGGCAGTTCCTCGCCCGCAGCAGCACAAACACTGATGACATTTGCAACAGCGGCACGGCTCTCTTTCTCGACCGGTGCCCAATGTGCTGTATGTGGCAGTAGAATGACTTCGCTGCCTCTTGCGAGGTAGTCACCAATACCGTCCAGGCAGATAGTCTTGGTGACTGCTTTGTCCTTTTCACCCCATATGATATTCACTGGCGCCTTGAGTGCACCATCATACATCTCGCTGAAGGGGCTGAAGGAAGCTGAGGAGCTTGATCGTCTGCGGACAGGGGAAACAGATGCCGAAGCCGACTTCTCATTTTCCAGATTGTAGAGGTCGGCGATGATTTGCAAAGATTTGTCCCAGGTACTGAACGCCAGACCGTTTCTGTAATAAGCTGTTTGGTGCCAAAAAGCTGTACCGGCACTTGTTGCTCTCTCGTGCACAGACTTACCATAGCTCTCACCACCTGTTGTCCTACTTTCAATCTCGATAATTCCAGGACCAAGAGTGGACGCAAGGGATTCTTGAGCATTCCACTCTTCTTTGTGTCTTCCATGAGCACTGCGCAGAGCACCACGCAAGAAGGACATGTTCCCACCAGTGCCTAGATATTTGACCATCGGACTGGGTAAGTGGAACACAAAGATGTAGCCAAAATTCATTACTTGGGTAAGAAGCGGCTTGAGAGCTTTGAATGATTTATAGAGGCAGCCAAAATTCTTGCTGGGCGATTCCTTGAATTGCCTAAATATCTTGGACGAAGAGGCAAGGACACGATCTTTGTTGGCTAACGATAGGCCGATCTAGTAAATATTGTCAGCGGGGCTTCGAGATTCTTGCGTACGAGCTTACATGTGGACCGTTGCTCAAGATGAAGCGATCTGCCAGTTGAGGAGCTTCGGCGGCCAATCTGAAACCAATGACACAACCCCAATCATGAGCTACGACGATGGTGTTGAAATTCTTGTTGTCATCGCTTGCAGCCTCCTCGTGCTCTTCTCTCATAGCAAGTATGAATTCTGTTATAGCTTCAAGCACAGAGGTATCTGGTTTGGTGAACGTGTCACTTCCGCCATAGTTTGGCAGATCCAGGCAGATTAGTCTTGCAGAATTCATAGGTATAGATGGCTCTTGCAAGCACTTTCTCCACATCACACTGCTGTCAGGAAAGCCATGTAAGAAGATGAAGAGGTTGCCGTCATTTCTCTTTTCAGCGTTTGCATTCGTCTTCAGTCGGTTTGTCAGGTAGTGAAGCTGTAGCCCGTTGCGGAGCCTGAAGAAAGCATGCCCGAAGCCAGGAATGGGCTGCTTGGAGAGGTTCCAGAAACGATCGCGGGCTGTATCACATTTAGCCATGTGTCTAAGACATGTTTTCTTCACTGAAGGACGAACATATGGCAAAGCGCAACTGATCCTGCTCGGTACTCTTTTTGAAGAAGCTGCCGCTTTGAATCGCGAGGCATAAGTAGAGAAGGATGTTGAAGACGGCGAACGAGTAGAAGGCAGTGGAAAGTAAGATACGTCGAACAATGCTAGGTGGATCGGTGTTGGTTTTGGAAACGCTCATGGTGGTATGTGTTCCTGCCAGGCAGGTCAGGCTAACGTAGCAATACCGTTAGGATGGAAGTAATCGGTTCCGATCTTGCAGCGTACACCGAAGGGGGGAAAGTATTGAGGGGTTATCTTGGATAGATGAACGATTATGGTTCCCTGCAGGTCATCAAAAGGAAGGAACAACATGGACTGTGCTCGGGTCGCAGCTTCAAAAGCATGTAGATAGTCGCTGAGTATCTGCTCTATTAGCAAGCATCAACAGTATCAGCTTGTAGCTTGTAGCATGTAGGGTCAATCGGACCATCATATAGATTTGTTCGCGACACAAACGAGCGGATCAAGGTTCGATCTTTGCTTGATATAGTATTGATAGTCACCAAACGAGCGTGTTTAGTTGCGAAACATGGTCACGCACACACCTAGACACTTTTTGGATGGATGATCTGCACAGCGCCCCACAACCCCTCTGTGCGGCTGCCCCTGGACGATATAACCAATCAGGTTGCGCCCAGCTAAACGTCCGGGAAGTGAGGTTACTGTCGTGAAACGAGCCACAATCTGGTTTTCATGAATCGTTGTAAAACAGTCACGTCTTGACAAAGTCGATAAGCTCACTTCAGGATATATGATGCACATATCGCTCAGCACCTCGGCTGCCATAACGCTGAAGCTGTCGAACACGACGTTATCTATATGATAACCTGTTCTTATGAAATGCTAACACCGACAAACACCTCATTTGCAGAGGACTTGTTTAAGGTCCACTTCGCCAGCATTTAATGCTCACAACCCAAAAGTCGGGTCCAAAGTCGACGCACCTTCCAACCATATCATACAAAGATCTGTACCCGGTTGTGGGTTGCGCATCATCAGGACAATCCGCTCTGTTGTATACATAGCAGGTATTGAACAGGTCGGAGCACTCCGTGTTCGTGATACTAGATCGATATGTTGGTAAGCATTTGGTGATAAAGTAGACTTTTCTCACTTACGTGTACATGCCAATACCCAGGCCAATGTTCTTACATTCTCCTTCTGCTGTGATAACGGTTGACTCTACAGTGCCGCCACCACAACCAGCAGTGTTGGATTTGAATACACAGCATTGTGTGCAGGCAGAGCTAAGGAGGACACTCGTCAGTCTTCTTCCTAAAATATGCAATTGTCTTGCCGTACCATCCGTCACTCAGCGCATTACACTGTCGCTGATCTAAGACATTGCCAGGATTGAGACTGGAGGCTCCAGACGTTTCAGCAGGAGGAGTATCTGCTAGAGACGTGACTCGTGGCTTCAGGATCCGCTCGAAGGTCGTGTGCCAGCCGTGGTGTGCGACAGTATTAGAGGTAGTGGTTGTGGTAAGAACAGTATCGGCAGTATCAGAATGTGTTGCTGTATATGTGATACGGCCGGTATTAAGTCTGGAAAGCGTCCAGGCTGGGTTAGAGCCACCATCCACCACATTGCCAGCCGATACAAATGTAACCGCGAGGCTGAGTACAAGCGAAGACAGGGATATGATCTTAGTAGTTGCCATCATGCTAAACGTTCGGAAATTAAGATGGGATTTCGATCGATAGATCGAAGACAGCAGGTCTGAAGGTGGGCTCTCGGTATAAAAGGTTGAAATATTGGAATTTAGCATCGATGGTAACAAAGAACTAGTTTATCAAGGCCAGTGCTCGAGCAGTACGGAGCCTAGTGACGTTTACAGTGTTTGCAGGGCTACCAGTGTTTCACAAAACTCAAAGATTCATGTCATTTGTGAGGATGAATACAGGGGATGTGCCAACAACCGTTATTGCAACGACGTTGAAGGAAGGCACGAGAGTCAAACTGAAGTCAACTCAAATGTCACCTCTGATGCACAATTTCTTTGTCCACCCCGATGACAGACCCATTCCACCATTACAGATCTGCAACGATAAAACGGTAGAATCACACGTGCAGGACGCTCAATACCGTATCGATGTGCAGCATTCAGGTGATACATGGTTTGTGAATAAGCTCTCTGGTGCTCCCCATAGCTTCAATCGATTTCGCTGAACAGTAAAAGCGCTATGAACCTGCAAGAGGCCAATGTCACTAGGATCCGTTTGGCTCCCAGGCCTCTGCAAGAGAGTTGATACTATGAATACCAGCAACGCGGATTCGTGGTCTTTCACCAAGACGAAGTGAACAATGCACATTAATATCAACCACGAGTTACTCCTCAATAATTACTCAACTTACTCAGGTAGTTCGCTGTATCATGCCGACCCTCCAAGAATTCGGTCAATTCAACACCAACCGCATTCTCCCTCCTCCAGAAACACCGTACCTATTGCAAACAGAAAGTCGAAGCTGTCAGGTCCGGTCAGCCCTACATCATCGCACGTGATTCCGATGGCTATGCACGCTGCAAACCAACGCCCTATGCCCATTCAGACACTGTCACAAAGAGAAGAACGACATAATACATGAATTTCAAGCTCAAAATTCTTGAGTGAAACAACCAGACACCTTCGCGCTAAAGGAGGTAACCGGATAGAACACCAACTCGTCTCGTGACAAGAAGAAGGCTGGCATGGGAAACGAAAGTCATGCCTACGATCTCGTACAACCAACTAACATCGCGACAACAAAAACAGCAGTACTTTCACGCCTCAAGCTACCGAACATCCACGTATACCAGCACCCAATGATCGTCTGACGTCCAACAACATAATGCCACACTACCACATAATCACAAACATATCTACACAAGCCCAATGCAGATCCTCATACTCAACACAAACACACAGTATTCACTCAAACGTTATCACAATACACATCCACAAGTCCCAACTCCAGCACGATCTAAAACCCAAACCATGACTCGCGGAGGATGTTACTCCTCACTCAGTAATTACTAGACTTCCATCACATGCATAAAGCTTATGTATAACCCTCACAGCACAGCGTCACAGGAAGTTTTCTGTAAAACCTAATTAACAATCCAGTGGTCAACATACGAACTCGATGTCTGTCATCGTGCTCAAAGCTGAAAGAGGCAAAAAACGAGTTGGGAAAGAAGTCCGCGAAAGGAGGAGCGGCGCATAAGATGCTCTTTAATCAGTTTACTTCTTCGCTCTCCGAGGAGTAGGCCAGTGTATTCAATAGTATTACTGCTAGCATCTAGCATCTAGCATCTAGCATCTAGCATCTAGCATCTAGCATCTAGCATCTAGCATCTAGCATCTAGCATCTAAGTGGTAGTAAATAAAGCTCCCTTGCCATACCAACAAAGACTGTGCCAATTAAAACATGTGAACGTCGTGTATCGGTCAGAGCAGAGAATGATCATATCTCATAAAGCGGTAACAATCCAAAAGTCACCACCATAACGCCTGCCTATATTCTTCTTTTTGATGTGCCGTGCATTCCTGCCCTCCCTCAATATCCCAAAACAAAACAAAAACCCAATTGATTATAGAACTTTTCCTCAATAGTCGTGTCTCTCGTAATGTCAACTCTTCGTCGACAACTTCTTGTTAGCTTGACTCTGCATCCTTTTTAGGACCTCCCTGTGAGCGTCGATCATGCCCTGACTCCTCATGTTTTGGTCCTTGACGGATTCCCTCCTCTGCCGGTGGTGCTTCTCCTGCTCCTTCCTCAGCTTGTCGGCCTCGTAGTCTAGCATTTGTTGCGTGTATCTCTTCTCTACGCCTGACTTGGCTGCGATTGTGCTTGCGCGTGACTGGGGTAGGTCCATTCGCCAGTCTGTCATGAGGCTCTCACGACGCGATCCGTTGGTATTGTTGCGTTGGAGTGGCTGGTGGGATTTGGAGCCGTAGTCTAGTAGACGAGTTTCGGAATGTATTGCTGTGTTGTTGCTCGTTGTGTAAGGAGACGGTGAATGTGCTGTTGTGGGGCGGGTATCAGGTTGGGGTAGATTTTGGTGGATGTTGAATGAGGAACTGCGCTTGAATGCTGATGGGTAAGACCCTGCTTGGCCCGATGTGCCTGAGCGAGTAAGATCTATTTGGGACGAGCCAGGCGTGTAGTTTTGCCGTGGTGTTGCTGAAGAACGTTTGGGCACGTTTGGTCGATGTGTAAAATCGCTTGCAGAGTTTTCATCGATAGTTGTGCTTTGTAATATGCTTGGTTGCCTCTGTACAGGATTGGATGTTCTGCGCGCGGCTTTAGGGAGCGCCGAAAGAGGTGAGAACTGTTGTTGCTGTTGCCGCAGGGCAGGATCAGTGAACGACCGCTGGTTGGCGTTGGAGAACTGTGACAGTATTCTTGATGGATTAGATGTAGGAGCCGTGGTCGGCTCTGGCCGGTTTGGCACGATGAGCTGTATTTCTGAATTGACCTTGGTTCCTGCCTCGGAAGGGGCGACGGACGCAATTGGTGATGGTTGTGGCAGCAGCTTCTCTATCACATTTGACTCTGGGGTAGAATACCCCGGTGTGGATACAACGGGATCAGTCAGCCGTGTCGATGGTTCTATGTCCTGAACCGAGATTGAATCAGGCTCCTCAAAGATAGGAGCTTCTGCGGTCGCAATGTGCTTTGCCCACTCATTTGTCCTATACGATAGCACGACATCCGACATCTGACTTGGTACCTTATCCAAGGCACCTTTAGTAAGACCTTCCACGCTAGAAGTCTGATTTGTACCAGTACTAGATTTTGGCACTTCTTCCACCACCACGTTAGTCAGTCCGTCACTGGTTCTTTTACTGCCTGATCCAATCTCGAAGTCCAATATACCGTGTGCTTTAGCAGTAGGAGGACGTACCAACTCTTCTGGATCAGATCCAAATTTGTCTGACAGTCCTGACGGTGAAGGAGGGCCTTGGAGTTCTGACCTGATCTGATCTTCGAAGCTCATGCAATCAACTGGTGAAATCACAATCTGCGGTGGCCGATTGTCTCGTCTCAGTTCACCGATATCAAAGGCAGGCATGTCAAGCTTCTCATTCTCATCGTCCAAGGTAGCCGCCATGGATGAGGCACGGCTTTGTGTATGCAAACTTGGACTGGGCATAACCAATGCCTCTTTCGACTCAGAGAAGTCCGACATACCAGTAGATTTTTCTCCATCAGTAGAGCTCTTCGAGGCCAGAGACTGCAATGAGCGGCGTCTGAGGTCTTTCAGTGATGGTATCGAGCTCCTTTTCTTTGCCCTCACCTCATCTTTGTCGGATTGCAGACGAGCAGCAGTCTTGTCAGTAGATGGTCTTGTAAACGATGGCTTAAGTGTTGATGGGACGTCGAGCTGTGCTTGGCTCTCTTTCGACGAATTTCTGGTCAAATCGTTATGCTCAGCTTCGGAGGCTGATGCTGCATCGTGGTCGAAGCTTAACCTTTCGGCTGTGGATTGAGGCATAGATTCTCTTGGTTGATTATTCCCAACCACCAAGTCGCGATTGCGACTCTGCTTTTCATGTGCCTTGTCCTCGTCTTCTTCCAGTTCTTGAATTGGCTGGACGGAGACATTACTTTGTCGCTTGCTCTTGGAGTTGTGCAATGGTATCTTTGCCACTGTTGGTGCTATTGTCATCATCTCGAGACTCTCCGTCGACACTGAATTCTGACTCGAGCCTAACTCAGTGGTTGAAGTGCTTGGGTACATTTTGTTCTCGCCATGGACTTCCGACCAGAGTACTGTGTCACGCCGCGAACCTAAACGATCCCCGTACCTTTTCTCCCATTCTAACCGATCACGATCATTCAGTCGCTCCAGCTGTCGTCCTAGCTCTTCCTCTACAGCATCGCGTCGGCGTTCGTCTTCTAGCTGCACCACCGCTCGATGCTCGTGGCGTTTCTGCACCACTTTCCATAGCTTGATTTGTGAAATGACACCAATGATGGTTCCAAGGATGATGATTACAGTTTCAACCCGTGTACCTCGTGTGATCGGATACGTGCTCGTACCCAGAGGAAAGAGGTCGTCATTAAGGTCCCAGATATAAACCCAAAACTCCTTCAGTCCGCTTCTCGAAAAACAGTCGATGCCAAGAACGAATGCTGTGGCACCTGAGAACGATGTCGAACCGATAAGGCCGTAAGCTCGTGTGTAGTGGCTAAAGGAGAACGACCAGGAGACCACGCAGAAGGCCGCGATGAAGATGGCTTTCCCCCCAATGGTTGTGATCAGTCCACCCGACTTAAGTGTCAGGAACCACATACTCAAGCAGAATCCACCTAACAAACACCCTAACCCCTCGGTCACTTCTTTGAAAATAAGAGCACCACCACCCAGAACTATGCCAGACATAAAGATGCCAACAAAATACGCTCCTTGGACTGCATTGCTGATGGGCGGATTTATAATATATACTATGAGTACCAAGACTGCCAAGCTAGTCAGGTATGCTGTCGACAAGAAGACATGTACCCATTTGTTCTTGATGCCTACCAATCCATACACGACACCCGTGAGAAGCAGGAACACACCACCCACAGACAGTGCTGGCGTGATTCGAGGGGTTAGCGGCAGTGCTTCAGTTCCGTCTATTACGGAGGCAGTACCATTGGTGGGAGCATTACTTGTAGCTGTCGATGTTATTGCGCGAGTAGACGTGGTACCGTCCAGTACAGTTGATGAAGGTGTCCCAGATGTAGTACTATGGTCTACAATATTGTTCCCGGAGATATTCGTGGTGGTCGTAGGGCTTGCGGTTGGACTCGCGCTCTCGGAAGATATTCGTGACTGAGAGATTGTGGAACTCGATGGTTGAGCTGACAGCGAGCCTGAAGACAATGTCGGAAATGCAGAAGTGATTGTTCCCTGCCGGACTATGAGATATTTATCCTCAGGAATTTTGCCGGCCAAGATCGGAGCCAGAGCAAAGCTCAAGAACAGAAGTAGTTGACTAAGCAGCATCTTGCTCCCCAGTTCCTAACCTTCGTTGAGAGGAACGATGGTTTGTGTTAAATTAGGTCCTAGCCATGGTCGTAGAGTTGAGTTTGGTTAGATCTGTTGCTGGCTGCGTGTGGAGGTTGCGACCATACGCAATGACAGCAGATAAGCGGACAAGACGCAGTAGAATGCCGACAGTGAGGTGAGAGACTGCAACGAGGGTCGTTGAGATAGCGAACTTTCATGCAAAGATGGGACTATCCTGCATTCATGCCGGGCTTAGCCCTCGCCCTTGCCAACATGATCTGACCAGGAATTCCCGCATTTCAATTCTCCGTGATCGTGGGGAGCTGGCCACACGGTGAAGGCGGCCTGTGGCTACTGAGCGGATCATCGCGGAAGCTTCGGTCGTTGAAATTGCAGACGTTGACGAGGCCGATGATGACCATTTGAAACAGGTTTATGATCAGCCTCAAAGTCCACGGGCAGCTCGTACGATAGGACGGACGACGCCACAAACCCAGACTGGTGGAACATTTTTGGGACATTCTGCCACGTTTGGATAAGTCCCATACCCGAGAAGAAATTTGATTGGAAGCGGAATATGCGAACCAGGCAAGTCCGTTGGCGCCAGGAGGGACTAATGCAATGCATAACGGTGAAGGTTTGTCCGATTACCACAGATTTCGGACACAGCTACGTACCAGCTTTTGCCAAGTCTCTTTCTAACGCAACCGACATGTAAGTGCGCATGTGGAAGGGAGCAGAACCCTAAGATCGGCGTATCATAGAACGTACACAAGCGTGATCTTTTGCTTCACAATGCGACGTTCGATAGACGCATTGATGATGTCCATTCAAGGGCACAGCTACAATTCAGAGTTAGGCGAATTGGTCGTATGGGGAAATTGCTATGGAGGTGAACTTTCGAGCTAGAGGTTACCAGATGGCAAGCAATCTTGATCATCTCGTGGCAGACACTAGCTTGAATCAAGCCTCATAACTTGATTAGATTTTTGGTGCTTTCCAACCGAGACAACCACTTTCACTGCGCCTGACCACGCGTTTAACAACTGGATCGTAATGTCTTGTTAGACACTTGCTACCGGCCGAGAGAATGTTGTCACATTTATGCCACATTCATTTTGCTTTGACTGGTTCAGAGATACCGTTTGTTTTTGCGGCTCAAACACTTCCACCATCAGTATCTGTGGCTGTTACTATGGTGGTATTCATCAACACAAGCAGCACCAGCTACAAAGGAATCGCTCAGAACGCTGACAAAACTAAAAGGTTTCCAGAAGGACTGTCCTCCACAACACCTGTTCATCCAGACCTTGACAATTCAAACGAAATACATCTTGAATGCAGATACGTCGGTATATGGCCGTTGTGGCATGCTTCACGTAGTGTCGTTATCACCCGTCGTTCTTTTGTCGTTCGAGTGCTCGCTGAAGAGATTCCAGTCTTTCTTGTGTAATTCGAACAGCTTCTTCCATTTCTTTCATGCTTTTCTTTTCTTCTCGAATTCGGGTCTGCATGTCCTTGCTCTTGAGCATCTTCTGCCGTTGCTTCAGTTTTTGCTTACTTTCTTCCCTGGCAGCATTCGCATTCGCCGTCCGATCTCGGACGACAGCACCATCAATTCCTGCTCGGTCTTGCAGCCAGTTCCAGAGATCGCTCTCTTCACGGCGCCATAGATCATTGTAGATTGTTGCGTGGTCGACACGGCCCGAGCGACTCAGTGCATAGCTCGATGCGGACGGACTTCTGAACCACATCCACAGCACCATGAGTGTCAGTATTGAGACGACTACATCCATTCGTGCAAGTGGCTTCAGTGGTGCAACCACAGGACCAAACGTCGGCCTAAGGATTTCCAGCGGGCCCCAGCTCTGTTCACGCTTGGTCTCCGCTTGCCCTGAATCACTCTTTTCTTGTCGTTGTTACACTCCGATTGCGCATGGTTCCTTTCTTGCTACAGGACTATTCGCTTGAGAGTGACGGAGGGCAAGTCAACTGATGGTTGAAGGCAAGGTATCCAGGCACATTGCAATGACAGGGCTAATTACAACAATGGTTTCTGGTAGTCACGAAGCCTAGGTGGGGGACACCTAAGGCTGAAGCCTAGATCCGTGTTTCAGGTCCCCTTAAGTAGGCATAGTGTAGCCCCGCAGTGAACTCTATCAGCTTAGGGTTTCGGATGGCCCAGCTGACAGGATATTTT
>Ga0181467_100474_pt1 | contig 20596 bp, 25 predicted proteins | sample InSIn5gowninarea_2_FD_119079 | JGI IMG/M metagenome (GOLD analysis project Ga0181467, IMG submission 119079) | Clean room microbial communities from NASA Spacecraft Assembly Facility at Jet Propulsion Laboratory, Pasadena, California, USA -... ... | reverse complement strand
TAGCGTACCTCTACTCGAACATACCAAGTTTCTATTGCTATATGTAGTCCACAGTATTCGGGTAGATACGTAATCTAGGACTTTTCGGATCTACTCTCTCTATCCACAAACCACACCATCTATCCAGGTATTTACTACAGATTCAGCTGAAACCTCGGGTTCTCCCTAATCCTCTTCGCATACCTCTCAAGCAACCAAATACAAGGACAAAAAGCCAACGCGACAAACGCAAGCAAAGTATTCCCCCAGCCCAACCCAAGCCGATCATACAACGGCTCCGCCGCCAACGGCATAAACGCGCCCCCGAAACTCCTCAGCACCGTATTCGCCGCCATCGCACTAGCCGCATAAACAGTGAACGCATCGACAAGATACACGCCAATCGGCATAAACGCGCATATCATGCCCATTGCTATCAGCGTTGTTCCGAGGATCGGCACGATCCAGTGCGTGTGGTAGTATGCTGACCAGCCGTACAGTAAAAGGCCGGCCGGCGCGAAGAGGCTGGTGTGAACGAGGAAGGGGAGACGCATTTCGGGGGTCATGACGCCGTTGTTTGCGGCGGCGCGGCGCTTGAGCGCTTTGTCGGATGTGGATGCGAAGAGGGCTAGGCCGATGACTTGCCCGACGCCGAGGCCGAGGAAGGTCAGGCCGACGTTTTTGGTGATGTGGTATTGGTCTTCGAAGACCAAGGTCATGGTTGCGAACATGATGTAGAGGTAGCCGTAGAGAGAGTAGATCCGAAAAGTCCTAGATTACGTATCTACCCGAATACTGTGGACTACATATAGCAATAGAAACTTGGTATGTTCGAGTAGAGGTACGCTAAAGTATTACTACTCCTACTAGTACTCCTGCTAAAATATATCGAATTACAAAGATACCTCCAACACACTTGCTTATCAAGCATAAACAAGAGTACCAACCTACCTACCTAAGGTTCACCAGGTACTTTCCACCTCTTAAATTTAGCGACCAGTTTCCTATCTCTCTGTTGGGCCCGTTGTCCTATCATGTTCATGTCACGAGAACACGTGTACAATATCAAACCCAGCACAATCGCCACGCCTGTTTGACGAAACTTGCGAGACCCTTTTACCAGATCCTCGGATTCCAAGCACTGAACTACGTAGCCCAAGAGGAGTTTCGCTGCCGTACCGGAAGTCCTCTCATCATTAGTTCTGGCGTGTTTGTGTTGTGTTCTGTTGTGCTTCATAGGACATCGGCACTTCTGTGTAGCGGCGCGAATGTAGGAGGGCCATCCGGATCTTCATTGTTGGTGCGGATTGATGGGTTGGCGTCTTTCTGAAGGTGAGGGTTGGTATGACGGTGTTCAGGGGTAATGGTGATGTTGATGTTGTGGATATGGTCGGGGGTTTGTGGTGAGGAGGATGTGGAGAGGAGTTGTTGGTGGATGTGAATGTGGATGTGTTTGTTGACCACAGGAGAGAGAGGGAGAGGGTGTGTATTTTGGAGGTCCGGCTGTCTTGGTGGGGTGCCGGTGAGAACAATGCTATATTGAAGACGAGTGAATGACGAGGGGATCGTTGGTGGTGTGAAGGCGGTGCCACAGCTATGTGTGCTCGACAAAATCTCGATCTAAGGCAGAAGATACTATCATCGATTTAATGTTTCAGGAGGTGGGGCTTGCCGGCGGAACGTAGTCGGGATCTCTCCTGCGTTGTTCTAACCATAATCGACGCGACCTTTCGCCTTGCCTCTGGTCTTCCTCTTCCTGGTTGTCCTTCTCCTTACGTACTTCCTTATCGTCTTAGGCAAGATGTTGAGATCTCGCTTTTCTCTACTGAGGCACCCTGTGGGGATGCCTCGATGGAATTGCTGATGAAGGCTGCTGAAGCGGCGGGACGAGATGTTTCTCCTTGGGCAGCCGCGCCAGCTGCCAGTCAGCCATTGAATGACAGCGATTCAAAACAAAGATCAGGTTCAGACACTTGTGAGGACCACGAAAATGCTAAGCTACCACCGGGTCGCGGCTACTTCTCTAATCTTGGTGCCCTGCGCCGTAAGCCTGCGAGAGCAGATGCCGAGATCAGTATGAGCAGAAGTTGTAGTGACAAGCTGATGCTGAAGCAGTTTACAGGGCTGTTGAGCTTTCCACTTGATCTGTTAATCGAGAGGACAGATGCTGCTTATCTGAGCAGAATGGTTGTGTACCAGGATCAGCACAATCGCCAGGGATATGAAAGGGCATTTGACAAGCAGGGGCGGCTCCGGGAAGCTGTCAAGTCAAGTCATGATGGACAGAGTGAGGCTAGATTCTTCGAAGTGGAAGTATTGCCTAAAGGTTTCAGAAGGTTCGAGTTTGAGAAGGCAGTATCACGAGAAGATGTCATCATGCAGGAGAACAAAAAACCAAGCAACATTTCCACCATATGGATTGCCGGAGACGATGAGAACGGTAGTGTGGTGGAAGTACTGGTCAATGGAGTCAAGCAGGGGTATAAACAGTTCGATCATAGGGAGAGCAAAGCAAGTGTGGTTTGTCGAAGAAAACTGCTTGAGAAAGCGACCAGAGTCGACCAACTTCTGAAGGCAGACTTTGTGAAGAGAGGGATGCGACAAGACCCGTCTCGGATAGCTCATTACTCAGAGATCAAATCTATGCCACAACGGCATCCAAGAAGACATCTTAAGCAGCGTGTCTTTGATGCTTTAGGTGGATGGCCAAGCAAAGGCTTGGATGATGACTTCAACATCACCTCTTTATCCCAATCAATAACTGACAGTACTTTGTCGTATCCATATCTTCCTATGTTTTCATGTACCGGATTCAGTAATCCTGCTGCTTACCACTTTGCGTAGTCACCGTCCACGTGACAAGCGGTAGTGCAGTATGTATATTCTTCCTCTTTACGACCGACTCATCCTCAACTTCAAGTTATCGTCCGACTCAGACTGCGAAAAGGGGCTGCACCAAGGATGCTCTCCTGACCTCTTGTTGTGGTGCTTTTTCTCGCCGGGACAGCAATGGTGATATGGCATAGATTCCGTCGCACGATGAAGAGGATAACTGTAAGGAGACGTTGTCAGCAGATACCGAAGCAGCTCATCGAAACGTTATGAAGGAGTGTCAGTGGTTGATTTTGCTTCAGAGGATGGTTGTCCCTCACGAAAGCTGTCATTATGAGGCTTTGTCCTGCTCAAGAGTCGAAGACAAAGACGATCGGTGCAGAACCATATGACTGATATTAAAGATACACATGCGTCTCGTATCAGGGTTTTGGACAGAAGGAACAAAAGAAGTGATCAAAGATTGCTCCTTATGTCTGGCTCAAGGACTTTGATTGTCCACGGATTGCTAGACTACTACCTACCTATCTAGATGTTATGAAGGTGGTTGCTCAGATTCGTCACCATGTACTGTTGAATGGAACGTGCCTTCCTTACCTCTGACCACCGTGATTTCGACAATTTTGCGAATGCCACACTTTCTGCAAGTGACCGTCGACGGGAGATTACTTGTTCCGCGAAGCTCTCACCTCAACGTCGCTTGATCAGACCTTAGCGTCAGAGTGAACTGCATTCCGATCAACCCGTAGCCTTACCTATAGCTGTAAACGATCAGTCTTTCCGGTACCTTCCATTTCATTTTGTGCACGACAATAGCAGTTGATCGTGACCGTGGACCCACTCTGCGTATTGATCGAGGGTCACGTACTTTTGGTATTTAAATGCCCTCTTCCTCACCCACAATCTTCCAAACTTTCTTTCCTATCAACATACCTTACCCTACCTTCTCGAAGACTGTCACAGGTCTTCCACCTTCTCTTCCACCTTCTGAGAGTTGCTCAAAGGGTTCGCGGCAACGAGCAGGTAAGTTCTCACACTGTTGAAGCTGTTTTTGTACATTCAAACTCTCTGCCACTGCGCACTTTGAACATTCGGTTCGCGAACATAAACTGCAACCCTTCACCACACTCCAAATCACATTCTCATCTCGCCTAATCATCCTCGTACCTGTACTGACAAGTTCTTGTTGTAGACCACCACAATGTCTGGATGGGACGGTGCGACCGTTACCGACACAGCTGAGGTTGTTGAGATCAACGATGCCTCGCACGGTACAGCTACTAAGCCACCCCGTGACGAAGCAAAGTACCAAGCAGCCAGAGACCAAGGTTGGGTCGAACCACAAGACTTCGATTATGATGCAGCTGTCGCCAAGATGGCCGATACCGAAGCCATCACAGGAGACCAGCCGATTTGGGCCCACAAATCCAAGCGATACGAATTCGACCAAGACTTCGGTGATATAGGTCCTGCAATTCCAGAGCTTGAAGAGGACCTCTTCCGAGGCGAGTTCCAGATGCAGAAAGGCATCAAGTTCGAAAAGTAAGTTGCCCACATTACCTCATTGCACTCAGCTAATGCCACAGATTGCTTTCGATCAAAGTTGTCACTGAGACAACTGAACGACCTGATCCGATCCGACGATTCGATGACGCTGGCTTGCACCCCATTGTACTCGACAACGTCAAGAAATGTGGTTATGAGATCCCAACACCAATTCAAGCCTACACCATTCCTGCGGTCATGAAAGGTCGAGATGTTATTGCAACTGCTCAGACGGGTAGGACATCAGATACACCCACCGCAACTTTGACTGACATTTCATAGGCTCTGGCAAGACAGCAGCTTTCATGATCCCGGTGCTGTCTAAGCTAATGGGTAAGGCCAAGAAACTCGCAGCAGCACGACCCAACGTTGCCAAAGGTTGGGATCCAGCTACTGATCGAGTTCGAGCCGAGCCCTTGGTTCTTGTTGTGTGCCCAACACGAGAGCTTTGCTGCCAGATCTTCGATGAAGCTCGCCGACTCTGCTACCGATCAATGCTCCGACCTGCCTGCATCTATGGTGGTGGTCCAGTCCGAGATCAAAAAGAAGAGTTGATGAAAGGTTGCGACATCCTCATCGCCACACCAGGTCGACTCAAGGACTTCATGTCTGACCCGCGATTGCTGGTCCTCTCTAGACTGCGATTCACTGTTATTGATGAAGCGGACGAGATGTTGCAGGATGACTGGGAGGAAGAAATGACAGCAATCATGAGCGGTGCCGATGCCAACATGGATGCACAACACCAGTACCTTCTCTTCTCAGCCACGTTCGACAAGAACATGCGACGTGTGGCCAAGAAGTTCCTAGAGCAAGACCACGTCCGCATTCGCATTGGTCGTGCCGGTTCCGCACACGGTAACATCAAGCAGATTGTATGTTATCATCGTCAGACGTCCTCACTCACAGCCTTGACTAACCTACATTGCAGATCGTCTATGTCACCAGAGACATGAAGCAACAAGCACTGTACGACTTGCTAATTTGTAGTCCACCTGCCCGCACTCTTGTTTTCGTTCGATCGAAGAAGACTGCAGACTTCGTTGACGACTTCCTGTTCAACAACGGCTTGCCGTCCACCTCGATTCACTCCGATCGCACACAACGTGAGCGTGAAGATGCTTTGCGAGCCTTCAAGCGTGGAACTGCACCAATTCTTGTGGCTACTGGCGTTTCAGCTCGTGGTCTCGATGTCAAGAACGTGATGCACGTCATCAACTTCGACCTGCCAGCCATTGAACACAACGGTCAAGACGAGTACATCCACCGAATTGGTATGCTAGAACCCACACCCATTGTTGCACATTGACTAACATGTTACCAGGCCGTACTGCCAGAATTGGAAACGAAGGCCTTGCCACTTCATTCTACAACGAAATGGATGAGCCAATGGCACCTTTCCTCGCCAAGATCTTGGTTGAGACTGGCAACGCCGTTCCAGATTTTCTCGAGCAATTCAAACCCGCTGTCGATGAGCCAATTGACTTCGATGATGATTCTGGTGATGAAGAGAACGACGCCTTAGTTGCTGATCAGACCAACGGTGATGCCGGCGATGCCTGGGGTGCAACCGAGACTGACACTGCTGTTGCTCATGAAACCAACGGTGTTGCCAACGGCTTGGGCTCTGGTCTTGATGGCGGTTGGGGCGAAGACATCAAGCCAGCTGCTAACACTTCCTTCGAATGGTAGTTTGGCACTGCCCGATAACCTTCCTAGCCATGAGTAAGGACTTCAATCACACACAAATATGGAAAATGTAACGAGACATGGTCAACTCATGAAAAGATGACTGTGTCTCACGCGATGGCTAAGTCCAAAGGGGACTATGAGTACAATCTCAACGTATACCGGTGACAATCATGATGATTGTCAATGCTGTAGTATCAGTCATGGTCTAGATCCATCTGGATGGAGATCATGCTGCTGCTGCTGATGTAACCGAAGCAGAGTTGATAGCAATCAAAAAAATGCTTCTGCTCCATAACCTCTTCCCTGTTTCCTTTCTTCCCGACCCATTTGTGGAACTCGGCAGTCATCTCGACGGCTGACAGGCGTGCTACATTGGCGATGTGCTGCAACGAAGATGACTAATGACGTAGCGTACAAGTGAAAAGTGGTGATGGCTTGCGGCACATTTGGATGGAGCTCGAGCTCAAAGGTACAGTAGACTGCTGTAGACCGCGCAAGCTCCGAAGATCAAATCTTTCTTTTCTCGACCGCGTAATACCATTATGCAAGTTACTGCCTAGGAGTAGCAAGGTCCAAACCAGCCGCTGAAGCGAGGAAAGCGTTGGTAACCAACGGTAAGGGGTCCGGGCAATCTAACCAATATGAACCTCCCAGACGAAGAGCCGTGGCGGCCGAACAAAATCCTGACTGCAACATCGACACCAATCGCCAACTAGAAAACTATCTCATCACTCCACCAACAGGGGTCTCGCTTCCGCGATGCAGATGGATACACGTCCGATTTTCTATCACTAAAATGGTCGTGACTTCGGCCAATCCAAAAAGGCTGGCCCCTCTCGTGCGCTCTGAACTTTCTTCTTTGAAATCTCGCAAGCACTGTCAGTAGCTGTGAAGAGTTTTGTGATCACAACAGCCCAACTTTTCTAAGCACAATATCTTATGCAGCAGCACGACAATAACGCAATCGAGCCTGTTTACTGCGCAGCTGTCAAGCGCGTTGTTCGTTATCGAAAGTGGCGTTGAAAGCGTACAATCGAAGAAATCAGACTTTCCAATCCAACGCGTAACGCGAAAACGGCAAAAATGGCTACAAATACGTCTTATGCACCAGCGGAAGATGCTGGCATGCGCAAGCGCAGTGTTGGAGGCATCGAAATGAATACGGCCGATGGAAGACGGGCGACGGTCGATTTGAACGACCTCAGCTTAGCCGATCGTGAGCTAGCAGAGAAGTTTGGATACAAGCCTGTAAGTGCTAGGTACAACAAGGGCATTCGAGGTGTGCAGGCTGATGATATTCCAGGTATTCAAGCGAGAATTTGGTTACCTCTCAACCTTTTCCTTCGCCGTCTCCATTTCAGGACTCTTCGCTACGGTGACCACCACCTTTTCCACGCCTCTCTATGGAGGAGGGGCCGCCTCAGCAGTATGGTGTTGGCTTATCTCTGGAGCAGGTTGTATGTGCATTGCGTGCTCTGTCGCAGAGCTTGTCTCAGCTTATCCCACATGCGGCGGTCTGTACTACACAATCTCTCGTCTCGCTCCCCCGGAATGGGTACCCTCCATCAGTTGGTTTGACGGCTGGCTGAATCTACTCGGCCAAGTTGCTGGTATCGCCTCCAGTGAATACGGCTCTGCCCAAATCCTTCTCGCAGCGGTTTCTATGGGCTCAGACTTCGTCTATACTCCCACAACTGGCCAAACTGTAGGTGTTATGGCTGCGCTCACTGTCTTCACCGGTCTCGTGAACTCACTCTCAACGTATTGGATGGAAAAGATGACCAAGACCTACGTGATTTTCCACGTCATAGTCCTGGTTAGCTGCTGCATTGCTTTGCTTGTCAAGACTGATGACAAGCACACTGCCACCTATGTGTTCACCAACGTTGAAGCCAATTCAGGCTGGAGCCCAACTGGTTTCTCCTTCCTCTTGGGTTTCCTGTCCGTTTCCTGGACTATGACTGATTACGATGCGACTGCCCATATCACCGAAGAGTAAGATTTCCCCAAAGCAACAAATTGCCCACAGCGACTTTGCTAATGTGACCTGTAGAATCGATCAGCCAGAAATCAAAGCTCCATGGGCCATCTCCATGGCCATGTTGTTCACCTACCTTGCCGGGTTTTTGTTCAACATAGTCCTTGCCTACTGTATGGGTGACCCTGCGGTTATTGAAGCCTCTGTAGTTCAACAGCCCGTGGCACAAATCTTCTACAACTCTCTCGGCAAATCTGGCGGCATCGCATTCACCGTGTGCGCCTTCATTATCCTGCAGTTCGTCTGCTTCACCGCCACTCAAGCCCTCGCACGAACCTTCTTCGCATTCTCCCGTGACAGACTCATCCCCGGCAGCCACATCTGGACCAAGGTCAACCGCGCCACCGGCACCCCGCTTTATGCTGTTTGGATTTCCATCTTCTGGTGCATCGCTATCAACCTGGTTGCACTAGGCTCCTACACCGCCATCTCCGGAGTGTTCAATGTCTGTGCCATAGCTCTAGACTGGTCGTACTGCATTCCGATTGCATGCAAGCTTATCTTCGGCAAGTTCCAGCCAGGCCCATGGCATTTGGGTAAAGCTTCGTTCTTCGTCAACAGCTGGGCCATCATCTGGACAGCATTTGTATCGGTCATTTTCGTGATGCCTACGGTTCGACCTACCACGGCTGAGAACATGAACTACGCTATCGCCTACCTCGCCGCCATTTTCGCGGCTGCGGCGATCTACTGGTTTATTCGTGGCAAGAAATTCTATACCGGTCCTCTCATTGAGGCACAAGTTCAGCCTGGCCTGGACATGGACACTGTTTCCAGTGAGGATGACCGCGATAGGAAATACGAGCAGACGCATGATATTCCACAAAAGGCAACTCGATGATGAATGCGGCATACCCTATGGTAAGACAATTTGGATGTTTTCACATAATTTGCGGTTGGAACAGATAAGCAAACGTCCTTCGGTTGCACCAACTCTCGTTCGGTCGCAAGAGAAATCTTTGGCGGCTTATGGAAGTGTTGAGGACCATTTCTTTTGTTTGGTCGTTCATTCTTTACTCTTCGACGGCTATGATGACGGCAGTGTACTTGAGTTCCATTTCTGTCAAGGTAGCATATGATTGAAATAGGTAGTGTTGGTACACAATTTAGGTAAAGACAATGTATCGGTGGACTAATACCATATTTTTATTTCCTCTATTCTTGTACCACAACACGTCCATGCATATCCACCCCTGCTCAGCACCACTGATGTGGGCTCCCGCCCTACAGCACTTCAGCAGTAGTAAAATTAATGTTTTCTTTGCGAGGTCGTCACCATACATCCACATCCTGAACGGTCGTTGAATGTGTTCGGCGGTGCTAGCACTGCCTCTCTAAGAGTAAAATGGCTAACGCGATTGTCGTTGAGGCGCAGCCCTTGACAACATGATCGAACCTTGGCCATGTTCTACAATCTCCTTCCTTCGCCTCAGCCATCAACTCCTCGTTCAGCCAATGAAAAGTCAGTAATCTGTGCAGCCTGGTTGAGCTGTATGTGACTAACCTGATTGGAGCTTGGTTTAAGGCACCCACGTATTCGGGTCTTGCAAGCTTGACCAAGTAAGGACCGACACGCTACTGTACAGTATACACAGCTTCACTATCCGCTTTTGTAGCCATGCTTTCAATCAATCGATATCAGTTGCGCTTTCCGCAGTCGTCGAGGCAGGTTGATGTCTGTCTAACAAAAACAAGAAGCAATCTTTGCTCTTGAAGTATAGATACACCACTTCAACCACCACATCAAACACTGCCCACTCAGTAGTGCGAGACTCGAGTCAACATATTCCCACATCCAGCGTTCACCCTCACGTTGCCAGACATGACAAAAGCAAGTCTTCGTCGGCAGCGTGAACAGGAGGAGTCCGCCGCAGCAGAAGTGAAAGACCAACCACAGACACCCAGCCAGCCACTCAATACTCCCGTTCAACGACCTGACGTACCTCGAATGGATTCCCCACCACCGTACGATGCACCACATCTACCTCCACATTTCAGGAATACTCAGAGCCCCGGTCAAGACCAAGCCGACCCGGGCCCTGGTTGTTGGAATTCTGGGTCCGGGAAAGCAGACGGCTGTATGAATTATAGCTCTGGAAACCGTGGACCAGACTTTGTGGTTGATGGTTGCTGCAACTATGATAGTCGTAAGTTCAGTCCCATCGCTTTCCGGTACGAATTTGTGTTTCAACAAGGATTGCTGACCCGCTGTAGCGGATGGGTGTATGAACTACCGGAGTGAGGACGGCTGCATGAACTACAATGTATCGACAGGTGGCGGATGCATGAACTACCGCTCCAGCCGTGGAGGGTGTCTGCAATTCGGGCCACGATAACAGCACGTCTTGCAAGACACTCATATTGCCCTCCACGCTCGATCATGAGGAAATGTACCTCACCGGTTCGTGCGGCTCAACTTGAGTGTCTCGACATGATCCACCCCGATCTCCTATTTCAGCTCGCGGAATCTACCACACGAGACAACCTACCTCAAGAACCATATATCCCTAACAGCAGAGACTTCAACAAGATTACGATGTTACCTCCGCCCAAGAATCCCGTCTCTGCACCAACGAAACATGAACTAGCCTTCGGCTTACACACAGCATACAGCATATACTTTAAGCTGCTTCTGTGTGTGCAGAAGCGAGCGATACAACCAAGCCATGCATCTACCAATCTCTGGTGCATGTGACGAAGATATATGGGAATGTGGGAGATATTTCCGTGTTGATATATACGTAAGTAGTTAGCGAGCTTGGTTGAAAGCATGGATGCAGGATGTCTGAGTGTATGTGTTTGCATTGACTGTGAGGGGGTTTAGGTGGTATTGTTTTCATATATGTGTGTGCGATGTTTGCTGATGCATTTTGCGTGTTATGTTCAAAATACGTAGGAGTATGCAGGATCATGGCCGTGCTTACTTTGAAATACGTCAGTAGAAGCTACACCGTACCATCCATCACAGTGCAGCGAGCATGTCGAAATCAATTCATATCAAACAATGTCATGACTAACCAAGCTACACGACTACACAACTACAATTTCGCCCTCTCTCCCTGCTTATCAATCTCTAACCCCCTCTCAACCTCCCTCACCGCCTCCTCCTCCGAACAAACCTCAACAACAGCCTTCCCAACAACCTCCCTCCGCCTCAGCGCAACCATAGCCTCATTAACCCTCCCCAACCCCCTATAAGTCTTATACACCACAGGCTTTATAACCGCCTCCCCCTCCCTCCGTACCTTCAGCATCTCATTCAACCCCTCCCACATTTTAATCGTCTCGTGCGGTAACCGTCTCCCCGTCTCCCCAAACCGATACCCCAATAATTTAATCTGCTTCAACAGAATCCTATTAACAGCAATCATTTCCAACTCCTTGACTTTCTGTGCGCCAGTCCCAGTCCGGCCCGCGAAGCCAGCAACCACAATGCGGCCGTTGAATGTAGTGCAGCGGATCGATTGCGTTACTAGACCGACTGTGTCGTAGACTACATCCACGCCGTCTTTACCTACTTGTTTGCAGATCTGTATCACGTCCTTCTCCCAGGATGTGTTGGTGGTATAGTTTATCACACCTTCACCCGGCGGAATTTGTCCGGTTTTAGGATCGCGTAGGAGCGACTCGACGATGGATTTTTTGTCAGAGGAGCCAACGGTACCGATTACTTTTGCGCCCAGGGCGCGCGCGATTTGGACCGCGTAGATTCCTAGGCCTCCGGCCGTGGCGTGGATTAGGATTGTTTCGTTGGGCTGGAGGGACGCGATGGTTGTTAGGGCGCCGTAGGAGACGGGGAGGGTGCCGGCGCCTAGGGCGGCCATGTCGTGGAGGGTGTGGGAGGGGGTGGGCAGGGGGTGGATGGATGAGAGGGGGAGGATTAGTTCTTCGGTGTGGGTGCCCATTCCGCCGCCCCAGATCTTGTCGCCTGGTTTGAGGGGGAATTTGTCACCATTCTGGGGTGGTGATGGGTAGTGAATGGCGAGGACTATACCACTGAATTCGAGGCCCAGAGTGAACGGGGGCGCTGAGAGGCCGGATTTGTTGTTTTGGTGGACGCCGTGCGCGTAGAGGAGGTCGACGTGGTTGATTGCGGTGTGGGTGACTTTGACGTGGACTAGTGGTTCTGTCGGTGCTGGACGCGATTTTGCTTTGAAGGAGGAGATGTAGGAGGTGAATGTGGGTCTTGGTATTAGTGATGGTTGAATTTGGCTGAGATCCTGTCATCGAGACGTTAGTCAGCGAGGTCTATTCGTCTTTGTGTTTTGACGAATAATATAGGTGTTTGTTTACCTTGACATAATCATTGAGGTAGATGGCCTGCATCATGGTCCTGTCTTTCTCGACCGGCACAGCTGGTTTTTGATCGGCTCTCTCAGCATCACCCACTGCGTTGCAAATTGCTCGGTTGAGGTTTGGTGTTCCATCATCTTGTGCCATGTTGTGCAGAACTATGGTACATTTGACCTCATCTGCACGATATCAACAGGTGTTTGATTCAGCCAGCGATCATCCCTCCGAGGACGTTGAGCGTTTATGTCTAGGAGAGTAAGAAGTCATTACTGCATATTACCTAAACCTCGAACTTGTTGTCTACCTGGGTATGTTCTATCTCGGTCTGGAAGACTTGACGAAGATGTCGTACATCTTGACGTGAAGCTCAAACATCACTGTGTTATAAAATTGCTGCCGAAACGCGCCTCGGCTCGCGGAATTTGGTAGAGCGGCAGTGTCAATTGCAGTACGAATTTAGAAGTCAAAACATAAACCTCATCGTGGTTGTTTTACTGGATTTCGGGTTCCATCGAGAGTCCTCTAGCAGGAGAGCTCTATCCCGGGGCAGCTGATTCGGCTAGATGCTCACTGAAATGCTGTCTCAATTGAAAGGAAGATGGGAAATAAATTGTCTGCGATGGAGGTTGGCCGTAGCCAATATTAAACATGTCCGTATACATTTGGACAACTATACTCATGAATCTTTGCTGTATAGTCATAAGCTCATGGTAAATGAAGCGCATCATCAGTACCAGCTAAACATCGCTTATCCGATCCTGCCTGCTGAATATGGGTATCTTCGTAATGACAATCTAAAACCGCTGTGGGATAACATTTTCATTCATCATCTTCATTCTCTTGCTTTCCCCCTCATGCCTCAATAGCAAGAATGTCCGGCAATGCTTCGTGTTTCAAACCGGTGCCCCTTTCTACTCGAGTTTTCTGGATAAGAGCTTGGAGCCTCCATCGAGCTTCAAGCTTTGACCTCTTCATCTCAAATTCCTGCCTGATCTCTGTCTCCTGCTTGTTAAAGTCGGAGTCAATCGAGTCCATCTCTTTTTGACAGTCCCGTTCCATCTGTTCTATCTCCCGTTCCTTTTTCAACATAAAGTTCTGTAAATTTTGCTTCTGCTTGCCTCGAAGAACATTAATCTTGGAAGCGTGTAAATCATCCATATTATCCCGAACGTGGTACGCTTGAGCTAAGTTTTCGTAGTGCTGTTGTGTTATCTGACGTTCCGGAAATTGAAAATTTGAGTCCATAGATGGTCGATTAAACTCAGATTGTGACGGAGATGTTGGTGGTGAAGGAGTTTGACAATATGCTTCCATATGCTTGAGACGTGTTTGTATTGCTCGTTTCTCACCTTCATGTTCCTTGACCTGTTTGAGCTCCTCCTCCAGCTGACGAGCTTCTAACTCTTCTACAGCTTTTTCGTTCTAGAATGGTTAGTATCTTACAGATGAAAGGCATCGACCACCACATACCTTTTCTTCTTGTTCGCTGATCCTTGTGTTATACCACTGTCGCTTCTCTTCCTTCAATTTATCACGTCTTGCCAACAACTGTAAGACCAGGTTTGTTTGGTACTCAAGAAAACGCCGTTTCTCTTCAAGCTGTTGCGTCCTTACCCTCAACATTTCCTTGCACTCCATACTCCTGGATAAGGCTTCTTGATCGACGAACGTCTCTGCCACATAAGAGCCATTTTGTGTAGGAACTTCCTTGGAGAAATAGCTCTTTTCTGACTCCATTGAGGTGACTACCCTCGTCGGACTTCTAACAGATTCGGTTGTATCTGTGCCGTTCGTCATTTGGCTGCTTATGCTTATCGAAGAAGGTGTACTAGTTCCATTCGTCCTCCTCTTCCTGAACCCAGTCATTTTGCGCAAACCACTCCTCAAGCCTGAATGCCTCTTTCTGTCCATCTCTGTGAAAATTGTCGGCATTTCTATACTCGTGCCTGCCCTCGAAGATCTATTTGACAGACTCGTACTCGGTCTGCGTTCACTCGAGGCACAAGACGTAGGAGCGGTGGAGTGGGACAGTATCGAGCCATGGTTTGGCTCAGAGGATACAGTAATCGTAGATAAGGATGAGGCGATGCCATTCATGTCGGTAGGTGATTGAACCAGTACCAGGCCTAGATCCCGCGCGTCGCGTTGCAGGTTTTCGTCTACCTCAATCTCGGTGGTTGCAGGATATAGGTGAAGAACAGTAGTCCTGTAGATATCTTCATCAATCCACTTTGTGGACGAGGTTGAACTTCTCATATCGGAGTGACTCCGCTTCCGAGAGATCATGGTTGACAAAGTATGCGCATCCGGAACAGCCATTGAAGCCAAAATGATGTCAAGACAGGTTGCGTTGCTAGTCTCGTACTGCAGCGTCCTCACTGCATCTCTGGGCCTGGTTTCGAGGTTGAGCAAGGTCAGTAGACAAGCAGTGTTGGAGGCGAGACCAGGCTGCTGGAAACAGGAAAGCAGATACACTGGATTGTTGCGTTCAAAGTTTTGCAACGAGAATAGAAACGAAGAGCTCTGGACCGGCAAGACTTTCGTGGACGCGGCTAAAGTCTGCACCAAGCGCATAGGAGGGGCGATATAATGACCAATGTGGACAGATCAGGGCTGGGGAAATGCTTCATTCGACCCCGTATTCATGCGAAACTAGCAAAAAGCGGTCTTCTCTTTTGCGATGGACGTTGTGCAAGGACAACCTGGTCAGACCGTCACTGTTACGTCTGGAGGCAGATCATTTGTTGTTTAATGGAAGGGTATCAACCTGCTGTGATGTTTGCAGTGTCTCGAAGCACGATGACTTCAGTGGCCCGCCAGGTTGGAGCAAGCAGGAACCAGCCATGGCATCGGGTGCGACGATCACGAGGTTTAATGAGCGCACCATCCAGCGGCTTACCCACTGAGGAGGCTGCTTAGCCCAAAAGGCTGCATCGGTGCCTCGGGAATGCCCCCCACGGTACCAGGGCCTGTTAGACAATACACAAATGTGGTCAATACACGGGGCTGGCGCTATCCAAGGGCAGTGTGTTCAAGAGGTTGTCGCACACAGATACATCACAAACGGGCAGTTGCTCAAGACAGAATAGGCTCCTATTGGACAACGCAAGGGAGTGGAACAAAAGGTCGGTGCTGTTCGATGATCAACGAAGTGAAGTGGAACAGCAAGCCCGTTGTGCTGGCGCCAGTGCTGCATTCAGATCTGCCGCATTCAAACCTATCATTGCCCAAAGAGAAGTTGCAGCCCCGAATGGCTCTGTAAAGGGTAATACACGTCACCTCTATTCGTACTGTACTGTACGAACTGGTAGGTATCTCCTGTATTTTGGTAACGTTTCCACCTTGCGGCTACCCAAAAGCGCCTAGTAGCCTCCGTGGTGGTCCTGCAGATCATGGCGGAGCGCCCGAGATACTGAAGATCTGCTCTGTTTGAACTTTTTGAACAGGTCAGCAATTACGCCATGGATCTCTCTGCAAGCAATCGGGATCTTGTTCTTGACTAATGCGGGTGGTCGATCTAGTGCCCTTCGACTTCTCCAGGAATTATGCACGAAACACCCGACTAAATCATTCATTCAGGTGGTAGGAATAGCCTACATCAGTAGCATTTCACGAGACGGCTAAACAACTGTATTAATGTAAGTTCAGTTACGCATGACATTTGTTGCTCGAGGACAGTACCAAACAAGCATGCCTGATCAACACAACACGTGTGCAGAAGGTATTGGTTTCAATGTTTTGATGCTGAGCCACATTTTAATCACCGAGATGGGCAGATGTTTGACAAGAAAACGTTGTGGAGCCCGGGCGTCTCCTTGCTCTGCATCTTAAATCTATCCTGGACATCCATTTGTCATGCTTTCAGACCGCTCTCGAGTATCCGATCTGTGTGGAGGGCAGCGAGCTCTGGAATGATAAGACTTTCAATTTCGAGTCCTTCACGAACCTCTCCGCCGTTCAAATCCACTTCTTCATTACTTGACTTGTGCTTGGCCGCCATCCCAACTAGCTCTTCAATACCGGAAACACTTCTCGATCGTTTAGTTTTGGGTACTCGGACCCATCTTTCTTGTCCGTCTTTAGTGATGAACACTACCTCCCATTTTCGTGTAGTCAACAGATTACCGATCACCAAGTCATGCCCATATTTGTGGAGTGCCTGTTCTGCTTTCGAGACCAGTAGACTTGGGTCTGTCTCCAACTTGAAACTCACAATCATGCTGCCCTTCGGTGCCCATTGAGACACAAGGGTTGTGAGGAATTTGGGCACAGGATCGAGGTTGACGACCAACTGCTTTCCATCACCAGTCTTTTTCCCATTCTGTACACTCGAAGATTGAATTTTGTGCTCTTCCATTCTGTCGCGTGGAATGAAAAAGTCGGACACTGCTGCCGCAAGATAGAAGAGAGCCCGACTACCAACAGGCTGCAAAGATGCAGCGAGGCTGCGGAGCTCGAAGAGATACTCCGTGATAGTGGTATACGGTAGTAAGAGCAATAGACGATTCTGCTTTGCATGCTGGTATTCTTGCAGAACCCTTCGCATCTTTTCTTGATATTCTTGGCGAACCACGACATTACCTCCCACCCCTGAATCATCCATAAAATCGAGAAAACAGTTGGTACTGTGGCTATAATGTCTAGAGTAAGGCAGAAGCGAGTATTGTCTGTGCAAAAAGATAACCGCGTAGCCTTCGCGCAGGAAGTACTCAGCAGATGTAGCACCACGTGTACCTGCAGAGAAATTGTCGATAAACCTCACGGTCTGGTTCTCGAGCGGAACTGTTGTCCCACCCGATGTGACCAATGCGATGCGTCTCTCTGGGTCAGTCGAGGTGTGATATTCAATAAACTCCCGCACAAGAGCTTCGTGCTTGCTCAAGGCTTTCGGAGTCGGGTTCTCGGTGAAGTATCTCGACTGGGCGTCATCGGGAATCATCATCAGTGCTGTCCGAAGCTATAGCCAAGCCTTTATGTTGTCTTGTATGGAGTCCACGACGTTATTAGTCAGGTGAAATTTGTGGTTGCTTACCTCGGAAGTAGTATAAGAGTTCGAAGAGAATGAAAGAGTGCTGAATTGTGAATTCAGTTGATCGACAGTTTTGACCGCCTGAGGATTGAAACTGCAGCGGAGTCTTGGTCATCTGCTTGCTGTGTCTATGTCACTGCTTCAGCGATCAGGGAAGTCGCAATTGAGCTAGAAGAGCACATAGCAACCTCAAGGGTGTCGAGGAGATTGAGGAAACCCTTCTCACAGCCGCCACCACCAAAAGCAAAGGAAGAATGAGCTCTCCGGTTTCTGAGCTCCTGGAGCTTATCCGAGTCTGATGCATAGGTTGAATCTACAAACCTCCGTACAAACTCTGGGGAGAATCTACGGCCAGTGGTAGGTCTCTGTATCGCATTTCTCGGGCTGCCAAACCCGACGATTCTATTTTCGACCAAGCAACCTTACCATCGTACTCGCTTGTGCTGTGGTTTCTCACCTGAATACAATTGCGAACACCGAAAGCTACATATGATCAAATTCAAGGTGATGTCAAAACTCGTGAATACGTCATGCTAGGCCATATGTGTTGCTCTAAAAAGAATGGCAACCGATGCCCTTGTCTGCTGTCCTTTGACTGAGCAGGTCGAGCCACGACTGGCAAACACCCATGTGTGCCTTACTACCTAGGTACGCTTTGACTCTCGGTTTTATCAAGGGCGCATTGCTCATGGCGTCTCCTCCAGTACACCAAAATTACTGTTTTCACGGCTCAATGCATCAAATGCTCCCCTCAGGAGAGGTCGTATTTACTTGTACTCCGCTGTTCAAATGTGGGCTACATAACACGCTCGAAAGGTAGGTACCTAGAGACTTCTTCGAGTCCCGCGTTCGCCATACAGCAGTGTAGCGCTTGAAATGCTGCTGCCTGCCACATGAAGCCCACAGCGAATGGAACCTTTGGAGCTCGTTCATTGCATTGTCCACTCTACAGCTGTCTAGTACGGTCTCAAAGGATCACACGGCATCACCTGCAACGCTATTTCATGGAATAATGCTAACATGGCTGCTTTATTCTTGGGTATCGTATTTATACGAATACGATGCACTTGGCACCGAGTAATGCCTCACCCCTATGGTTGTTCTCTGCAATATCGCAAGCTAATGACCAGCGATAGGATATAACCACGTTGTTTACTCCTACATCATGTTCGCCTTACATAACAAACAGTATCTAACTATCATCAAAGATTGTCAGCCATGTCTGGAGCTGCCTCACCGAACGCTGTGAACTATTACAACTACCAGCCTGTCCATGGCGCATCAATCGCCTTTGCAATCTTGTTTGCAGTATCCGGTCTTGCTCACATTTGGCAAAACAATCTGAAATACAGATCATATCGCATCGGTTTCCTGTTACCCTGGGCAGCTCTCATTTTCACTGCAGGCTTCATCCTTCGAGAATACGGATCCTATCACACCGACAACTTAGGCATATTCGTTGCGTCAACTGTACTGCTCTTCGTGGCACCCCCTGTATACAATGGAGCCAATTACTTCATCGCTGGCCGAGCAATGTAGTATGTCCACTCGCATCTCATTGTCAATCTCCACGCTCCGGCTCAACCTTTATACGTGTTACAACCATTCGACTTTCCATTATGGAATATGTTGATCAGTTCTGACGTTTTTCTTAGTTACCTTCCTTATCTCTCTCCGATCCACCCCGGTCGAGTTTGGACAACTTTCATAACACTTGATACTGTCGCCGATGTGATTGCTGGTAATGGCGCTGCCAGAGCTGTCAACGCTGGAGCAACGAACAGTCAGCGCGAAGCTGGGTTGGTCCTTGTTAAGGTTTCGCTGTTCATGCTCCTTGCCATGTTTGCAGCCTTCATGTGTGAGTTCGTGGACGGTACCAGTCAGTTTCTGACTAACACCTGCTTAGTTTTGACTGTGCTTTTTCACTACCGAGCATTCAAGATGGGTGTATGCAATTACAAATTGAAAGTCATCATGTACGAGTTATACGCCAGTAACCTGCTTATCCTCCTCCGAAATTGTTTCAGAACAGCAACCTTTTTCTGTTCATGGAGCTCACCTGCGAACAGCCAAGAATGGCCTCTGTGGGTATTTGAGTTTGTGCCAATGGTCATCAATTCATACTTGATGAACGTTTATCCTCCTGCGAAATACCTTCCCGCAAATCACAAGATCTACCTTGCAATGGATGGCAAGACAGAGGTTGAAGGGCCGGGAATGATCGACAACAGACCTTTCTTGGCGACTTGGCTCGATCCATTCGATATATACGGCATCATCAGGAAGAGGGATCAGAAGAACAGGTACTGGCTGCGTGATGGAATTGGAGGACCCTTGCCTGAAGCACAACCCGCAAATCACGAAGCACCAGAAATTCAAGACAAATGCTGAGTCGTACCTGTGAAGATGAAGTTGTGCGCGGCTGCCATACGGTTGCATAGTATGGAGATTGCTCATTGTCACTTAGCTCTTTGAGCACTTGGAAGCGGATCGAGTAAATTGTGTCTTCGCATTTGCAGGGGCATTTGGTCTTGGCCGTTGGACCCGCCAACGGCGTCCATAGGGAAGATTTTGTTCAATGACTTCGAGACTCAAGGAGTACTCAATTGTGCCTAGGTACCTATCTTCATGGTTCGAGAAACTTACACACTGTCGCTGTTGCCTCACCAGGCAAGCATAATGTTACGTCATTTTGTAAACAGTGTACATGTAATTATGATACACTTCCGGATGTACCTGCATATACGTCACCTCATATCAAGACATAAAACCGTCCGACCCACCAATATCCTCAAGCACAACCACAAAGCAACACATTCTTACCAGGTACCCATAAAGCAAAAAATCCCAATCTACACACTCAGAAAACCCCAAACCTACGACCCAGCAGAACAAACCCAACCACAGTCCACCGCCACCACAACAAACAACAACGACAATGTCCGACACAACCCAATCCATCGGCAACCAAATCCGCTCCGGCCTAAAAGGCATCCACGGCGTCGGCGAAGCACTCCGCGGCACAGCAATGGAAGCCACAGACGAAGCATTCAACACTCCCGAGGCGCGGTCAAGAACAAAGCTATTGCGGACCGGGGGGTTGCTGATGCTGAACGGGCTGGTGATAGTATATCTTCTCATGGTCACGGTGGTGTTGGATCAGGGACGGGTACGAATGCGGCTGCTGC
>Ga0181467_100467_pt1 | contig 20709 bp, 25 predicted proteins | sample InSIn5gowninarea_2_FD_119079 | JGI IMG/M metagenome (GOLD analysis project Ga0181467, IMG submission 119079) | Clean room microbial communities from NASA Spacecraft Assembly Facility at Jet Propulsion Laboratory, Pasadena, California, USA -... ... | reverse complement strand
CAAGCAGCCAAATACGCCACCTGGCTCGACTTCAACATCACCCGCCCCACCACAAACACCTCGACACGAAACTACACCTTCGACATCCGCGGCTCCAACACCCGCGCCTGCCGCCTCTACTTCTCCACTCCTTTCGCAAACCTGACCGTCAGTAACGCAGGAGCCAAAGCAGAGGTCATGAAACCCGGTAGATTCCCAGCTCGAGAGCAGCGTGTGTACCTGTACAGCAGAGATTGGGATGCCAGGTGGAGTGTCAATGTCACCTTTGATCATGAGATTGAAAAGACATATGGCAAAACCGAGGGCAAGGTCGTGTGCGTCTGGAGTGATGCTAACCAGGTTGGCAATGTGCCTGCTTTCGATGAAGTCAAGCATTTCATGCCCGTGTGGAGTGCTGTTACCAAGAACAGCGATGGTTTGGTTGAGGGATACAAGCATTTCAGCCTTTGAATTTGATGTAAACCATGGTGGGAGTTGATTGATCAATGAAGAAGAGGAAAATGATACATGCATGCATACGACGCTGTTGATGTTGACGATAATGTCTCATATTGTCTGTCCCCTTTTGGTATTCTCTGTTTTTGCTTTTTTTGCTGCCTTTTCTAGTCCTCATGTCCCCTGTACGTATGTAAAGCGAAATGAAACAAAATCACAGATGTCACTGGATCGAACGCGCCAAAAGAAGAAGAAGAGTAGTAAAGTTGAGTCATAAATTCATTTCGTTATCTGGTTGTGATGAAATCGTAAAGCTATATCTTGATAGAGTAAGAAAAAGGGAAAAGAGTAAAACAACAAAAATGCAGCTTAGACATGAGAGAGGCCATGGCTTTCCATGCCATGTCTTTTGTTGCGAACATTGATGCCCGAGAATAGAGTAAAACAGTAATCGTCCGCTCGTTAACCCTGCATTGAGGTAAACGGCATGTATGGTGGTAGTAGAAAAGTTGGTGTTGTAAGAAAGAAAATGCAATGGAGCAACATGAGAAGCCGTGATATGCCTTTGTGCGCCGTAGAGATGAGTGACCAAAAATATGGTTGGCGTAGCGTGCATCCGAAAAGAGAAGATGCAGAGATCGTGAAGAGGACAAATGAGGAAGGAAGAGATGAGGTTTACAGTGCAAACTCGACTAGACGGCCTGAGTTCGCGGGTATGCATACTCGCTTGTACGTTCGCGATGCATACGAGGACGTTGGGCAGAGGCAGAAGCACGATGACTTGAGTAACCACTCAGTCGTGGGTCTTCCGGAAGGGGTGCCTTCTTGTAGCCACTGTCGATATCGATGGGACTGCCTCTACGACGTTCCTTCTCGTAGTCACTGCGGAGGTTGTCCGTCACGTTGCGCTCAAAAGGGTACTCATAGCGTGCGCTCGAGTTGGCCTTTGGTGTGCTGACCTTGGGGCCCGCTTCGTAGTCCCGATGTGTCTCGCGACGGGTCGGCGAGGGACGCGGGTTTGTATATGAGGTTGGGGATTCGGTAGTATAGCTGCTACTATTGTAGCTTGGATTCGTCCGGATCGGAGGAGGTTGTGGAGCAGCGGCGTAGCGAGGAGTAGCAGAGGATTTGGACGGACGTATCGGCTCAGGTGAGTGATGGATGCGACGATCACGTTCGCGGTCGTAATCACGTTCAAGAGGACGGCGATAGTCCAGGTCTTCACGAGAAGTCGAAGGCTCACGACGAGGATAGTGGTACGTCTTGTGAGTGGTGGGCGAGGGTGCGTAGTCAGGACTTGCCGAAGGTGTAGGGTACCCACCAGAGAACTCGGTTTCTCTCAAGTTCGAGGGCTTCGAGTCCTTAGCGCGCTTGGGAGAGATGTTGGGCATCGTCTCGGAGCGGCGGATGGGCACAGGCATGGGAGGTACATCGCGTTCGTCGACCTTCATGCTGGCACTGCGAATGGGTGGACCTCTCTCAACGCCTCGAGGGAGCTTGATGGAAGATGGTGATGAGGTCGAGGTATATAGCGTCGTCGGGCGGGTTGCAGGGCGGCGTTCATCCGACTCGAGGATGTCAGGCACGCTCATCTTCCTGTCGCGGTCACGACGAGGCTGAGGAGAAGGAGCTGCAGGTTTGGTCGAATGACGGCGTACAAAGACGGGCGTCGGGCGACTTGATGAGCGGTCGACATACGTTTCGGTCTTGGTTGCTGTCGAGGCACTGCGTGAGAGGGAGGGTCGTTTGTCCCTTCCCTGGTATGCCATGACGTCGTCCTCGAGTCGGGAGTAATACTGTGCGCTGTCATCGTAGCCTCGGCGTGATGGCCTTTCGCGTTCACGCTCATAGTCGTCCTTGTCGCGTCCCCTCTCCTCCCTGAAGCCTCGCTCTCGTTCTCTTTCGCGCTCCACCTTGGCCCTCTCTCGTTCTCTGAGCTCCTTGTCTCTTGCTGCTTCTTCGGCGGCTTTCCTTCGTCTCTCGGCTTCATGCCTCAAGTCTGCGTCGTTATCCTCATCGTAGGTCGAGTACTTTCTGTCTCGATCACGCTTCGTGTCTTGGTCGCGCGTCCTCCTCTTATCTGTGCGTGATAGTCTTTCGCTTTCGCGTCTCTCGCGTTCCACCACTCTGGCACGATCTCTGTCGTCTCTCGGCGGTGGTGCTGCTGCCTTCTTCGCTTGTCTTTCGTAATCGTCGTGCTTGCGTGATGCTGTTCGTGTTCCGCTACCGAAGTAGTCGTCCGAGTCTGATCTCTCGGGTCTGCGTTCCTCGTATACTCGTTCGGGTCCTCGAGCAGTGAATGTGGCTCGGCCTGGGCCAGATGTGGGCATCTCATATGCAGCAGTTCTGACTTCGACTGCGGGTCGGCTGTTCATGCTCTGTTTCCGCTGCTCGGCCAGCTTGACGTGGGCATCGTAACGTGACTTTCGTCCTTCATCGCTAAGGATCTCGTAGGCCTGCTGTATACGGTGGAACTGGTCAGACGCTTCTGCCTTTTTCGATTCGTCTGTGACCTTGTCCGGATGGCATTTGAGGACGAGTTTGCGGTAGGTTGTCTTTATTTGTGCAGCGGTGGCATCTTTAGCCAGACCTAGGGCGACATATGGATCCGGAGGTAAAGGCGTGGACATGATGGATCGAGGCGTGTCAAGAGCGGCTTGACATGAATAGGAAGAAGCGGAGATGGGCGATTATATAAAAGTCAAAAGTCGAGATGGAAGCTGTCGGTAAGCGTGGCGATTGGTCGTGCAGAGGGTGATAAATCCAGTTGCTGAGTCTGATGGGTTGCACAGGTGACAGGGTGCAACAGAAACAGAAGGAACGAAGCAGCAAAAGCAGACGCAGGTGGAAAGAGCGAGTCGAGATGGCAGGCGTCGAGTCTGAAATCAAGAGTCAAAACAGGTGGAAAAAGGAATCGACCCAGCGAGAGAGGGCCGGGCCGGTAGATGAAATGCGAGCCAGGAAGGTGAGCTGTTCAGTCTCTCTCGCAGTTCTGCCCATCGTTGGCCGCGCAGGCGCATCGGTTTTCGCGACCTGACCCGACTCGCTCCAGCCCTTTCCTGCTTTCTACAAGCCGCAGAATTTAGCGTTCGCGCGTCAGAAACTCGTGCCGATGATGCAACCAATTGGCTAATTTGCTCTCATTTGACCCTCCGCCGATCATCAACTACTCCTTGCTCTAACATGTAACCCACGTAACCTAGCGCAGTACCTGTACTTGCGACAAGATCCTCTGTCAAACAGAGCTACAGGGTGTTTTTCCTGTTCCTGCCTTCTTCATTCTAGAGCTGTTGTTTGGCACGTTTCGACGTTCATTCCCCAGCAGCCGTTTTTGACTTTGCTGTCCGCACGTGCTTTCCAGCCGGCCGTTGTCCCGTCGCTCGAGAAGCGAGTCTTTCTAGACCCTGGCAAGCCTGCAAGTTGCAAACCACACTGCTCAGGCCTGGCGGTGTAGATATATTGATAGATAGCGGAAGCTATTCTTTGCCCTTCACGTCAGCGCTCGTCCGTAAGAGACAGGTAGCTAGTCAGTCCTATCTCCGTCTGTCCGCTTGCATGTCAATCATCACCTTGCTGCATGCTTGGCCCGGCAACAGAGAGTCACCGATCTTCACATTCTGGAATAAAGATCTTCTGTCTGTACAACCTCGAGGGTCTTTATGCCCTGAGGGAGCTGGAGATCGGCTCTGCGACATTGCTAGATGTGCGCTTCTACTTCTTCCTCCATGAAACGACTCCATCCCCTATCTTTTGCATCAGTCTACTGTACTCACATCTCATCACTGCTGGATACGTGCACGTTCATGCGACTCCGCACCCCACAAGTCACAATCACGATCCACCCGTGCTTTGGAGTTGCGGCGGCCCGGCGCTTCGACACCAATCTGGCACAGACTAACTCAGAGACACCAATCACCTGTCTTCTTCCATTTGAAGAGCCATCACCAGACCTCTGGGTTCACAAGACTCGTCATGCCATCATCCTACATTTGGGATGCATCGACAAACAGATTCCACCGCGTTCAACTTCTCAAACAGTGTGCCGTCACAGTGCTAGTACACATTGATGTTTGGGCTCATGTTCTGACAGAGCTCGTGATGACGGCGTTTCCAATGGCGAAATCTACTAATCCAGAAGCAATGTGCCTTTCGATAGCCACAGATCGGCAGATCGCGAGGGGAACAATTCATCAGCAAGTTCACCCACGTTATTCCAAGCATGACTGCCGATGCATCCTGCGTTGTCACTGCAACAAGTCTCCTCGTTTGCGTACAAGAAGCACCTGTCTTGCTGCCCAACGACGAGACTCATCTTTTCGACACACTAAGCAGTCAATTCGAAGGACCTATGCATCATCGGGTATGCACGCGAGTAGCCACTCGTCGTCGAGGGTAGGCGGCTTGATAGTAGGCTTTCTCATAACGAATCTGTCAGTCTAACTAATCCTTTTCCACGGGGAGTTGACGAAAGCATCTCTTGGGCCGTCTCCTGACAACGTGGTCGGGTTTCTGTGGATGTTCGACGTCATCTATCTACACAGCTTCATCTCCAACCGGTAGCTCAACATCCACCACAATAGGCTGATTGTATGAGAGACGATTGAGATTGTTGGTGATTACAATGCTTGCATTCACAATCAGTGTTTCCTGCCTACCAGATCGACCATTCAGGGCGGCTGTATTGCGATGATGAAGCCTTGACATAATAGGTTGGGGGTCCAAGATTGGTTCAGGTGGGTAAGCGGTATTTGCAGCGTTCCAAAAGTCTTGGGGCACGACTGTATGAGCTGTCATATCGCTGAAAGACGATACCGTTGTTACTCCGCTTGACGGAGCTTCGTCGTAATCTTCAAACACTCGCGATGGCGCAGTCGGCTTCGCTCGTTCTGCAGGAGAAAAGAAAACATCACTCCCACGCGCTCGCGGTCCGGGTGCTCCGTCGTTATGTAGTGGATTGCCACCTGCTCTTGTAAGATTCACTAGGCTCATCGCCATGCGATTGGCGCCCGGATCCGTCCACTGTATCGTTTGTTTCTCCAGGAATGGCGAAAGAGGAAGGTCCAGGTTCCATTCGACTGTCTCAGCACCCCTGGCCTCAGCTATACGACCACAAACCGCTATCCGCGGTCTTACCTGCCACAATGCCTTTCGCAATCCTTCACAGCCTGCGGCCTGCCACTTGGTACTCGCGTCGCGATGGTTGTAGGCTGGTGTATGAGTGAGAACCACGTCGACATTAAGTGGGATATTTGACCAGTGTCGTTCGATTGTGGTATCATCGCTGCGATTGTAGCCAAATGCCCCCTCAGAGTGATCGGGTACCAACGGGCTGCCGAATATCTTGAAAGTCGTCTTTGGTCCGGACTTGAGATGAATCGTGGTTGCTTGATGATGTAGGTACTTTATGTTGGGATACGTCGCCACTAGGCGAATGCACTCGGCTGGGTCATGAAACTCTTTATCGGAATCGCGTCTGTGTTTTTGGTAGTACTTTTCGTCAAGTGTAAAATCCTTGCTTCCTTATCACTGTCAATATCTTGTTCTGTCTGCCGTTTTTCTTCCATGACTGACCTGCAATGATGATCTTGACTTCGAAATCTGCTTTGTCTATCCAATCCAGGGCTTTGCGCAGTTCAGGAATACTCCCAGTGTTTGACAAGCCTCTAGCATGGCAGAGAACATCGCCTTTGGGGAGGGCTGGGTGGTAGCCGTAGGTGTCCGAGATTAGCACAAAGCGAGTTGTCGCTATGTTTCGTCGTGGTATGGGTAGATTGTTCTGTCGATACATGCTTCGGTGGACGATCGGTTGACGAAGACCACTCGAGCTTGAGAGAGTTCAATCGTTATGTCGCTGATGCAATTGATGAAGTGTGCGAATAATAACGGTTATAGAGTGACGATTACCAGATGCAATGGTTGAGATATTTCCAAACCTGTCGCGATGGACGGACAACAAGTTTTCTTGTACAAGGAAGGAGTTATCGAAACGCCAACGCAGCTGGCTCGTAGCTTCCTTCTCAAGGTTTCGAACTCAACGAAAGCGAAGGTACTTGCTTCAAAGGTGAGATCGGGTAAGAGGAGTGGACCTTCGCTGATAACCAAAATGATCGTACCTTTCAATAGCTATATCAAGGACCAGTCTGTGTTTGGGATGCTGAGATTGACACTCAGTCCTGCCACGATTTCTCTTTCCTTAAGTTCACGTCATCGTAATTCGTTCCGTCAAAAGCTTCCGACGACTATTCACGATTCTCTTCAATTTACTATCTCACCACAACCGACCCCATAAGACTCAATACCCTCTCTCCATATTGCCCACCTTCCATTCAATAGCAGAATCTGAAGGTAAGACTCTTGTTTCCGATACTGTGTTCCTGGTTTTTGGAATATTCTCTTTGCTCAACTTCACTCAAGCTCTCCCATGCCCTTTGTTTCTTGCGATTGATGTGCTTGAGCACTTCTCGATGAATCAAAAGGCCCACGATAGAGACTGCACATATAGATATGAGAACCTTGTTTCCCGTATAGTAGTACGGCTTGTCATCATCTCTGTAAATTTCTTTGCAACTAAATCAGCCGTGACTCGTCTCAATTCCATGTCAGAGCTGAACTTACGTGCTGCTGCAATACTGCCGATTTCGTGAAATGTGCCAAATAGAGCAATGGTGATACCACGTTTCTTGGGATCGAAGCTATTGACACTGATCCAACTTGCCATGATTGGATGAGAGCTGGGCGAACCAATGATGAGCGTTATGATGGCAAACCTGACCCAGGAGTAGCCATGTGGAGGTAAGATTAAAAGTGCGGCAAATAGTGGTATCTCTATGCATCCTGGAATGATACAATGGAACACTTTCTCCTTGAAGTGGCCACTGCTCCAGGTTAAGGCAAGGACCGTGACAGTGCGTAGGAAGTCAGATGGTATGGTCAAAACGGTACTTTCGAATCTCGTAAACCCAAGCTGTCGTAGATTGAGAACAAGATACTGTGAAACTGGGCTTTTTCCCATATAGATTATCAGAGCCAAGAACCAGAATCCTGTCCGTTCATTGGTAAGCTGATGTGAGGAAAAGATTACCCACAATGACCTTACCGATGAGAGCCGGATCCTTCAGAGTGTTCCAGATGTCACGTAGGCTTGTTTTTTCTTTAGTACTCGTCTTCCCCTTCGAGACATCATCCCTCAGTAGTCTATTGATCACGATCACTACCAACATTAGTATGTCCTGCAGATACGATGCGTTACAAGTGTTACCTTTCTCCCTCTCAGAAAACCAAGGCTTCCTATAAAGGACACTCTGTGTCCTGGTTGGTCCAGCTGGTAGATATAGTAAACTCTGTGGCATGTTAGACCGGTGGGCACTAAGTGTTTGGAATTTGTGGTTCATACGATAATACCGATCACGAAAACCACGAGTCCGTTGATCAATAGCAAGTAGAACCAACCTGCACAAACTAGTTCAGCAAACACACTGACCCGGTTATCACAGCTTCGAAACATACCTGGCTTGCCACCAATACCTCTCATGTTGAGTAATCCGGCTGCAATCAACGACGATAAAGCTTTTGCAATCTGTTATTGTCAATATATGAGACAGTATCCATTCTTTTAATGAATGCTAAGCGTACATTGATACCAGAACTTAGGATCGCGATTCGAAAGCCTAACTCAATATTTGTGTAGAAGCCGGACAGACACATGACAGTCAACGGTGCGAAAGCACCTTCGCATAGGCCGATCAGGGCTCTGGTAACGTAGAACCCAGCCTCGTTTTGCATCCACGCTTGAGTCCAGGCTCGATTGCTCTTCGTCAGCATAATTTGTAAACGAGAGCACACCTCACTCACCGACTAGCCCCCATGCACACATTAATCCAGAGAAGAGATATCTGTATCCAAACCTGGTCGCAATGAGCTGTCCAGGCAGTCCTCCAATCAAGTAGCAGATTCGATGTATCATTATGCCCTGCCGACTTTAGCCGAATGTTGAGGAGCTTGACTACAACGAAACACACGTTGCCGTATTCCGTCATGTCGAATCCGAGGTCGTGAAGAAAGTTGTCAGCGAGAGCATTGGCCATACTTGTGCTATCTAGTTGCATGCCTTGATACATATGTCAGTGTCGTTTCAGCTTCGTGAATTTTCTGCCTTACCAAAATACATGACCGAGAGCCAACCAAGAAGCCTAACGTCAGTCTTCATCTTCACTTTTGACTCTTCCTCGGGCGTCCAGGTTGCTAGAGGATCATAGTATTCGCCACCCTCGAATAACTCATGAGGAGCTGCAATATCCAGGCTGTTTTCAACCAGTGTCGAGGTGTTCGAGAGCTGAAGCGAGAGTGCATCCAACTTCTCTTCATATATTTTGCTTCCATACATCCTTGAGGCCGACATTTCCGCAGTTTCCAGTAGAGATGACTCCAATGCAGAGAATCTGTAATGAGAACTGCGAGGCCACATATCAAGGCATTAGATGGGCCAATGTAACTTCCCATTAGCCATCTAGGCGCGTGATCGTGGTCATATCATTGGCAAACTTCCATCCAATAACCCTGGTAAACGGGTAGTGCCACGCATTTCTGGGATCCATAACGCTGTCTAGACTCGACAGTCTGTAGAACTTTGGAGAAAAGACTGATTGCCGTAAGCGCACTCTAGTCGGAGGAAAACTGACGCACGATCTCGGAGTCGCGTCTTCGACTGGTTGGACGCTTAATCTGAGTTCAGTGGAGCATCCAAACGATGATAGAGTGTCTTGATGGACAGGAGGAATACGTGAGACTTTCGAGATAGCATGTCAGGATTCTTATGCTGGCAACCTCATCGTTCGTGGCAAGCAGTCACCATGCGTATAGCAATCATCTTTTGGGCTAGCATCACTTCGGATCGTGTACTGGAAGACGGATGCAAAAGCGAAATAGCCCGTGTTCAGCTTTCATGATATGTTGCAAGTTCTTCGCGTCATTTTCGAGGTAATTCTGAATGTTGAAGGAGCTCAGTGAGTGCAAGAAGTGTTATGCTCTTGATGTCCAGGGTGGTCCCCTCGGCAGCTACGGATCCCAGATGGGCAGCTCCACCCGACTGATGTAATTATAGCCGGGCGTGGTATCGTCATAGAAAGTCACCTCTTTGGAGTACAACATGTCTCATGCAACGCAAGAACCAAATTGCTAGACACCAAATCTAAGCAGAAAAGCACATGATACCTATCACATCAGCTAGTCGCCGGCTTCAAGTTGCAGGCGTGTCAGCAATCGCTATATCAACGACATCGTATTTCGCCGCCGGGATGTCAAGCGTCAGCCAATCTAGCAGCTCTGAGAAACCATGGAGTGGCTCCGCTGTCCCATATCGACCTCGATACCAAGAATGGCCATACGTTCAGGCAGATTTCAAACGTATGGATGAGAGTCCCGACAACTCATTCTATAGCGATAGTAGATTTGTTACTCATATCGACGATGCCGCTATAGCAAGCCTGAGAAGATACTATGATACCGTCTTGCCACGAAAAGGCCGAATCTTGGACCTTTGCTCATCTTGGATCAGCCACTATCCCCAAGCCGTCGAAAGGGCAGCCGCACAAGGGGAGCTGAAAGTTGTTGGCATGGGTATGAACAACGCCGAACTCAAGAAGAACCAAGTGCTCTCCAAGAGAATACTCCAAGACTTGAACGAAGATCCGAACATTCCGCTCACGGTGTGTGATGAGCATGCCGTAAGCGGATTGCAAAGCGCAGACACTGCCGATGGCGACAGCGGTCTACTAGACTGTACGACTTGCGTTGTAAGCCTGGATTACCTGACTCGTCCAAAAGAAGTTCTCTCGAGCGTCAGGGAATTGACAAAACCAGGAGGAAGTTGCCAGATCATTGTATCTTCCAGGATGTTCCCAACCAAAGCGACCAGCGCATGGATCAAGAGAACACCAGAACAGCGGTTGCAGATGGTAGGGGATTATCTACACTTCGCTGGTTGGAAGGACATCGAGATTGTCGACATCAAGGCAGGCGATGTCGCAAATGCTCCGCGACAGGATGACGGGGGTCTGCATGGATTCATGCAAATGATGGGAATGAGTGGAAGCGATCCGTTGTGGTGTGTGAGGGCCTTCAAGCGTGAATAGACATCGAACCATGCTCTATACATTCAGACAGTACGAGTGAATATACCTGTCTTACAGATCGAGCCCGTTGGTAGCCACATGGCCTATAGTGCTCTATCATTTAGAATATCAGATCAATTTTCACTCCCTTGCGCACATGGGAAGATTCTCTCGCAGAGGCGAAGTGCATCGACTGGGCTCAACTAGGAAAGAGGTCCATCGCTAAAGCTGGATGTTCATTAGTCTTGTGTGTTGGCAGTTTTCGAGAAGGCAACATAGTCTCTGAATTGAGATTTGACAGCTGGAAGCAGAAACAGATATTCCGTGGTCGGCCTTGACCGAACGCCACAGAACACAGCCGCAATTAAAGCGACTATTTATCGCGGACCCCGACGCCTCGGGTGTAATCTGATGGTACGAGTTGGAAGAATGACGGTCAGTGATTTTGAGCAAAGTGGAAGGCTGATCAGCGAGGAAAAGCAGTAGAACAAGAGAGTTGAAAAAGGTGACAGTCGATGAAGTCTATCAAGTTTCAGTAAGCGCCTATTTCCGAGGCGAGAGAGGTACAAGCTCCTGTTCCCTGAACACAAGCCTGATGGAGGTGGTCAGGGCTGACAGTGCTGAAATGGCAGCTTTTGGATGTCATTGGTCGGGGAAATGGTCTTACTTCACACCACTGTCCTGTTGCGAGCGAAATAGGCGGGCTTGGATGAGCTAGAAGGGTTCCGAGGGCAAGGATAATCCGAACCTGCAGGACGATAGAGGTTCGGCGTACTCAGTATGCATGAGCCCTGTGCGAGCAGTCGCCTGCAAAGGCTCAAGATGATGATGGTTCAGCGACAGGAAGAAGCAAGACACGATGGCAAGTCTATGTCAAGATGGCAGTGCTAGTGCTCAAACACAGCATGGCGCTGCTGACGAAGACTTCGGTACTCTCTCGGGACGAAGGGCGCGTGGAGAGCAAGTGTCCAGCAAAGGGACTTTTAGACTGACGAGTACAAGCAGTTTGCAGGAAGCTCGACTGCACGAAAATAGAAGGCAGTCTGAGGGAAGCTGATGGAGCGAGTCTCTCAGCACGCACGCACTAAGCGGAGAGATGCATGAAGCAGCGTGGAAGCGTGCCGCGGCATAGCCACCATCAGCCGTGTGCATCTGCATCTGCATCGAGTCTTGTCGTCGTCCTCAAATACTGAAAAGCCCCGCCTTTCAAAGAAGCTTTTCTTCGACCATCCTCGCAAAAGAGTCCTTTGCTCAACACACTCTTGTTCATTTTCCTTGTTTCTCTTTTACCTTACTAATTACGAGTCTACTAACCCTCACAGTACAAAAGCATATCGCCCTGTCCGCGCGACCACCGCCGGCCAGCAGGCCCAACACCGCTCGGAAAAAGATAAACCCCGCCGGATACCATCGCATCGCATCGCATCTACCACGTCCATATACCGAGGCCCCCTATCTCGGTCACCTCGCCAGGTTCATCGCTACTGCTGGTAGTAGCAATGCCTCTACAGCTTCTTCCTGCATCGGCAGCAGCCTTCGCACCTCGGTCGAATCCCACCATTGTACTAGGCTCCAGGGTCGAGACATGGCTTACCCAGACACTGAAGCGCATCAGTCGAGTCAAACGTCCTCTCAATAGCGTGCCGCAACACTATCGCTTCTTGACCGAAACACTCGGCGCCGATTCTGCCATTTGGTTGCTGTCTTCGCTCATGCTGCCAAACGCTCCCGACTCGGAGCTACGCAAAGACGCCGATCCTCTACAGGAAGCCATCGCCAACTACAATCTCACCCCGATCCAAGCATACGTTGTCCATGTCGACATGATTTCACAGCACGAGGTCGCTTTCAAGTTGACCCAAGACACCATCGACGCTCTGATCGACTACCACAACGATATCTACTCTGTCGATATTGCTGCTAGTACGTATGCTTGGCCCGAGAAGGATGATCAGATCAAGAAGATGCAAGAAGCCTTTGTACAAGCCGTCAACCGCTTCGTCTACCGCACAGGCGCCCGAGCTCTGGAGGGTCTGGAAGAGGAAGGCGCCGGCGAGCTGCTCGAAGGCCGCAGTAACGACGTCAAGACTGCTGTTATGAACCTGTTCTTGCCTCTTCTTCCGCCTCCTCCGCGTATCGTCGATCTGATCGCTCCTGCCCCCATCATGCCGAACGCGTGTTTCGTAAACGGTCAGTGGTGGCAGCCTGCTCAGCCATACGCTCTAGTACCCAACCCTGTAGACCCATGGCAAGTTCTGCCGTCAAATCCAGGAACCACTACTGCCAACAACCCGCCTGCTCAATACTGGTCGTCTCTTGGCATGGACCCTGTGCAGCTTCCTTCGCCGACGCCTTCGTACAGCCAGTCACCTGTTCACGTCTCTGAGCCGCCATTCTATACCGCGGCACAGGCAGCCAGTGGCATACCCGTCATGTCTATGCCCATGATACCTTTGCCGAGCGCCTTGCCTTCATGTGGTACAAGCATGGCAAACACTGGCTTCGACGGCCTCGGCTGGAGCTTCAATGTCTTCGCTCCCCAGTATGCTACCATCTAGTACTACGGCTCAAGCACATGTTGCTAGACACAGCACGTCGGTCGATGGCACTGACTGCATGCCTCTTAGTTTGGTGATCTGGCCCATCCCAACCCTTCCCCTCGGAGACTGCAGGCTGCCATGTCCCCAACCTGGTACCGGCAATTATATGGACTGTCGACAAATTAACCTCATCTAGATGCGATGCGATGCGATTTCTACATCCTGGTACAAGCCAGAGCCTCTCCCGGCTCATCTTCTCACAGCGCATAAGGGCGGTGTTTTATCTTTTTCCAACTCAACTCTCCATGTCATTTGAGCGAGCGACTTTGCATTTTCTTTTTGCTTTTGTTGGGTCTTGTTGAGCAAGCGTTTGCTTTTTTTGTTATTTGTTTGTTTTACTGATGTTTTGCACGTTGCTGGTCGACTGCGCCATTTTCTTTTCTTCTTTTCTTGTCATGATTGTTATGCAAACGCAGGTCACGATTGCACGGGAAAGCAAAAACGGGAGACATCACAGGCCTCACGGCTTCGAAAGGGCAGGACTCTTTGGTTTTCTTTACACATCTCACAGGAATACGCTGGACGTATTCGACCTTCCCTTTCCGGGATTCGACCTGCTTCGTCAATTGGACTATTCATTTGTCACCTGCTAGTCAGGTCTTGAGATTTGATGTTCGTTGACGCGGCAGGACTCGGAAGGGCGCCTTCAGCCCTGGTGGTGAAGGTTCGTCCTCCGAGGAAGACTGGGCTGACACACCTGGTTTGCGAAGAGTGTCTGGCATGCTCATCGTCCTCTAGATTGTCAGCTGCATGCAGCATGCGCAAGTGCTGAATATTTCTGCCTATCATCTCAACACTGCTAGTTCGGTTTGAGAAGGTTCGCATGAAAATCCAGCACCATCCCTTCCTCAGTCATGTCTCAAGTACCGCTAGTTCGGACTTGGGATTGAGATTTTGGTCTTCGGGTTGCGTAATGAATCTCCCTTTCTCCAACCCTGGTGGTTGGCAGGAATGAAAGGGACTCTTTGCTGGTGTGTATACAGGGAGGTCATTTGCAGTCTCCAGACCATATCACCCTGCTCATCTGTCCTTGACATCCGGCATGATGGGGACGTATGAGTAGGGCGATAACTTCAAGGTCTGGAGACTCCTCCACATCATCATATCTCTGGTTACGGTTTTTGTTTAATGCCGAGCTACATCAGTTGGAGCAAACATTGAAATGCAAAACACAATTCCTCCAATTCTTATTTGTACAATGAAAAGTGAGAAGTGACTGACTATATAATCATCTCTTGAGGAACAGAGATGCATAGACAAGTCATAGACAGATGCACACCGCTGGATGCGTTGGATATTCTCACACTGATCGATGAGTCTGATGCTAGGTATGGGGCTTTATTAACATTTGTGTTCATGCTCCTGTCTCTGTTTCTCACATACTCGAGCATCAAATCTCAACAAAGCTGCACACACCAAACAAAAAAACGCAGAAATGACGTCCTTCAATACGGTCCCACACCAAACCAACCCGCCATAACCTGCACACACCAAACAAAAAACACAGAAAGAAAGCCCACAACAGCTATGCCACCCAGAAGAAGAAACGCGCCGAAGATGATCTCGGGAAACCAAAACCCGGGTCCTTGAAGGGAATCGGAGTCGTTGTTTCTGTCCTTGGTTTTGTTCAAGGATACTTGGGTGAGAAGGCTTTCGATGTCGTGGGTTGAATTAGTAGAGGATGATGCGGAGGTTTGAGGAGAAAGATTCGGGAACGATGAGAGTGTGTATAAGGTTGGACGTGGTGGTTGATTGTTTGCGGTGGTCTTTTCAGTCGGCTCCTGATTTTGGGGGAGCAGAGGAGAGGTTTCCTCGGCGATGGTGTTTAATGGCGATCGAGACATGTTTTTCTCTACTGACATGGAAGAGGCGTGAGAAACAAAGAATATGTTTGTAGTGACAGGTCCCACCCTTATGTGTGCCCACACCCTGCACGAATAGAGTTTCCTTGGTTGGTCGTGTTTGAGTTGAATTGTGGAGGGACCTGTTGGTTCTCATACTCGAGCAACAGCCTCAAAAGTGTGAGAGTTGAAGGAGTTGAAGTCTCATGAATGAACTCGACCCGACTCATCCTGAGTCATCGAACTATTCGAGCAGAGTTCTACCTTCTTTTGTCTGCAACATTTACCTACTCTTGCAAGATTCGTTATTCACCGACTGAAAAAGAAAAAGCCAGACACCTCATACAACTCACACGACACACAAGATGCGCCCAGCCACTTATCTTGTTGGCTTCCTGGCTGCTGCTTCGGCTGCTTTCGCTGTGCCCGACATATCCGGCCTACCTCGACAAATTGTAAACTCTGGCTTGTCCTACTCGTACACTGGTTAAGATGTACTAACAATGATATAGCAAGAGTGCATGATAGGCAACCACGACCTGGACTGGACCTGGATTGGTTCATACCATTGGGAGAATCTTTCAGACGAGGAATTCTGCAAAATCGACAATGTTTATCCTAGGACAGAAACAAAGGCCTGGTGGGTTGGGGGTGTCTTCCCATGTGGTATGGTACCACCCCAATCTCTCTACAGAACTCTACTGACTGTACTTAAGTATGCGCGCGCAATCACTTCTCGTGGCAAGAGAACAGGATAATAATGGGAAGTAAGTACACGAATTAGCGGATGTTGTCTTGGGTGCCAGTGGCTAATGATGATCTCCAGAATGGGCTACCTGGATGGACGAGAAGTGTGGTGGCCATAACATTGGCGTAAAGCATGGAACAGGCAAGATGTGTAAGAGACAGCCATAGGCTAGGCTTTCGCGCAACATTGGAGTTCGAGTGCTGGTAATCGTTTTGTAGTCGCTGATGGTTGTGATCGATACCGGATCGATGAGAGAGTTTGAAGCGGAAATTGGGGTTGATCGAAGAATTGAGCAAACAAAATGCTGTCGAGCGATTGAAGCTGACAAGGTTGTAGAGTAATTATCGACAAATTGAAAAAATGGTATGTGTACTGAGTTCGCATGACCATCAAGGCCATACTCATGCTTTTAGTGACGGATCGAGCGGCGTACCAGATCTTGAAGCTTTCTTCGACGTAGCGTTGTCGTCGTCTGTGAGACCTAACGCAGCACGTACTCGCGCACCGCCTCTCTTGCGTAGTTCTCCGGTAACACCTCGTAGGCATTCGGGGACCTCTTTGCCCATCTTGAGGTAGTACAGCTTGAGGTTGCGTGCCTTATCTTTGAGTTGGATTTGGTTCCTGTCCTTGAGCACCTCGCTGACACTACCGCCTCGACCGTACAAGCTGAGAATCTGTGACCAATGGGGGCCTTTGACTTCAGCAAGGCCAGCCATAAGTGCATCCTCCTCTTCTTGTTTCCAAGGCTGACGTTGTGTGGCACTGCCGCCTGTTTTGGTTGGCTTTGATCGTGCCTTTGGTGATGTATTGGACTGGCCAATATCTGGCGTTCTTTGACTCGGTCGTAAGGGTGTTGGTTGTCGCTGTGCACTCTCCGAGGTTGGCCCATTCTGGCCTGCGAGACCGCTAGGTAGATCCTGCTGTCCTGCTATGGGACTGCTCAAGCTTCCAAATCTGCCCGATGATGGTGTTCCACGACTCCCGGCTCTAAATGATGGTGAAATGATGCCAGGCTGGCTGACGGGGGTTCGTGCCTAGACAGTGATTAGCAAGAAGCCGGATAGTTGCACGCGAGATTGGCTTACAGGATTGTTTATGACAGCCTCGACGTTCTTGCTGAGTGATACTGCAAACTCTCGCAAGAAGTCGTGCCAGCCGTATTTCCTGGGTAAAGTGCTATATGCGTCGTATGAGGGTTCGTCAAAGAGATATTGCTTTCTTGCGCGAGCCCTGTCAAGGAAATCCTGTTCACTGGGGGCAAGGTTTGGGGCATCTGGATGGCGTGACAAAAGTTGGTCGGCCAAGTCGTTAGGGAATAACTCGTCAAGCAGAGACTCGGCCGGGCCATCGTTATTCATTAGGGCGGCAATGTAGGCTTGTGTCTTCAGCTCCAGAAAAATGGTGCCTTGCCACTTGAGCAGGCGCTGGCCAGGACAAATGAAGGTTTCCAGGAAGCGAGAGTCTAGGTCGAAGAAGCTAATGTCGTGGCCTTCAAGGATACTTGAAATGAAAATTGCACGGTTCGCTTTACGCACGACTTCCTGCTGTGAAGCCGTAAAGGCAGGCAAAGTATGCATGTCAATGAAGACTGCATTCTTTGCATAGACCTTGCGTGTTTGGTCGAACAGAGTCCGCCTGGTGAAGTATGCTTGACTTCCCTCATGATCCCGGCCTGCGGTGAGCAATAAGATGTCATTCAACGAGCCTTTGGCCAGGTTAAGGATGATCTGCGTAGACTGCGGGGTACGTTAGCAGGGATGGTTTTAGGTGGCTATCTGTCTCTGTTTCCAACGTACTAGATTGTCGAGAGTGGCTAGACTCTGCAATTTGAGATGTTGGCTGGCATCAGTGCCATAGACACACGGCTCTTCAATTCCATAGTTCCAGCTTTCAACAGCGCTGTTGCTCGGACTCGGGCGTGGTTGCCACCAATCACTCATGCCAGGATATGAGGCATTGGGCGCGTGCTCGGTGGGCATGTTGTAGTATTGCTGGGGAGTCTGGGGTAGCGACTGTGGTTGAGGCTGAGGCTGGAATGCAGGCTGCAATTGAGGCTGAGAGGGCAGCTGGGGGAGCGGCTGATGCTGAGGCACGCGCTGGACGGGCAGACCCCAGTAAGAGGGGTGCTGCTGCTGCTGGTGTTGGTGATGCTGGACGGGCTGGGCTGCAATGTGCGGGTGGACGGCTTCGAATTGTGGGTGGGGGTGGGCGGATGCGAGATGGGAAGGCTGGTGATATAGGGCAAAGTCGGTGTCCGGATGTCTGTTGTACACAGCCAAAGGGTCGTAGGCAGATTGCAGGTACTGTGAGGGGTTCAGGTCGTTGGTATAGTCGACGTCGGGCCGGGCGCGTTTCTGGGCGGCGAAGACTTCTTGGTCGAAAAAGGGCTGCGAGACGTCGTCTCTGGACCGCTTGATTCCATGGCCTTGGTAGAAGGCATTATTGAGGGCTTTATGGCGCGCGAGGGCATTAGCGATGGTTTCTGGCAGGGAAGGAATCTCACCCGAACTCACACGTCGAACTCATGTTTCTGGGCGGATCTCATCAACCTGCGTCTAGGGCTGTGGAAAACGATTACCGAGGAGCCCTAACGAAGCCCTGGGATTTTGGAAAGTACCTGGCGACGGTTACAAAGGCAGGAAGGTGCTGGTGACACTCCTTCTGAATCAAGGGCTGAGGCTGAACGAGCGAGCGAAGAAGGCACCCTGGGACAGAGAGGCGCACAGCCGGCAACTACGACCACTAGCCGTCGTATGCCTCGATTCCCCGTCGTATTCTCGCTTTCTGCCCATGGCCACGCCTTTTCTCCATGTCCAATGTTTGTCTGCACGCAGCAACAGAAGAGGTTCGCAGACAGGGCACGATTTTACACTATCTTAGTAGCACACACATATACTCCGTACCCTAACTGCGTATAAACCCTAATGAGGGCATCATCATTTAGGCTCACGAACAGCACGAGGGCAGCGAGCAGGGCTAAGTATCCGCGCAGCCCGGCGAGTCATTTACAAGACCGACCTTCCAAAAGCTGATGTTGCAATGACATGCATGTCTCTAGTGCTGCAAGCTGCCTGTGAAACTGCCTCACCCGCCAAACTGACGTGCATCACGAACAACTGACGTGCATACTTGTACCTACCCACCCACCATCTCGCATCACTACTCCCCCACAGACCATGGGCGCAGCACTCTGCCGTATCTCGACTCATTACTAGACGTACCCACCATCTGGCACCCCGCCCGCCATGGCGCTGAACTACATCACCTTCAACCAGGACCATAGCTTCCTGGCCGTCGCGACCTCGGATGGCATGCGTGTCTACTCGACCAATCCCTTCGCCCTCCTGTTCCAGACCCCACTCACCGAGAATGGCGCATCCGGCGACATTGCCATCCTCGAGATGCTCTTCTCGACCTCGCTCGTTGCCATGATCCTGTCGCCGCGCCATTTGCGCATCGTCAACACAAAACGCCAGACCACCGTATGCGAGCTCACCTTCCCTGCGAGGGTCGGCGCCCTCAAGCTCAACCGTAAACGTCTTCTCGTCGTCATGGAGGACCTCATCTTTGTCTACGATGTTTCGTCCATGAAGCTGCTTAGCGAGCTCGTCACTCCCTCGAACCCGTATGCCATTTGCGCTCTCTCGCCAGACAGTACGAACAACTACATCGCCTACCCCATGCGTAAGAAGGAATACATGGCTCAGCCTGCCCCGACACACGTCCCTCCGGCAGGCCCCAGACAACCAGAACCCATGGGTGGAGATGTCATGCTTTTCGATGCGAATGACATGCAAGAAGTCAAGGTCATTCCCGCACACCAGGCCCCTCTGTCTTGCATAGCCATGAACAAGGAAGGTACATTGCTGGCTACAGCTTCTGAAAAGGGCACTGTCATCCGTGTCTTCGCCATTCCTTCCGCCCAGAAGCTCTACCAGTTCCGCAGAGGCAGCATGCCTGCCAGAATCCACAGCATGTCTTTCAACGAAAGAAGTACATTACTCTGTGTTTCCAGTGCTACCGAGACCATCCACATCTTCCGTCTTTCTGGCGACAACACCATGCCCCAAGGTCTGGAATCTCCCTCTGAAAACGCCCCCTCAACACCGCGACGCTCCCAGCGTGATCGCAGTGATAGTCCCACTGGATCCTCTGATCCTTCATCTAGCACTAACCTCGGAGACTCTCCTGCTGATCCGTCTGCAAAACCCCTACGCTCTCCTGGCTGGATGTCCATGGTCCGACGTACCTCTCAAAACGTTTCCACATCCTTCGTGTCTCGTGCCGCAGGATACTTGCCCAAGGGAGTCACCGAGATCTGGGAGCCGACTCGAGATTTTGCATGGGTGAGGATTCCCAAGGGCCGTAATGGTAGTCCTGTCAAGAGCGTTGTCGCCATGGCAGAAGCTGCTCCCGAGGTCATGGTCGCCACTAGCGAAGGCGATTTCTTGATCTACAACATCGATCTTGAGAACGGAGGCGAGGGTACTCTAGTCAGGCAACATTCTGTGCGCGAAAGGAGCGAAACGCATAGCGGCTTCAACACCGAATAGGATCCTCAAGACCACCAAACCGAACTCGCCTGGCGATATGCATTTGTCGATGATCTCGTTGCCGAACTGGAATCTGTCTCTTCTCATCCATCCTCGCTTTCGTCTCCGCCCTTGCTTTCATCTCCTTCTCCCATGGGAGTCTCTCCTCCCTCCGCCTCACCATCTCCTCCTTTCACCCCACCTCCGCTTGGCCTTTCTCCGGCTGTGGATTTTGTTTGACTTTTTGCGTTTCTTAGCGATCTGGGTTGGGTGGACAGGCGCAATGACGGACGCATAAGGGACGGCGTTCTTTTTTCTTCTCCGACCAGTGGATAATACTGGTAATTCAGGCACACGGAGTCTTTGCCGTAAGAAATCAATCTTTACTTGATGTACTCTTTACTTTGCTTCTCTTCTCCTGCCTTTGAGCTCTCTACTACATAT
>Ga0181467_100466_pt1 | contig 20721 bp, 15 predicted proteins | sample InSIn5gowninarea_2_FD_119079 | JGI IMG/M metagenome (GOLD analysis project Ga0181467, IMG submission 119079) | Clean room microbial communities from NASA Spacecraft Assembly Facility at Jet Propulsion Laboratory, Pasadena, California, USA -... ... | reverse complement strand
CCGAAAGCGATCAGACTGTGACGCCAATCGCCACAAACGTTTGAGGCCAAGATGAGTCAGACATGGGGGTGTCATGACTAGCTAGAAGCCAGTTCCAGAATGACTATTGAACCTTGAATGGTGCATCATATGTCCAGGTGCTTCCAAGCCTCGAATCCTCAAGTCTTTCCTGGCGAGAACTGCTCGATCAGGGTACCGGTCATGACGTCTCGTCGTGCACCTAATCGTCTTCACTCTCCTCTCCTGCAGAAACCATTGACTGTGAACCAGCGGTGCTCTCGTGATCAGGAGTCTCCTCACCTGGGAATGCACTCCGCCTCATATCTGCGATAATTTCATCAATCCAATCGAATCCTGCCTCGATGTCCTCTGCTGACGCCACTCTCCATTCGACATACCTCTCCCACACATTCTCGAAATGATATCTCTCCATCTGCAAGTACTCCTCCCTCGCCTCCTGAACTTCTTCCAATGGGTCCGTCTTCAACCGCGATGGCCATTCAGGAAGAATGGTGTTGGTGTCTTTCATCTGCAAACCTCGCATGTATGCATATCCACTGATGCTGAGCTCGTCGTCAAGCAGCTGAAAGAGAACTTCACCGTCAGCGTATGCATGTTCAGCGAATAGTGTCTTTAGTCGATCAAGGTGAGTGAACTCTTCAATCTTAACGACACCATCCTTGGTAGGTAGATCCTCATTCAAGAGACACAAAGCTTTGATGCGAGCAATCATCTGATATGCTTGCGATGCGTTGATAGATTCGTTCGCCAGTGCCGAATGTATGGTCTTATCAAAATGCGCGATGAATGTGGCATGTGGATTGCGGTGGGAACGACGTAGAAAGTGAGGTAAGCCTAAGAGGTCAGGGAAGTGATAATCCATTACGTTTGAAACGTCGATCCGATCGAAGTCACGGCCAGCAATGAATTTGGGGAGGGCTGAGACGTCGAGATTGGAGATTTCGAAGGTAACGTATAAGCGACGGATCTGTTCACAGAACTTGCAAAGAGTGTTGTGGACGTGAACCGCAGTGCCACCATACAGGTCATTCTCCGGCAGAGAAGTCTTCTCGATTGCCGATTTGATCATAGAGATTGGCCAGCTTTCGGGCGGCAAGCTACCGTTAGTGTAGATCCAAGCATCACCGCCCACATGTAAGACTCTATGAGAAATCAGCAATGGACATCATGCAAAACATGTCACTCACGAATTGGGAACTGTGTATTGTTGCACATCCTCGCTGAACGGCGCTAGTATACCTGTTTCCATGAAATGCGCGTCCGCAACACGTCGTGTTGATTTCTGACGGAGCCAAAAGGCATGTCGAAGGTCGAGATGAATGTCATTCTTCATAGCGTTGTCTCGTTGCAAGTGTGCCTTTTCCGGTTCAAGATCGAATCTCAAAATCTGTTCTAGGTTCTTCCAGTGACTTTTGCGCAAGCGCAATTTCAACTTAGTGCCCTCATATTCGATGGTTTTCGTCATTATAGTGCCACTGGATCTGGTCGGGTATTTTTTCGCTATCTTCCGGCAAACATCGTCGATGGCTGGCTTGATTTTAGACTGTAGAAGTCGAATAGTGGCAGGTCGGAGACGAGCTGAGTACCAAAGGTGCAACATCGTGTCCGCAGCTTCGTTCGGATCCATGTAGAACGCACATAACATTAGCAGGGCATTGCGCACAACCACAAAGTCGTCGATATCGTTCAGCATCACGCTGCAACGACCGGAGTAGGTAGGGGTGAGGGCGTTGATTGTTGTGATCATTGAAGACAGATCTCCGCATGCTGTAAAGGATTTAGCTCACTCACTGAACGATGGAGAGAACATATGATACTTACCGGCAAACAGAATGTCCAGATCTCGAGGATATGCCACTCCTTCGTTCTGCTTCAAGTTGAGTATGTCGTAAGCAGGACTACCATTCCACATTCCGTCAGCTGATTCGAGCTCACTCACCTCGTCAGAGTATGCATCTCTTTCGAAGCTTGGTTGACGATTTTCAGTCTCCCATATTGGTAGCCATGACTTCACCAGAGGACATTCGGAGCAGGCAGTGTTTCGATGGCTTTCCCAATGGGTGTCTTGACATTTCTTCGAGCAGTACTTGACCAGACCACAACCTGAGCATGCTTTTACACCTGGTTCTCGACAACCTACGTTTGCACAGCTCAATTGATATGCGGAATCGTCCCCGTGCAACGATAGCGAGTTCAAGTCGGTAGTAAATTGTTCAACCTCTGCCTGCGAAGACGGCGGGATCGAAAGACGGCGCACAGGTGTGCTTAGGAAGCCTGGTAGCAGCCTAAAAGCATTACTGCTAGGCTGGTCGTCAACAGTTATGATACGAAGGCCTGTTGTCAGAGCAGTAACATCTGCAAGTATCCTAGAAACCACTTCTTGTAATTCCATCTTGAACACTAATGACGTAAGCGACGCTAGCGAGAAACGGATACGCGCTACGCAATGCAAGAAGGTATAGATTGTATGGGAGAAGGTTAGGAAATGACAAACGAATAGTAAGCTTAGAGTGAAGGTCCATGTTGGTTGACGGCAGGGAAAACCGTTTCTGAGAAGCTGCCAAGCCGCGTATAAAGAGATTGTCACGACAACACAATAACTTGACAATCATCATGCTAACAGTCCAGGCGGAAATGGTCAGACAATCCAACCCCAGATTCCTGTCGGTCTGGTAGATGTCATGTGTGATGAAAGATGGCTGTCTCTTTATCATGGGTAACAAATGCTAGGAATGGGTACCTTAGGCACGATAGGAAGCACAAGGATATTTGATGACGTTTGTCACAACGGCCAAACCTTCTTTAGCATCGTTGGATTTCGATATTTCATTTTGATAGTCATGTCGTAGGCGAGGTGAGAGTGTGAGGGACAAGAATGAAGATTGATATTGTTTTCAACGATGTTCGAATAAATATGTAACCTTGTCCAGAGCTCCCCGCATATCAGCCGTGATTGGATACCCCACCAAACCATCAAATATCAGAGGGACATCCACAACCCTGGCATTATCTCGCGTGCCTGCCATATTCATGATACAAATTACTGATCTGTCGTCAATCCATTAACAGACCAGACTGTACAATATTTGCACAAGGATTACACAATGGGTGACGCGTCGGACGATGAGTCATTGACATCGTTGCAAGAATGGGAGCTCGACGAGGGCATCCCACAGCCTGACGACGCCTTCATCCAAAAGTACATGGTGGGTCGCAATGCGCTCATCGAACAGGAGAAGAAGCAACGCCATGATCGCATGTTCAAAATAAACATGTCGCCGTTCGCAAAGCGTGCTGCAAAGATTCTCCAGGCAATTCGGAAACGAGAATTACACGAGAAGTGGACTGCACAATATGAGGATTCTCTTGCTGAGCGGAATGGCGGGAATCTATATCCTGGCATGATGTTTACGCTTGCACGCGATCGTGCTGAGCAGACTGATCTATGGCGCTGTTTGGAGCGAATGCCGAAAGGCGCTTTACTGCACGCCCACATGGATGCTATGTTTGATATCGAGTGGTTGGTAGACGAGAACATGAAGGAGAAAGGCATCCATATTCTCGCAGAGGCACCACTAACAGTGCAGAGGCGAGGTGATGTGATAGACAGACTCACTCCGCCAACATTCAAGCTGCAATATTATGGCGAGGCAGAATTGGAAAAAATTGACAACAAGGGTATGAATATCTGGAAGTCCAACTATGTACCGAATACGCCGATTCCACTTCGAGAGGCACAGAGGACATTTCCGGATGATGATATGACTTTCAAGAAATGGATGGTCTCTCGATGCCGACTTGACCCGGAGGAAACATTGTTGCATCATCATGGACTCAATGCCATATGGCGGAAGTTTCAGTCGACTTTTCCCGTCATTTCGGAGTTGCTTTTCTACGAGCCAATCTTTCGGAGGGGTATGCAGAAAATGTTGGCCGAACTGGCCAAAGACGGTATCACTTATGTTGACATGCGAATGGCGTTCTTATTTCAGTTCTTCTCAACAGGTCAAAGCAAGCCCGAGAAAGGTTACACAAAATTCTTTCAGGTCTGGGGCGAAGAAATTGACAAGTTCAAGAAGACCGACCTGGGAAAGAATTTCAAAGGCTGTAGGATGATATGGACCATCATTCGCATATTTGACAATCGGATGATAGCGGAGAACATGAAAGAGTGTATAGCAATCAAGAAGAAATTCCCACAGCTGCTGTGTGGTTTCGATTGTGTTGGGCAAGAAGACAATGGCCGGACACTGGCTGACTTGACACCACTGCTGTTCTGGTTCAAAAAGCAGTGCGCCGAGGCCGGAGTCGACATACCTTTCTTTTTCCATGCTGGAGAGTGCTTAGGAGATGGTGACGCAACAGACCACAACCTATTCGATGCAGTTCTGTTAGGCACGAGGAGAATAGGACATGGCTATTCGCTTTTCAAGCATCCACTACTCATCGATATGGTCAAGGAAAAGAAAATCCTTGTGGAAAGCTGTCCAATCTCGAACGAAGTTCTGCGCTTATCAAGCTCAATTTTGAGTCACAGTCTGCCTGCATTGCTCGCTCGGGGAGTCGCAGTCTCCTTGAACAACGACGATCCCTACATCCTCGGACATGGCAAGAACGGACTGAGCCACGATTTCTGGCAGAGCTTCATGGGTTTTGAGAATCTCGGTCTGGAAGGCTTGGCAACAATGGCTGAGAATTCGGTAAAATGGTGTGCTGTGGAAGACCAGAAGCAGGCAGAATGGATCAAGGGTATCAGTGATGGGTACACGGGCAAGACTACCAAGGCTCAGATGCTGAAAACATGGAGGACTGAGTTTGAGAAGTGGTGTCAATGGGTTGTGATGGAGTATCCATTGGAGGGGGACGAAGATGATGATGAGCAAGATGAGGACGATGAGGATGCAGACGAAGATGACAGTGAAGAAGAAGAAGAATGAGATGGGAAGAAGAGGGATGAGTGATAAGGGGCTACTCAATCTTTATAGTCGATTGTTGCAGTACGCATACCCCTGGACTAACCACTCCGTCGGGTTTAGCGCGTCATTCAGCAACTGAGGTCTAGGACAGCAGCTCGAAGTTTGCTCATGTATGGTGTCTTGTCTGTAAGTTGCCTTCATAGGTATACTCACGCCAGGGTTCAAAGAGTGGCCTTTGCAAGATGTTCGTCCATGCTTCTAGGTACAGTATCTGACCCGTGAATAGGATATCCTAGGCTTGGTAATGCAGGGGCTAGGCACTAACTCCACCAGCCACGAACTGTGCTCTTTGAAACGCTCATGTTGATCTTGTGGATACGTCCGTGTCCGGCCTGATCCAGCAATTCAAAGTGGCCGCCTGTCTGCATCGGGTCTTCAAGGATTACAGTGGATCTCAGTATTATTGCGTCCCCGGGTAAAATCCGATACCCCTTCAAAATAACACCACCACATAGTAATTACTACTGTAACTGTAAAACTTCATGGATTGCTAATTACTTATGCTTCATTAATGCATTGAAGCCGTCCTCATTGCCTGATTTGGTCTATACAAGAAAAAACGTGGTGTTAGTACCTTGTGTGCCATCCTTTTGCAGCCAGTACTGCATTTACCCTATTATCCATCGATTTGATTAGACCGTCGATGAGGTCTTGATCAATTGCTGCCCACTCAACTCGGATAGCCCGTTGGAAGGCCTTATAGGCCTTCTTTGATTTGCCCATATCCAATAAGCCTGGATAGTTGGTGTTGATCCTGTCCTTTAAAATCTTCCATATATGCTCAATCGGACTGAGATCGGGACTATTAGAGGGCCACTCTTCGATTTCTATCTTGTACTTCTTTAGCCAGGCGGCTATACACTTATCCGTATGGATAGAGGCGTTGTCCTGCTGTAACTTCATACCTGGGGACCAGATAGTCCGTCTCTGATCCCTTAATACCTGTAAATATGACCAGCCGGTATACCCCCCGCGTGGTGAGGACTCATCTCGTTCTATAAAGACGATATCTGATCTTCCTCCGATCCAGATCGCCCCCCAGATCATATATGAAATGTCCCTACCCTTCTTAACTGGCTTTATACGAGAGTTCGTATACTTCTCGTTGGTATAACCCCAAACCCATTGTGGACGCCTTCCGGCCCCCCTTTCGAGAGAGCACTCATCTGAGTAGATAATCCTCCCCCATTTGTCTACGGTCCAGTTTTTTCTAACTGTACACCAGGCTAGGCGTACTGCTACGTGCTTAGCAGTTAAATGAGGTCGTCGCTTCCAAATCCAGTGAAGTAGGTTGTTTTTCTTCAAGATCTTCCGGATCGTATTGAGGCACTTGTTTACCGCACTCCCAACTTTGATTTCTTTAAGTGTTAGCTTCGAATTATACCTTATACAACGTACAATTGCCCGCTCATCCTGGGCAGTATAAGTAATCTTTCGTCCGGATCGTTTTCGTGGTGCGGTAGTGTTTTGGGTGATAATACGGTTTAATGCCCTACTAATTGTGGAATGGGTTCTGTTCAGGACCCGACCTGTGTCATTTACTCCAAGTCCCACCTTTTGACATGCAGATATTTGACCTAGTTCAAACGATGTAAGATCCTTTCCTCTATGTATATTAGTTGAGATCTCTTGCAACGGCCTTCGTGGCATTGTACAAATTGTGGTTGAAGTTGAAGGTACGAAACAGCAAATGTGGGGAAAAGTGAGGTGGTGCCAAAAGTGGACGCAATAATATTGAACCGCACTGTAGTACGAACTCTGAATAGTCTGGTGCTCCATAGATAGCCGATAAGTAAAGCCAGATGACCGACACGTTGCGTGACATGATAAGTTGAGCATCGCGACACGACGCACCATGCATGATGATATTGGCAGATGTCAGGCGCGTCACACTTTGTTCCTCTTTCATGTGCACTTAGGACAGTGAACGGTCGACATGGCGATGTTCTTAAGCAAACAAAGGACGACATCATTGGCGACATCATAGTCCAGTAGAGGCCCGGGCTACACCATGCGTTCTGACCTTGACCAGGCATCGATCGCAGGTGCCCATATCCACGATACCTGACATACAATCTCAGAGATCAGACTCTCCCTAAAGAGTAATGCGCGAGTAGGTTGTGAAGGGATGATAAGCAGATGAGGATGGCTTTCTTCTTACCGTCGTACTTTCAGAAGCGCCTGCTACGTTATGCCTTGAGCAGGTTGGACCTGCTTGACACTGAAGCACTTGACCTTAATAATCTAGGTATTACCATCGGACAGAGGTCTGTCATCGAGCTCAAGAATGTTGGCGTCAAGATCGAGAAAGTGATTGGGATGCTCAATCTGCCCTCCACCCTCGTCCCAAAAAACGCTTCGGTACGAGTGCTTCGAGTGACGATACCGGCCGATCTTCATGTAAGCAGCATCGAGGTCGAGATTGATGGGGTTGATATTGGTGTTGATGTGTGTCATCTCGAAGCAAGAGCCAACGTGGGAGGGTTTAAAGCAAGAGAGGTGCAAGGACCAAGCCACAGAGATATTGCAAACCGACCGCGGACAGCAACCAATACCCTACACGATCCTGGTGGCCTAGTAGCATCCACTCTCCTGCCTACATCTGAAGACCTTGCAGCATCCTTTCTCGAAACCGAGTCGGAGCAAAAGAAACAAGAGCTCAAGGCCGCAGTCATTTCGAGGTCGATACACTTGCAGCAGTCTAATATCAATTTTGACCACTCCCTGTCCGATGATGGCACAGGCATGCCTGAAGGCTTCTCCTTGCCGGGCTTCGTGGCGACCTTCTTCGCTGGTATTGCCGACCGCCTGTCAGTGACTATCAAGCATGTCACCGTCACAATCTCCATTCCCAACGAAGACGATCGATCAATAATAGCAGGAATGAAAATGATTTTGAAGGTGGAAGAGCTCGGCCTGGAGAGTCTACGACTACCAAAGGAATCTGATTCCACTCTCGATACACGTCGATCAATACAGCTCACTGGGCTTGAACTACTCATTGCCTGCGACGGAGAGACTCTTGCTCGGAAGTCTACTGTGAGCTCGCCCAAGCTGTCGAAGAGCAGGTCAACTGCCTCTGCGACCTCTCACACTGGCCTGTACGAATTATTCCAAGCGAGTCAATTTAAGCAAACTTCTTCGTTTTCTGCTAACCACTCCACCTCTACCAGCTCAATCACATCATCCCAAGCTGCAAAACTAGAGCTTGGAGTTCATGAATCGATTCTGGATTCTTCGCAGATCTTCAGCTCGAGGTTTCCACCGTCAAAGCCTGCCTCCTCTGCTGGGTCTCCGGAATTGTCTCGTCTGTCCCCAATTGCAAGTCAGCAGAATCCTACGCATGAAGAAGTGTCTGGCTCGCCGTCATCGGAGTCCTCGTACCAGTACCAAACGCAAGATCATGGCATGGATGATCTTTCACAGTCAAAAGTCTTCAGTCGTGATGAAGCTGAAAGCATGTTCATGAGTGCTGTGAGCAATGTTCGGTCGAGTCCAGAAAGAATGCCAGGAGGCTTTGACATCCCATCCCCAGCCAATTTTAGCGAGGAATCGATCGCTAGCACTCAATATGAGAACATGCCGACATCTGAGCCCACCCAGCAGGTTCCCACTATATCAAAAGACCCTCTCGACATGTCAAAGAACGATGACGGCATCTCTGTGGACAAGTATGCGCCCGAATACCTAGATCCCCCGGATCAGGTGGTTAAACGTGTGTTGCGTGTTAACGAAATCACACTGAAATTGCCTTTCAAGAACATGCCGAATGCCATTCCTCCTCCAGAGCAAACCGTGTTCTACAGACAACCGATACAGCGAGGTCAAGTACTTTCCAGCAGCCGCGTAATGGGTTCGACTCCGCATGTTCTTACTGAAGCTCAAAGCGTATACGGCATTCCACAAGACCAATATGTCCAGCTCGGCAAGTCAGACTGTTACGAGGCGACTATCGGCAATATTGAGTTTGTCGTTGATATTACTTTGTGCCGCCTCATTACCAACATTACCGCGCGAATCTCACGAATCCTGGATCAAGCACCTGGTAATCTTCCAACGAACCCCTCTCCAGGACAAGGCGATCTGTCACTCAAGCTCGCTATTCAGTCCGTTGTACTCAACCTGATGGAGCACGTGCCAGATATGTCATCACTAAGTCAGCAGCGTGTACCTACGGAGTCTACTTTCGACCTGCACCATGACCAGCCGGCTGTACTTCAATTGCAAACATTGAGTGTCCGCTTAGAACTCGCAATAAAAAACGGCAAGCTCGATCAGAAGCTCTCAATCCATCGACTGGGTCTAAGCCGCGAAGCGGAAAAGATCATATCTTTCTTTGATCCTTCAAGCCTGCAGGAGTCGTTCGTGGGGTCAAGCGTGGTCATGGAGCCTGATGACCTGGTTCTACGTCAAGTTGACAACCGCATCGACATCTCTGTGAAGCCAATGCGCATCATGCTTGATTTACTGGTTCTAGATGACATACTCAGCCGAAGTGGTGGATTGTCTTCTTTGCTAGATCTTGGAAGCTCTATTGCATCGAAAGGGGCCGCTAAAGACAAACAACCTTCAGCTACACCGGCTCGAAGTCGTCAGCGCAGTGTGCGCTTCAACGACTTGAATTCCAGAACTCAAGTCACTCATGAGGAGGCGAATGCTTTGAAGCTCAATCTTCGTATTTCGGGCGCCATTGTCGACCTAATTGGCTCCGAGAGTTCCATGCAGGTCAAATCATCTGCGGTCAAGCTCATCTATCGAACTGACAGACTGCGCACAAACATCTCCTCCATCTCAATCCAAGGTCCGCTGATTGCGAAAACTCCGCCTGTTGAGATCGCCGTGCTTCGTATCAGCGACGTAGAATTGATTTATCTCAATACTCCGCTTGAGGAGGATTTGGACAGACTTCTTGGTGTTCTGGCTCCCTCGAGTGACAAATTTGAACAGGACGACGATATTATGGTCGATACTTTGCTTCGTCAGCGACGTAAAGGAGGTGTCGTACGTCTGTCTATCAAGGACGTTCAACTCTCTACGGCAGGCCTCGCATGGACACATAGGATAAAAAAGCTGGGAGAGGAGATTTCGAAGCTGTCTACTGTGACCAAATATCTGCCTGAAGATGATCGGCCAGGAATATTGACTTTTCTCATGGTGTCCAGATTTGATGCTCGACTGGAATTGGACAAAGAGTTCGGGCCATTGATTTTGCGCACAAATCTACTTGAATGTGCACATATATCGGTGCCATCCTTGATTGCGGCGCACATCTCGAGCTTCAACTTGTCTCGAGGGAAATCTGAATTCATTCTTCGTGAATTGATACCGAATATGCAAGAGAGCACGATCATGGGCCCGCCGATGCTGATGTGCAGGTTTATTGCAGATGAGATGGAGCCCACCGTGAAGCTCAAGCTAGCCAACACTTGCTTCGACTACAGCGTGCCACTGCTGCTCGCAGTCACACAGCTTGGTCATTCTTTAGTAGCTGGACTGGCCCAAGAATTGAAGCCGCTATCCCGTCAAACAAGTGATATCTCAACTGCCTATAGCGAACCATCCGACTTCACAAGAAACATCAACTTATCACTTGCTTTACGGAACGCGGGTATTTCACTGAAGCCGATAGACTCGATCTCCTGTGGACTATTCTTGATCACCGATGCAGTAGTTGGCTATGGCACGAAGCACCACACAGCCCTAGCGTCATTTGAGATCAGAAAAGCGTCCATCATGGTCATTGATGATATCGCTAAGGTCGGACATGAAGCAACTGGAGCAGATCCCAGGCTATACTTCGACCAGAATGATCAGATACAAGAACTTGCCAAATCAGGCTTTGTACCAATTGGATCAGTCTCTGCTGCATTTGCAGATGTGAAGATCACTGAGGACAAGACGAACAACAAGCAATTCATCGATATCGAGTTTCGCAACAATTTGCTTTTCTTAGAGACTTGTGCTGATTCAACTCAAACTTTGTTCCAAGTGCTTGGTGGTCTGACACCTCCAGCACCTCCTTCGAAGGTTGATAAGTACCGTACTGAACAGCAGAAACTAGTACCCATCACAGATTTGCTTGCTTCGTTCACTGGCAATGCTTTCGTGTCGGAGAAAGGTCCTGAGCTTGGTGTACGCATTGAGGACGACTACAGCACTCCGACAGCATCCAGGCTGATGCAGCATGTGCTTGATTTGAGTGCGTTAGAAAGTGGCGATAGCGACGAAGATAACGAGATCGCCAAGAACCAACCTCATTCCGAGTATGCAGCAGACATTGAACACAAGCACATGGTGGAAAGCTCGAATCTATTAGAGTCGAGCGAGTCGACACCTACCAGCTCGCTCCACATCAACTCCGTCGACACTACAGCTGACAATGATTCGCTTGCACAAAGTGTTCTGATGCATAGCTCGATCGACTTCAAAAATGAACATTTCATGCACAAGACATCCGTTGGTGGGACGGCACATCGTTGGGATTCCTCCAAGAACACCTATGGTATGGATAGCGAGGACACTGTGCAGCGGTCCCCGTTGAAAGTCCGTGTCCGGGATGTGCATATCATCTGGAATCTGTTCGATGGCTACGACTGGCAAAACACACGTGATGTTATCACACAAGCCGTCAAAGCTGTAGAAGACCGGGCCTATGCAAAGCAGCGCAAGAGAGAAAGTCACGTGTCGCCTGGTCCTGAGGAAGAAGACGAATCTGTCATTGGTGATGTGCTGTTCAACTCGATCTATATCAGCATTCCTGCCAACAAAGACCCTCGGGAACTCACGAATGCTATCAATATGGAACTCGGGGATGTCATCAGCGAAACGGGCAGCTATGCGACCAGCACGACCATAACGGCTGCCACGAGTAAACGTCATTCCGATCCTAGATACAAACCGAAGAAGCTCCGTCTTAATCGTAGCAAGCAGCACAAAATGACTTTTGAGCTCGAGGGTTTGGCAGCTGATTTCCTAGTCTTTCCGCCCGATTCTGGCAAGGTTGAAAGCTCGCTCGATATACGTGTCTGCAAACTCGAAATATTCGACCACGTACCGACTTCTACGTGGAAGAAGTTTGCGACGTATATGCATGATGCTGGTGAGCGAGAAGTTGGAACAGACATGGTGCATATCGAACTCCTCAATGTCAAACCCGTTGCCGACCTCGCGGCTACAGAAATGGTCATGAAGGTGACTGTCCTACCTTTACGCCTCCACATCGATCAAGACGCCCTTGACTTTTTGACCCGCTTCTTCGAATTCAAGGACGACAGAATTCTTCCTTCAGAGTCGCCATCCAATCCACCCTTTCTCCAGCGTGTGGAGGTTAATCCAATCAAACTTCGCCTTGACTTCAAACCAAAACGTGTCGACTACGCAGCCCTCAAATCTGGACGAACAACTGAGTTGATGAACTTCATTGTCCTTGATCGAGCTGATATCCTTCTTCGCAGGATAATTCTGTACGGTGTATTGGGGTTTGACCGACTTGGAATAATGCTCAACAACATCTGGACACCTGATGTCAGAAACAACCAGTTACCAACAGTGCTTTCTGGCCTGGCACCTGTACGCTCCCTTGTTGATGTCGGTTCTGGTGTGCGGGACCTCATCGCTGTTCCAATTCGAGAGTACAAGAAAGACGGTCGCTTAGTTCGAAGTATCCAGAAGGGTGCTATTGCCTTCGCGAGGACAACTACCACAGAGCTCGTTAATTTGGGAGCCAAGCTCGCGATTGGGACACAGACAGCGTTGCAGAGTGTTGAAGGTGTGCTTGCGCCACGTCCACAACAGCCGCATCACCAGACCGGTTTTGGCTCTGACTCCGATGACGATGAGCAACAGAAGGTCATCTCAAACTATGCCGACCAACCTCTGGGTATTGTGCAAGGCCTTCGTCATGCATACGCATCACTGGAGCGGGACCTACTCGTTGCGAAAGACGCGATCGTTGCCGTACCAGGTGAGATTATGGCTGACGGAAGCGCGACTGGCGCAGCCAAGATTGTGCTGAAGCAAAGTCCAACCATCATTTTACGTCCTGCTATTGGTGTTACCAAGGCTGTGGGACAGGCGTTCCTAGGCGCTGGCAATACTTTAGACAAACAGAACCGACGAAGGATGGAAGACGTAAGTACCGCCCATTACATCTTTATTTATCACACACGTACTAACTTGAGTTGCAGAAATACAAGCGCTACTAACTGCTCGAAACGTGTCACCAAGGTACACAGCGAGTCCAGATGAGTAAGGATTGCTGAAGCAGATGTCACGAATCTAGGACGAGGATTGGCGTTCAGGGTGTGCAAAACGATTGATTTTTCAAATTGATATTAAGCATGAGAAGGCGTATCGATTTGCATCGCATCGCATGGCATAGCATAGCATAGCATAGGAAAGCATAGCGTAGGTAAGCATCCATATGGTTAAATGAAACAATTCGCCATACAACCGTGAAGTAAATGTTAGGTAAACATATCTCAACTCACTGACCACTGCCAATTGCTCGCGTCAAGCAAGTGATTGACATTCACGTCACTAGCATTCGATCCCGGAGTAAAAGTGTAGCTGTCTGCAATATCGTACTTCCTTGCTTTCATTGCTGGAAGTGGTTGAAGAGATGATACACACTCGTGAAGGAGGACGTGGTGCCCAGCGAGCGGTATAACTGACAACAGACCACTTGAGTTAGCAAACGATGCAGTGGCTGATCCAAAGTAGTGAGTGCGAGAGCGCGGCATAAGGATCTGGTGGTTGAGGAGAGAAGAGTTTACACATAGAATGGTTATGATGGGTAAAGGTCCATTAATCTGAAATGTCCGGACTAATTTGGATAGGGTGGTAAAGAGGAAGAATAAGAAGATAAAGCTCAGCTATTAGCTATTAAAGTCATAATTATACATGTAAAGCCCCTCAATGTACCACGTCGGCATGAAGTATAGGCGTGCCGCGGCTGTGCAATCCAGGCACAGATGCCAAAGTCGATCTTGGGTCGAATGTGCCGGTCTTCCTCCTTGGAGTCCGCTTGATGGCCTTTCTCACTTCCTGCTCTTCTCTCATTTCCTCTCTGAGGATCTGCGGTCCATCAGTCTCGAGAACTGACTTTTGACTTGCGGCAGCCTGCTGCTGCGCTCCAACCAAGTCAACAGCAGGAGAGTTTGTGATTGATGATGCGACTTTGGCGTTGTCCGTATCGACCTTTCTTTGCGCTGCGAGACGATCGCGTTGGTATCGCGAGGACACATCACCACCTTTCCATGTGGTGCCGAGGACTTGATCCCAAAAAGTAAAGAACGGTTGGGAGAAATTCGTCTTGATACCCCAGGACTGATGGTGAATGTCATGATAGGCAGCGTTGTTCGACGTAATATGCTGAAGTGGATCCCAGGGAAAGGCGTATCCGCAGTGATCATCGACCGTCTTGATTGTCGAGCAGGTGAAAAAGACGAGTCCTTGGCGAACAGTCATTCCTGTGACGAGGTATGCAAGTCCCGCGCCCAATGTGTCAAGAAGAAAACCTTCGATCGGGTGGTTGTACAAAGCTCCGTAAGCATACGGAACATAGAGTCGATGATGTCGACTATGTAGCCAGGTGTAAAGAAACTTGTTCATATGCATGGCTCGATGTAGGAAGTACTGCCAGGTGTCGACGATGCAGATGGCTACAACGAACTGGACGAAAGGAATGCCGATGTGGTAAATGAACTTTGCGGCAGCCATTTCCCAAGAAGCAAAACCGTTAACCTTGTATATGCCGCCTGCAAGGGCTGACGCCAACATAGGATACTGATTGTAGATGCGGTTCGCCAGTGTAGGAGCATTAACGCCGATGACAGCCAGAAGGTTGGGAAGGTATGTCTGTGCGATCCGGATCTTTTGAGCCCAAACTGCGATGTCGTATCCTTCCTTGCCTATCATTTCCGGTGGGTCGAACGCGGCTATGGCTGCACCGGCTATTGTCTGTATTATTTGTTGTATTATAACATCTCTGAGAACTTCAAATCTTGATACATGATTGCGCTTTAGCACCTCGGCCGGTGTGTGCAATCGGTATTCGACGAAAAGGTCGTATGTATCGAGGATGTGGTAAAATAAGGAAAAAGCCCAGTAGGCTACTATTGGTGACAGCAATGTTACAGCGGCATCGGGTACGCCGGGAATGAGTGAAGGTCGAAGGGAAAGATTGTAGGATGGTAGCTCGGGAACGTTGGCCGTGTAGTTCGCCATGTTGCTAGGTCTGTTGCTGATATTGTACCAGCACGCGGCTGGGAAGCTTTGTTCTCGCAGCAGGGTTCGAGTCGATTAAAGAGGGGTGATTCAGGTCGAAGCTGGAATGGGAGGGAGTGACTGAGTGCGACGAGGAGAGATATCAGATGAAGACTGCTCAAATCCGTCTGCAAGCTGACAAAGTGATATGAAGGACTGACAAAGCCTGCCGTGGCTTGAGATTGAATGAGTTGATAAAGGACTGTGGAAGCAGAAGCCGATCGTCGTCACTTTCTTATGCGCGAATTTGCCTCCTGGATCCTCGGGATGCGGAAGCAATCGATTCGCACGAATCATATTGTCCAGATGTGTCGACGGAGCATGCAATTTTGCATGAGACCCTTAATTCGCGGCTAAACACTATTGTAAACAAGCACGCTAGGCTATCTCGAGCCTTGAAACCGCGAGGCTTCACTGGGTTGGGAGCCTGAGGAATTATTTTCAGGTCGACTATTTGCCACTGAACCAAAGTATTTGAATTTAGCTATCATTATTGAGCTAATGTGCATACATATATCTCTACCTGCGTAGGCATATTGTCTGGCCACATTGTCCTTCACTTGTTTTTCCAGAAGGACGTGTCATGTTGATTCGACGGATTGGTGGGAACGATTACAGGCGCAATTACCAGTGCTCGAGGTTTAAGTGGCATCAATGAGGTTAGCCCTGTCGCCCGGTGATGGTTGGAACAAAGTGCGGATTGTAATCGTAATTGTAATATCAGAGCATTTCGATTTCTACCAGACGATCACTTCACCTGTTTGGCGATGTATCAGTGTTGGCTGGTATCATTTCAACGGTCACGGTCAACTTGCGGAAATCATCGGACGGAGAGGGCTCTTCGGGACGCTGTACACTATTTTCGATTCGTGTCTGACTTGATGCTGAAGAAGCCATTTGCGAATGCTATGCTAACACTGATGTGTTTGGACCTGCCCCAGTAGTCCAGTTGATGCTGATCACAATGTACTGTAGACACAAGAGTGCACTCTTATGGACATTAATCCCAACGTAGTTAGCTCCAACCCCACAGCATGTGATTTCTGGCTGCGCTGGTAAGTGTTTTTTGCACGTTTTGATCAACCCCTCCACTTCCCTCGCCCTGCGCTCGAGATCAAAATATTTTGGGATATTTTTCCTGTACAAAAGCAACCACACCTCGCAGTTATTCAACCGTTGTACTCGAATCTTTTCAGCTCATCCTACTTCCACCATAGCCTAGTCAAAATGATTATCTACAAGGTTCGCAGTCTTGCATATATACCGACACAATAACTGTGCAACTGACCAGACAACAGGATATCAACACTGGCGACGAGGTCCTCTCCGACGTCTACAATATCAAGGATGTTGGCAACGGCTTGTGGGAAGTTGACTGCACCATGGTTACCGAGGGTGGAGAATCGTTTCAACTTGAAGGTGCCAACGCTTCTGCTGAGGGTGAGGATGCCGATGATCTTGAAGATAGCGGAAAAGTGCAGGTCATCAACATCGTAAGAGATTTCCACCTCCAGGACTTTGGCAAGCAAAAAAAGAAGGACTATATGGCGCATGCCAAGGGTGAGCACAACCATTTAGATTGAAATGCGAACTATTGGGCTGACGGTATCCAGATTATATGAAGGCTGTTGTCAAAAAGATGAAAGAGAACGGTGCCTCAGACGACGAGGTCAAGGAATTCCAGACTGGTGCACAAGCCGGTGTAAAGAAAATCCTTGGCAACATTGACAACTACGATGTCTTCGTCGGCGAGTCCATGGACCCCACTGGCATGTTCATTCTCATCGACTACCGTGAGGACGGAATCACACCCTATGCAACGCTATGGAAACACGGCTTGACTGAGATGAAGGTCTAAGTCGTTGCATTACTAATTTCCATAAGCAACTCACCACGATGCCGACTTTTCACAAATGAAGGATGGTTGCATGACAGGATGCAGAGGAGCCACCACACGCATTGGAGGTGTTTGGTCGAATGGCATACGGCAAGACCATGTCGACGGCACAGCGAACTTGAGCGATCCATCATCCAAATTTCACTGCTCTACAATTGGAGATACAGGACTGAGCCAATATTCAATGATAGCACGGCAATTCATTCCGTCTCTTCATGTTTGCTTGGCAACGCTTGCTTGGCTATCCTGAATCGCGTTTTTTCCTTGACAGCGGTTGCATAGGTTTATGTCTGACGTCCACATTGCCTCTTTATCTCTTGGCCTTGCAAGCATCCACACTACATTTCAAATTCGCTACAATTTTAGGCTTGACAAGCGCCAAGCATGTAGTGCCATCGATATTGATTCGGCCTCACGTAGCAGAGACTAATCGGTAGCCCTACAATAGTAATCAAACCTTCCGGTCCGATGGCCTACATGATCCCATCGACGAAAGCTCCCCGCGCACGACTGGAAACACCATTGTCATGTACTCCTGTCAGACTCTCAAAGATCTGATCGTTATGATCCAAACACCATCCACGGATAAAATTCTCCCTAAGAACGCGAAGAATAGTAGCTGACTCCCTGGCCAGTTCCTTCTCCAATATTTCATGTTTCGTCAGCATTATATGGAGTCACTGCCATCCTCCATTATCATCTCTCCTCGCCCAATCATCGTCATCCTGTCCTTGCCATTCCACTTCGCTCCACGCTGGCCTCATCCTCCATCCTCATTATGCTCTTCTGCCATTCTCCTCCACCACCTTACGAATATACTCCATAATTTCCTCCTTGTCTTCCTGCGAAACACCTCCCATCCTCGTAGCCTCGATCATAAGCGCTCGTTCATGCTCTTCGTTCTCGGCAGCCGCAAATATCGAGGCTAAAGTCGTAGGCCGTGCTTCACCTGCTGGCGCAGTGACATTGTTGGCAATGGCAGGAGGAGATGTAGCAGATTTCTTGGACAGCGCTTCTAGATCGCTGGGCGTAAATTTTGACTGAGGTTGGGTCTCACGATTGTTGGTGTTGATTGGGGCTTGAGCTGCCGAACTCATGGGCTGGTCAGCTTCAGTCCGGACAGGTGTATTTGTCGTGCTTGCCATCCCTTTACTCCTGGCCGTGTCATAGGTCGTAATCTTGGTAGCTGTCGCCATTTCAACATCAGTAAGAAGTACGATGTTGATCACCTTAATATCCGCTGCCTGGGATGTGTCCCACTGTTCCCTAGCCAATACAAGCTTTCCGTGTTGCAGTGGCCACGTTTCACCCCACGCAGCAGTTCGGGCGGTTTTGATTTCGTTCTGCGCCTCGAAATGTCGATCTCTGAGCCCCATCTTTGACCTCTTTTTCTCCTTGTCCCTTGGATTGATATGCGCTTTGCCCAGGTGCCCCGAGATGGCTTGTTCGGTTCGAGATGGAATTAGCTCAAGCACGCGTCCTGGCAACCACCGGCCGCTGAACACACTGTTGTGGTCTGATGTGATTAGATTGTATTGAGGGCGAGGTCGATCTGGTAAGCTAGGATCAGGTTTTGCCATGACATCCACGATCGCATAGCGAGAAGCGACGTACGTGTCTTCGAGAAGATGCCAGTCGACGTCTTTTGACATGACAGGGGAGTTGAAGAGATCAGTATTATCGGTGCGATCGAACTTTGTCTCTGTTTCCCTAGCGCCTATATGACTTCTCAACTTGTACTCTACCCCTGGACCGAGCTGCTCACGAAAGATCTTACGTCGCCAGGCGTTTAGCTTGTGGATCGAAGCTTGAGATTGATGGTTGAAGTCCAACTCGGCAAACTCATATACCTTTATCTGTTTATTTCGAGAGTCCTGGGATATCTTGATCCTGAGCTTTGAGCGCTCAAAAGCTGTACCGACCATCGCTGGTTTCCGGTCCATGTCTCTATTGTACTTCGGCAAGAAGGATTCGTCATGGTTGGTAATGCCTCGATAGTAATCACGATCGGTGTTATCCTGTATACACTCGAAGACGGCGACTTCAAGATTCCACAGATGGGCTTCCAGATAGAAGATGGCATCGATGACATCAAGTTTGTTATGCCCAATGTATTCAAGAATTCGGCCACAGCTATCACCTCCTGTTCACCCAGGCGTCGTAAGCATACGAGATGGCAAATATTCTGCATCTGAGAGGTAAAAAGTTTTGCATAGATACCGTCAACCTCATAACTGCTATTGGCCACTCTGGTCGACATGTTGTTGTTCCCTTCTTGGATCTGTCTCGATGTGCAAGGCGATCTAGTATCATACGTTGTGTAGACCGACTCCTCAGGAACAACTACAAGTTGGTTAGCGATTGCTCCGTAAAGATTGTTCCGATGGTTTCCACAGGGAAGAAATAATTGACTATTGTAAGCACAGCTGCTACGTGGAGAGCCCGACGTACCAAGATGTGCTTGTCTGATGTTCTTTGTGCCAAGTGGTCTGTTCTCAGTGATGATGTTCTTTGCGTGTTGCGTTACAAGTGCCTCGTCCTCCTCCGAGTGCGACCGCTTGGACATCTTAGCAGGTTAGGAGAGAAGAAGAAAATCGATGCTTGGAAGGTGCCGGTCGTATATATCAAGTTGTAGCCGAGATATTGATTTCTCTCTTGGTTGTTGCTTTCGAAAGCATATACTTAGGGCAGTGAGGTAATGCCTGTAAGGTGAGGTCAAGATTGAATAAGTAGCAAAAATTCGAATGGAAGTGCCTGAACAATGCGATTAGTGAGAGGTTGGAAGGCTCGCGACGACGCGTTTCGTTTTTGAACCAGGAGAGAGCTGTGCCTAGCGTAGAACAAGGCGGTGATAGCTGCAGGAAATGAAACACCACTTTGCCCCAATTGTAAAGAGTCAATGGAAGGCGAATCAGAGGCAGAGGCTGCGAGGGTGGACAAGGAAACGAGTTGGAGCTTGTGTATCTTGGTAATTTCTGCTGCCGCGCATATCTCAGCCTTTTCTCTATGTTCGTGTTTCCTCCTTGCTAGTGAAAGTAACCCAACAACAAACAAGGCAATGGGCTTTTCAACAAGACCAAGTTGTGTTGAATTGAGATCACTCACCATGCGTCCCCAAACCCTGCTCACATACATCAGTCGCGAAGCTTGCAGAAAGCATTAAGACTTATTTGGCATGATAGAAGATATATGCCACGTCGTTATATACCTCGATTGAACTCGACGAGTCCACCCAAACCTCCTTTTCCATGGAATTCCTCTTCGAGACTCGAAGCTTGCACCGCTTGCCTCTGAGGAAACGCAGCCAAAGCAAGAGGCAGAGCAAATATGCTCGTGGTCAATATCAACCCGAGATTGACTGGCAGCACCATCCTCGGCCTTTGACGCAACCATTCTGTCTTTTCCAACCTTACCAGTATGAGCGGCGGTACCGCCATAATGGGAGCGGCATAGTTTGAGATGACCTTCTGTTGCTCATCGTCATCGGAGTCAGAGCCAAAACCGGTCTGGTGATGCGGCTGTTGTGGACGTGGCGCAAGCACACCTTCAACACTCTGCAAC